>Ga0209353_10001944_pt1 | contig 11531 bp, 15 predicted proteins | sample LauGreSpBDMM15SD_2_FD_187561 | JGI IMG/M metagenome (GOLD analysis project Ga0209353, IMG submission 187561) | Freshwater lake microbial communities from Lake Michigan, USA - Sp13.BD.MM15.SD (SPAdes) (version 2) | ecosystem: Environmental > Aquatic > Freshwater > Lake | place: Lake Michigan...
TTTTTAATTCTTTAAATTCTCTACCTAATTCACCACCACCTGATTTTAATTGTTTTGATAAAGATTCTGATGCTTGATTAATTAATTTGGTAACTGTTGCATCGGCTCTAACTTCAGACCTCATCATTGAGGTGTCCTTTAATAAACTTTCAACAAATTTTGTTTTAGATGCTTTATTTAAAGCACCAAACCCCAATAAAAAATCTTCAAAACTTTTACCTGAACTTTTAACTACAGGTAATTCTTTCATCCAATTTCTAGCGACATCCGAAATTGCAATTTTTCCATCACGAACAACATCTGTAATCACTTTGGAAATTGCGTCTTCTTTAATTTCTAAATTTTCAGTTAATGTTAATTTAGGGTTATAATTAACTAACAAACTAAACTGTTCTTGTAAACTATTTTTCATATTATATTTTATTATGTAAATTCAACATCATCAAAATTAACATTTGATGCGATGTCATTATTTTGTTCTTGTTCATATTCACCGTAAGTTCCAATACCACCAACTAATGCCGCAGTACCGACTGCCGCTCTTGTGCCTTTAGCTAATTTTGTTTGCCCCGGTATTACTTTATTTAATACTTTACCCGGAACTCCGATAACTTTTTTAATTGAGTCGATTAACAATTTTACATATTCACCAAGTTTACCTAAGATACCTGATATGAACTTAGACCCTTTAGGGAATTTTTCAAGTAAGAAAGCTGACGCTTTACTTAATAAGCTAGGGGCTTTCTCGGCAGATTCAACAATACCGACTAATAACTTTTTACCTGCGGGTGATTTCGAAATTGTTACCAAATCTTTTCCTGCAACCAACGCTTTCGCGGATTTGGCTAAAACACCTGACGTTGCTAAACCTAAAATATCAACACCTAAAAATAGTAATCTTTTCCACATAGGTAATTGTTCTTCATAATCACCTGAAATTAATTCATAAATATCTAAAGCCACTATGATTCCCCACACTGTCATTTGTACCGCTTTACCAGCACCTACAGTGGCCACACTCGTTGCAATTAAAATGGCGTCAAGTATCATACCTATAGGGTGGTACATCGCACTTCTAATTTTTCTAAAAAGATATACAACACCTTGCCCTAATAGTTTAAAAACTTCTTTCCACTCACCTTTACTAATTTTATCAATTAAATTTTTGGCACCTTTATAAGTGGTTTTGGCGAATTCAACAAAACCATCAACGGATGATTTTCCTGTTTTAACTACCCAATTTTTAAAACTACTTAATACCCCCTCATTAACTAATAATTTAAATGCGGATTTTAATTCATTTAAATTTTGTTTACCTTCAAGTAATAATTTGTTATTTAAAACAATTTCGGCATTTTCTTTTAATTGTTTTGGTAAATCAGATGTTGAAAACGTATGGTGTAAAAATGTTTTAAGAGTGTTATAATCCTCCCAAATATTGCCAAGTTTGACTTTATTTTTAACGTCATATAAATCGTCCAAAAACACCACGTAATTTTCGTCAGGAGATAACCATTCGGTAATTACTATGTCATTATTAATATCACCATATAAATTTAAAATATGTGATTTGTCTGACTCGGTAATAATTAATTTTTTCATTATTAATTTTATTATATAAATACAGTACAATCTAAAAAAGTGATTGCTTATAGTAAAGTATTTGCTTTACCTCGATTTATTTTAACGATGTCGGCCCATTTAGTTAAACCTATTTGATTTGCGGGTCCTCTAGTCACACCTGATTCCCATTTAGTAACTGTCGGATATGCTGGTTTACCACCACCACCACCTGTACTTGGAGCTGCCGCTGCGGCATCTTGTTCCCCAAGTTCACTTGAATCATCAAAACTTGTGAAATGATTTAAAAGACTTATTATATTATCAATATTGCTCATATAGTATAAATATTTTTGTTTTTACAAATATTTTAATATCTTTGTTGAAAATGTGAATCTTATGAAATATATTGTAATAATCGTAATCTCCCTGTTAACATTAACTTCTTGTTATAAACAGTATTCTCAACCAAAAACATTGTCGTTAAGTGGTGAATATATTATTGATAAAATAACTTATTCTAAGGTCGAGAATTCAACAGACCCTGGTAATAAAGTATATTATGGTGGGGATATCTATGTAAACCCCAATGGTTCATTTCCTATGGATAGTATTAACGTTGGGTTTACTAAATGGCATTTAGATTATAGTGTTATCTCTTTTAACCCCCACACATTGAATACGGGTAAAGTAATATGGGAAAAACAATATTATTATACGGTTACTAATCATTACACAAATTATGATTTAGGTTATCTTGATTTTACAATGGATAATGGTAGTCGTAGAATATTCAAAATAATAGATGATGGTGTTGAAAACCTTGTGTTACGAACTACAGGTCAGTGGATTGCGGGAGCGTCAGGACCTGAAGAATCTGTAACTCTTTATTTGACAAGAGTTGGTCCATAAAAAAACCCCTCTCTATTGGAGGGGTTTTATATTTTAAAATAATTCTGACTTAGGTAATTTTTTAGGGTTAACTAAATAATATTCATTGAGAAATGAAATTACCTCATCATCATCAATATCATAATCTTCTGAGTAATCAAACCCGTCCGAAAACTCATCTTCAAACTCATCACCAAATGCGTCGCTAATTTTATTCTTTGAGTCAAAATCAAAACCAAAACCGATAGTTTCGTCTAAATCTATTTGGTCGGTTCTTATCTCATCTTCTTTGTCAAATAATAATCTAAATGTCACATCTAACGTATCTGATGTTTCATTAATATAAAAGGATACTAATTCTTTAACTTCCATAATTTAATCTTTAATTAAAAAATATCTGAAAACTTATCAAAAGTTAATATATTAGTTATATTTTTTAAATCTTTTGAACATATCCAACGATTTGTAAACTTGTTCCATAATAGGTTCAGAGTCCTCATCATCAACCCCTAATTCAAATGACAATTCATCATCATTTGATTCCTCATCGTCGTGAGTTAAATCAATATTGAATTCAGTACCAGATTCAGGTTCTAAAGTGAACTCATCATCCCTTAAATCTTCTGTGTCAAAATCGTAATCAAAATCTTTGTCATCTTCTTCATCCTCATTATCATTAAACGCATTAAATGGGATTATATCACCCAAATTTAAACTTTCAATACTAAATTCTGTACTACCATTATTATCTTCAGGAAAATAAACATCAAAACTGCCGGTATAATCTTCATCGTCAAATGGAATAATATCGCCTAAATCAAAATTTAAGATATCGCCATCAAAATCAACAGTTCCGTGTTTAATATCGTCTTCTCTGTCGGCAATCATATCCAATGGAGGACCAACCTTTAGTTTATCTGACTTTTTAATTTCGTCATAATCGTACATATCATCTTGTTCGTTTAAGTCAAAATCAAATTCGGTGTCATAATCAACATCGTGTTTTGGCCAATCTTCAGACGGGTCTTCTTCATAATGAAAAGGTCTTTTAGCTGATTTATTAAAATGTTTTTTAATGTCTGACTTTGCTGATTTTTCGGCTTTAGGATTAGAATAATCATCTTCTTCAGCAGAAAATAAACCTGTTGATTTATTATCAAATCTCATTTCATTGATATTTTCATTAATACCAAAGTTTTTATAACTTGTAACCTCACCTTTATTATTTAAGGTAACACCACCTTTATCTTTAGCCATATCAACAACATATAATGGTGTCATATTACCCCCACCATATTCAGTAACATAACCATCATAGATTTTTTTATGTGCATCTAAAATGTTTTCTCTTTCTTCGTTTGTAACGTTAAATAAATAATGATTCATAATTTTTGTTTTATAATAAATATCGTTTATTGGTTAATAATCTTCGTCCTCATCTTCATACCCATTTTCGTTGTAATCTTCTTCATCCTCATCATCATTATCAGTCTTATCAAATTTTCTTGACATTGGGAACATCATATAAATTTGCATAAGAGTTGGAGTATCCCCATTCATACGTCTTTCAACTGATTGGGAGGTTATTTCTTTGTCGTCATCCTCAAGCATCTTTATAGCTCCTGAAATCATCACAGTACGAACTTCTTCAGCGTGTTCTATCGCGTATTTTAAAGCGTTTTTATTACTAATGTTTTTATATTTGATAAAATATTCTAATCTTTCTTTACCACAAGATAAGAAATACCCTGACTCACGCATATTAACAATACCTGTCGCTCGAATGGCGGTTAAAAATAACTTTAATATTTTCCAATTATAGTTTTTTAATATTTGACGATTTTGTAAAACAAAGTTTGACAATGATATTTGACTCTCAGTTAACTTTTTTTTAGGTTTAACTGACTCTGTACGTCTTTTTCTTCGGTTATTAAAGTCTTCCTCATATAACCAAATATCTTCACCTGAGATTAAGTTAAGTTTTTGACCATTATCCCAATTAACGTAATATAATATATCTCCGAATACTTTACTTGAAGACATAACTTCCCCACCTGTCAATGGAGGGACCGGTGAATATTGGTCAGACATTTTAATAAGAACTACTCTATCACCTGTTTTTAATTCTGGATTCATATTTTACTTTTAATGATAAATATAATTAATAAAGTATTTATATGTATGAGAAAAACTATTTTAATAACTGAAGCACAACAACGTGTAATTTTGTGCGAGTTGGCGAATAAGGAAATTGATAGTACTATTGGTGATAACGATAAATTAGTTAAACGAATTGCAAAACAAGCATCAGAACAAATTAAATTTGATTTAAGTATCTTGGCCACGTTTAGTATGTCTATTGGTGGTTTAATGGGTCCTTTAGATAATTTTATTCGTGGCGAATACCCTGAAATGTCAACTAGAGAGATTAGTTTATTACTAGGAGGTATAGGGTTCCAATATATGATAGATAATAAAGTACCACTATCTAAATTAATACAAAAGATTAAAGAAGACGGTTTATACGATATTTACAAAAAAGTTCTTAAAAAATCTGAAGTTCTAAAAGATTCGTTTCTTTCATTTATTGATAGTTTAGGGGTTAGTGTTAAAAAGACTGCCAATATAATGGGATACACATTCTTAATCCCGTTAATTCCTCTTATCTATAATATGGTAACTAATGGACAATTTAATGAAGGGGATACTGTTGAAATAATTAAAAGGTTAACAGGATTTGTTGGTCTTAATTATGGGGGTATTGCACTAAAAGAATTGTTATCATTGATGATTAATAGATTTAGAAGTGAAAATAATTAAATTCATTTGACTTTTATTTAAATTGATGTTATAATTTGTTTATACAATAATAAAATTAATAAATAAAAATTTATGTTTAACAAAAATTATCCTAACTTATTTGAAAGTTATTTAACTAATGAAACTGATTTGTTCGAATCTTTCTTCAACCAAATTAACAACACTTTAAAACCAACAGTTGGGGAAACTAAAGCCGAAAACGGTGTTAATGAAGATGGTAGTAAATGGTACAAAACTACATTCACATCTAAAGATGGTTCTTATACTCAATCGGTATATACCTCAACACCTAATTTGACAACTACTTGGTCACCAAAAAGAAAACCATCAAGTCCAGCATCAAAAACACCGTCATTCACAGATTCTGCGGTTTATGAACTAACAACATTGTTGAATAAAGCGGTTGAAACTCAAAATTATGAGGAAGCGGTTAGATTGAGAGACGAAATCAAAACATATGAAAAATATGCTGACGAGATTATGACTCTTAAATCAAAATTGGAAACTGCGGTTTCAACTCAAAATTATGAAGACGCAATCAAATGGAGAGACAAAATCAATAAATTTACTAATAAATAATATTAGTAAATCTTAAATTAAAAAAGGTCATATTACTATGACCTTTTTTTTATCTCTGATAATTTAATATTTGGGTAATTACTTGTTGTTCTTCATCAGGGGTTAAACCGTGAATGTCTCTATGAGTATCGAACCAATCATTAACAACAACTTCCATTGGTACTTTTCTTAACTTTGAAAGTCGTTTAAATCCTTGATATTGTGCAGGAATTTCGTGTTCCTGAGTGTAATATTCTATGGGGGTGTCAGGTTCTTGTTCAACTCTATCAAATTCGTCATAATATTCTTGTGTTGAATGTTCCATTTCGTGAGCCAACACCTCATTTAATTCACCTGCCAATTCGTATAATTGTTTTGTTATGGTATTTGGGTTGTACTCAATCCCAATTTCAATCACATCATCGTCGGGAGAATAATTACCTTCAATTTTATACCCCCCAATTATATTATTAGTAACCAATGTCAATTCAACAGAATACGATTGTTTTGTATTTAAAAATTCATATTCTAATTCACCTGTAATATCTTCAGGTAAATAAACATTACCTTCTTTTTTCTCTTTTACAGTATTAAGAATGTCTTTAACGATAGTTCTAATAGCCTGTCTATTCATTCGAATTTCATTTAATTGTTTTGTGTCCAACTCAAGTTCTGACGAATATACTAAAATTTGGTCAATTTTAAAATGTTTAATTTGTAATGGTTCTAAAAATTCTAAAATTTCTTGTTCAATTTGTCCTAACATATATAATTGGTACATTAAATCCATAATATCCATAATACCATTATTCTCATTAAAGTCAAAATTGCTATTTTTAAAAAGAGTAAGGACTTTTTTAAATGTTTCATTTAAATTAAAGATGGTTACGGAAATTGTGTAAAATTCAGTCCAATTGCCCATTCTTCTCATTTTTTTATTATCGGGTAAAAATTGGAACATATAATCAAATGAATAATAATTTTTTTTAAATTTAAAATGTTTTTTAACCAATTTTTTATTGATTGAATCAATTACTTTTTTTGGTAAAACTTTATTTACCGTTTTTATGTCTTTTATATCTGCCATAGTTTAAATCAATATACTTATAAATACCAAATATGGTATTAAACTTAACCTTATTATTTTTTTTATGGAATTAATATCAAGTCACCCGATAAAAAAATCGGATTTAGGGTTTCACGGAAACCTATTCGGTGGGTCATTATTAAAGTGGATTGATTCGGCAGCGGCGGGATATGCAATGCAACTATGTGACACCCCAAGAATGGTTACCGTCTCAATCGACAAATGTAATTTTGAAAAACCCGCAAAGGAAAATCAATTGTTAAAAATCTATGGTCACCCCTCAAGAATAGGGAATACCTCAATAACAATTTATATGGAGGCTAGGTCTCATAATGTTTACACAGGTAAACAAGAATTAGTGTTGAAAACAAATATAACGTTTGTTAGGATTGATGATACAGGTTCCCCAATTCCAATTAGTGACAGAGTAAAAAATAAAATTAATAAGGTTCTTGAAGAGTCAGTATTAATCTAAGAAATATACCTTAATTTTAAGTTCTGACGAACCTTTTATCACTCGATGATAAACACCTTCAGGGATTACAATTTGTGTCCCTGGTGTTAAACTTTTTGGTAATTCATTGTCAAATTGAATTTCCCAACCATCACCTTCAATAACTTCAACCAATCTATCTTCTCGGTCTCGATGCCACTTTAATTCCTCATCATCAACACTTTCACTAAAAATTCTAATTTTACTGTTCTCGGTAATAATTTCATCGTAAGGTTCTTCTTTTTTCTTTGTAAATAAATGGAGCAATACAATTAATATTGAACCACCCGGTAACATAAATAAGCTGGCCATCCCTAACCTCTTTGCGGTTCTTTTGAAGACTAATTTCAATTCGTTAGATATTTGTTCACGTTCTTCTTTTGACAGATTTTTTTTCTTAGTAACTAAATGTTTAAATGCTAGTTTAGCATCGTCACTTGAATTTTTTAATTCTTCCTTAAATGTGGTTTTTATTCTATCGGTATTTTTTTTAATTAGACTAATAGAGTCTTCAACTTTATTTTCATTTAATTCTTCATCATCTTCATCATCTTCAACAGAATTTTCCAATTCTTCAACATCCATATATAATGAAAACCCTTCAAAATCAGAATATTTTCCGTTTACCATACGAGTTAAGACAATTTTAAGTGTTTTCTCAGCTGCTTTTCTTAATGAATCGTTGTTGGGCTCGTTAGTGTGTAACTCAACAATAACCCTAACGGTCATCTTATCCATACCTGCCCAATTAGTATTTTCAGGTCCGACAAATTCAACTTTAAAATAAGAATCCTTAGAATCATAACTTGATAAATAATTTTCCAATTCCGTTTTAAATTCTTCAGATGACGACAATAATTCGTCAAATCTTTCAGGTATATTTGTATTATAATATATTCGGTAATTAATTGAATTAACAAGTCTACTCATTCGTGCTAATTCACGAATTTTAGAATTAAAAACTTCTTCGTTTTTGTGGTCTTCCCAAAACCAATTAGAATTTATATAAATGTCAAATCTTGGTTTTTCATAATATACGTCATACAATTCTTGAACTAATTCAACTCTTGGTAAGTCATTAATCTCAACATCTAGTTCTTTATTAGTTAATTTAATCGCGTATTTTATATATTTTTCAAATATATTTTTAACTTGTTCTTTTTCCATATTACCAATTTCTTGAAGATTTTAATCCTAATTTTTTTGCGTATCTACCAACATTACAACTCCAATATCCTGCCATTGTTCTATCAGTCTTTTGGTCGCAATTATGTCTTGCTCTAAATGATTTTGCTGCTTTCTTATTATTATTTTTAACTCTTAAATTGGGGTCACCAAATGTTACTTTCTTAACAGTTCCTTTTCCTGTCTTAACATAAACGGCAAATTTCTTAGGACCACCTGGTGTTCTGAATGGACTACCTAATTTAACATTTTTACCTCGGTGTAATGCTTCATTAATTGAATCCTCCAATTCTTCGTGTTTGAATACTTCCGAATCAAAATCTCTACTTTCAATCGGTGCATATTCGAATGTGAAAGTGTCTCGACCAAATGGGTCACGGTCATCAGTATTAATTCTTTCTAAATCTTTTTTGAAGTAGTAAGGTTTATTTTTATTAATAAAAACAAAATAATCAAAATCTAAATTTAAAAATCTTTTGAAGTGTGGGACACCGGTAACTCTAAAATGTCTAATAAAAGTTTTAAACAGAATATTGTATATATTACCCATTAAGAATAATTTGGCAATACCATCAAACGTTATACTAAAATATCTCATAGACCCCATTTTTTTAATGATTTTTACTACGTGGTCTTTATCTAAATTTAAATTCTCTCTAAGTTCAGTTTCCTCCTCACTTTCTTCCTCATACATTGGTGCGTCCAAATAAACTTCTTCACCACCCTCAAGGATTACTTTTTTACCTAAATCAGACTCAACTAACCAACTATCTTCTTCATTTAATGTGATTAAATTTTTATTGTATAATTTTCTAACTTCATTAATGATGTTGAAGAAATTCTCAGAATAAATTCTAAATACGTTTTCAGATAATGAAATTTCATTTTCTAAATGATATTTTAACTCCGTGGAAATATTAACTTTTTCAGTTAATTTCATAGGTGTCTTTTTACCCCATTTTTCCCCTTTACCTTTTGTTCCACAAGCCGATGGTGTTGGTCTACACGCTGGATATTTTGCTCTATCCTCACCATCAGTTCGACCACAAGACTTACAAGTTTTTTTACCTTTGGAATCAGTACGACACGTATTACAGTCAACCCACCCTTGTGATTTACCTTTACCCCCTTGTCTTGAGAACCATCCGTGTAATCCTGATTTATTTTCTTTACTATAGTCAGTCTTTGTTGATTCGTCAATTTTTTTATTTTTACCTTGACAATGAGCTTTTTGACTAAAACCTTTTGGGTTATTACAGTCAATACTGTTTTTATATTTTTGAGTCCATTTTTCCTCAATATTTTCTTCTTCATCAATTGGTTCAACTTCTTCTTTCCAAATTTTACCTTGTCGGCATTTAACTACCGCTCCTGAAGCATAAGCTGAGGGCCATACATCATATTTTTGTTTGGCTAATCTAACACATCTATCGTCCTTTTTTTTCTTCTTAGATTCATTAAGGACCTCATATATTAATTTATCAATATTCATACTTGATTGTTTTATTAAATAAATATCCCTATCTTTGGGTTATGAATAATAAATATCTATATATCCTAAGAGGTTTACCAGGGGCGGGTAAAAGTACATTAGCAAGAACTATTGGAGCCGTTTATTTTGAGGCTGATATGTTTTTTTTGGAAGGTAAAGAATATAAATTTAACCCAACCAAATTAAAGGACGCTCACGCTTGGTGTCAAAACCAAGTTAGAACATCTATGAAGAATTCTGATTCAAAAATGGGGGATAGTAAAATTGCCGTTGCAAATACTTTCACTCAAGAATGGGAAATGCAACCATATATTGATATGGCTAAAGAATATGGGTTTACCGTATTTACATTGGTGGTTGAGAATCGTCACGGTGGAACAAATGTTCACAACGTTCCCGAAGAAGTAATTGATAAAATGAAAGAAAGATTTGAAATTAAATTATGAGACTAATTAATATATTTTTTAAAACTGTCCAAATATATATTGCACTTAAAATATGCTCATCATTGTACTTGGTACATTACTTACCTAAACAACATTCAATAGATAATGTAATCTGGTGGGTTTCGGTATTAATACTTGATATGTGGTTAAATTTAATTGTCTTCAAAGAAGATACGATTAATATAAAAATGGAAGAACCTGAGAAAACTGATGAGTGATTACTTAGAACGACTTCGAAATAAGAAATATAATCCAAAGAATAATCCCGAAATGAAATATAATACGAGATTTGCTTTCATTAAACTTCCTGTTAGTGTAATAAGATAATATTGAACCACGTCGAAACCGAAAGGATTGAAAAACATTGCTATCACAAGACATTTTACCGCCAGATTTCCCATAAAGATTTTCTTCCAAGTCTTGATTTGTCCCTTCATCATCCATAGATTTTAATTTAAGATTTATGCTCATATTCGCATTTTCTTGTCTAAATATAAATACGTGAATATTTATAAAAGAATACTAAAAAATTCTAATATGAAAAGATATATTATTGACGAAAACAAACTTCGAAACACAATACGTAAAAAAATCCTTGAGCAATCATCAATGGACAATAAAGAAGAAGAACAAAAACCAAGATGTTTAACTAATAACATTATTCCTTTGAATGATATTGTTGGTAAAGTTGATGAGTTGGATAACTACGCACCCGGTATTACTAAAAGATTGTCAGGGGTTAACTCAATGGTTGATACATTAGGTATCTTAAATAACATTAGATTATTTAAAGATGTTAATGATGGTGGTTCTCACTTATCTTATGAAATGATGAACAATTTAAATAAATTTCGTAATAAAAATTATTACGATGAAACTACAGGTAATTGTCACAAAGCAATGGATAAAGTGATTGAGTTATATAAAGAACACGAACACGGGACAGAATTAGTCAAAGATATTGAACGAGTATTAAATCTCCAATCTAGAGAAGATGAG
>Ga0209353_10001946_pt1 | contig 11516 bp, 18 predicted proteins | sample LauGreSpBDMM15SD_2_FD_187561 | JGI IMG/M metagenome (GOLD analysis project Ga0209353, IMG submission 187561) | Freshwater lake microbial communities from Lake Michigan, USA - Sp13.BD.MM15.SD (SPAdes) (version 2) | ecosystem: Environmental > Aquatic > Freshwater > Lake | place: Lake Michigan...
GTCTTCGTTACCAACCTCTACGCAGCCGTTAGCCTTTAGGTGCTGACGGTGGTGTGAACGGGAGGTAATCATGCGCCCGTCAATCATCGACTGATAAGGCGCTATGTCGGGCAAAATGTAGTGACTACGACCGCTTGCGTCACGCTTGCGCTCGACAAACTCACCATCAACCATGACATAAGTCCGTTTCATAGCAGCAACAATACTTCCTCGTCGTCCATCTCTTGATGCTCTCGCATCAGCCTTTCAACCCGGTCTAGGTCGCCTAACAAGGCATCCCAGTTAACCGTAGGTTGTTTAATGTTAACAGTTATATACGGTTCAACAATCGTTTCGGCAATCTCTGGGCGTACCTCTAACAGTTGCTCGTAAACCGCGATTAACTCTCGCTTACGCCTTTCACGCTTTTCTTGGTCTTCTTTCCACCGCTTTTTACGGGTTTTGTGGTCGCCGTTGGAGTCATCAATGGTGATGATGACTGGGACGATTGACGGCGTGAGGGTGCCCGTTGCTCCGGTTGCATTAACCCCAGAGAGGGTTGCTTGGTTTTCGGCGGCAACAATACCCGTCGCACCGGTAGCAGATACCCCAGAAAGCGCAAACTCGCTTTGCTGACCAAGGGTACCCACCGCTCCCGTAGCGCCAACACCAACAAGCGCCACCTCGCCTTGCAGACTGAAACTACCTGTTTCACCCGCAGCGTTAACGCCGGTAAGCGCAACCTCAACCGAATCGGTTTCATCCCCGACAAGCCCTGTTGCCGAAACGCCAGATAGCGCGACAACGATGTTTGATACAGCAGTACCAGTTTGTCCCGTAGCAGACTCGCCAACGAGGGCAGCAGACGCTTGACTGCCAAGACTACCGACACCACCCGTGCCGGTAACGCCCGTAACCGGAAGACTGCTCCATTCTGCGTCATCCCAAGTTCCTAAGTCCCACGGCCCCTTCGCCACGGCTCATCACGCAATCCGCAAAAGCGCGGTTGATGCGTCACTAACGGGCATCGTCAGAATGAAGTTACCCGCCGTTACCGTCTGCGACCCAAATGTGTAAACCGCGACCGCTTTGTTGCTTTGCGTGCTGTTGTACATCAGCACAGCGTCAAATGCCGTTGCCAGCGTCACATTGGAATAGGTCAACGAGGCGGAGGGCGTATAGAACGCCGTGGTACCCGTTGAGGTGGGCGCTGTGGCATTGGAGACCGTTACGCCACCTGCGCTATAGCCTGTCCCTGAAACCTCTCCAGAGGCGTTATAAGCGGTCGTGGTAGCGTCAACCGTTGCGCTAGTGAGGTACAACGCCGCCTTGAAGGTGTCCTTGTTCGTGTTTGCCCGAGTCGGTGGGGTGCCAATGGCGTGTACGCCGCCCAGAATCTCGACTTTGAACGAGGTACACATTGCCTGCGTGTTAGCCATCAGAATTTCTCCAGTTCGCCAAAGAGGGCCGGGGTTTCTTTCAGTTGGACATGGACAGACCGATGTACCAACTCGCCCTCATGCCAGTATTCCACCCACTGCGTATGCTCGTGGTTGTTGTTAACCTCGCCTTCGCGCTTTTCCAGCAAGGTTTCGTCCATCATGCCTTTCGTCGTCGTAATCATTGCAGACGCGGCTCCAGTTCAAGGGCTTGCTGTACCGCCTCCACGCCTACCGCACGCCCGTCAGCGCCACGCACGATGCGCTTGGGAGCCGTCAGCGTAGTAAGCGCAGAACGCACGCCCTTCATGTTTTCATCGTTCGACGATGCCATCTGCCCATATAGCGCCACGAGGTTCTGCATCGCCTGCCTTACCTCGCCGCCCATGTCCTGCATGACGCGCTCGGTGACACCCTGCTGTTGTTCCAACGCGGGGATGTCGAGACCGGGATTGGCGGCAATACGGGCAACCATGATGCGCGTTGCAGCATCCAAGTCGGCTTTGTACTTCGCCATCTGTTGTTCGGCGGCGATTTTCTGTTGTGCAAGTTGCGCCTCAAACTGCTGCTTCATCTGCTCTAGTTGCTGGTCGTTCTGCGCCTTCATCGTCTCGACCTGCGATGTCTGCTGCAACTTAGCCTGCTCCAACTGCATGAGCATCTGCGACTTAGCCTGTTCAGCCTGCGCCATCATTTGAGCCTGTTGAGCCTGCTGCGCGGCAGGGTTCTCACGCGGCTGTGCGGCAACCTGCTTCAGTTGCTCCAACGCTGCGTCAATGGTGCCCTCAAGCGGTCGCGCAGCCTTAAACGCCTGCACGCCATATTTCATCAAATCCATCATCACAGGTACAAGTTCGGGCGAGGCTTGACCAACCGGCAGCGCCTGCTGCAAGAAACCGCCGAAGGCTTGCATAAACTGGAGCCTGTCCTGCCGTTCCTGCGATTCGTCAATCTGCACAAGGCTGTCGGCGGCAATATCAATTCGGAAGTTACGCAGCGGCTTTTCGCGGATAAGTTCCAACGCTTGCGGGATGAGCGCCTTGTCAGCATCCGACATCTGTTCGGCGGCAGAGTAGGCAAGGATGGTCTGCGGCTGGTACCGCATACACATAACCTGCGCCTTGAGCCTAATGACTTCCGTTGCAAAGAGCGCCACATCCTCTTGTAGCGACCGTAGCCGCAAACCAGCGTACTGACCCTTAATTTGCTGCGCCGTCGCCGTCTCCGAAGCCATCGACTGACCACGGATGATGTCGCTGATGCCCGTGATTTCGTATATCTGCGCCTTGATATCGCTTCGTGCCTGATAGCATTGGATGAGCGCCTGCGCGATGGTGTCGAGCGGCAGCAGGTCAACGCTACCCCTCAAGCCGCCCTTCTCCGAGAACGCCGCCCACTTGTCGACCGGGATGAGGGAGTTGTTATCCCCTTCGGTCATCAATCGCTGCAACGCCGGTTGGCTGGCATCGTACACGCCACGCACCCGCAGAGCCTTGATTAGACCGTCAATGCGGTCAGAGAGAATGTCCAACTCCATCGCTTGGTCTTGGTACAACACGAAGTCAGGCACAGGCACAAGGCTGTCCGAGGTCGTCGTTGCGTACAGCGGCTTGGGGCAGGGGTAGAACCCCTCAAGGTTTAGCGGGTCATCGCGCACATCTATGACATGGCTCATGCCCTTAACCAACCAATAGACTTTCAGCGTCTCCTTGTCCCACAACTCGCAGACCTTAGCCAAATTGTATTGCCGTTTGCTGTCGCGGTAAGCGTTGAGCGTCTCCGGGCCTTGGTCGGTCGGCACCTGACGCGCCATCTCCTCACCAAAACGCTCTACGAGCGCCTCACGGGTCATGTAAACCCAACGCCATACTTGGCTGACTTCCTCCCAAGTGCGACCCTGTGAGTGTCCAAAATCCTTCCAATGCACATAATCAACTGGGGCGCGTTCGTACTCAATCTGCTCAAGCGGCGGCGGTGCATCCTCACCTTCTTCAACGGCAGAAGTGACAGACACGCCGTCATCCTCAATGCCAATGGGGGCAACGTGAGGCTCATACCGCACCCACGCCGTGCCGCGACCGCCGAGGAACCTGTCCTCAACATCGTATTTCATGGTCGAGCGAAAATCGGGGTAATGCTCAATCTCAAAGTCTATGGCGCGTTCGACAAGCCGCGCAGCAACACGACCAACGGGGTCGTTGTCACCGAAACGGCGTTGTACATCCGCTTTTGGAAGTTTGGCGTAGACGGCGGGAATGAGCGTCTGGACGTTCGACCATAGGATGTTGAACTTCGCCGTCTCGTTACCGCCAGCACCTCTAGTGTCGTCGCGGTACCGCTTAACAAGTTTCTTTACCCGCGCCTGCCACTTTGCGAACTCGTTATCGTAAGTGCCGATAATTCGCAGGTACTTCTCAAGTTCTTGGCTTGCGCGTTCGTCCATTGCTTAGTCCTTCTTGTTTCGCGCAGAGATGGCGCTTGCCTTCGCCCGTGCATCTTCCTTACTCGATGCACCCCACGCACGCAGCGCGAGCGCGAGGCGGGTAGGCTCGCCGTTCTTCTCCATCGGCCCCGCCGTGCCTGCCATGCGTGCAAGAAACGATGCGCGACGCGGATTGTCGCCCTTCTTCACCGGGGGCTTCAGCGTGCCACCCGTCTCGGCTTTGTAGGAAGCGCGACCCTTGGCGTTCAAACCGCCCTTCGGGTTTTTGCCTTCCTTACGCTGCCACGCTGCGCTCATCAGTAACCCTTGTTTTCCGGTTTAGCCGTCTTCGCAGACTGACGGAACGCCTTTGCAGTCGGCGCACCCTCTGTCCCCGGCTTACGCATCCTTTCGCCGGAGCCAGCCTTGATGCGCTCCTGTTTCGCTAGGATGTTGGCGTAAAGACCGGGCTTACGGTTCATTTGCTAAACAGTCCAACCGCCAGCACAGCAGCGCCTGCACCCGTTGTGACCTTCCACGGCCCGACCGCCGCGTTTAGGTTTAGCGCAAGACTATAAACGCCGATTGGCGTGTTAGCCGGGATTGCAAGAACCGTCGTGCTGCCGTCGATGATGCTCACCGTCGATGTTGCAGCAGTTGAGACAGTTACCACGATGCGATGCAGGTAGTCGCCGATTGCGCCGTTAGTGCCAAGCACCTGCGCGGTCTGCGAAACGGCGACCGTTTCGTATGGATACTGATATGGATTGTTTACGCCACTCATATTCTCGCCCTCTTGGAAACGCTTTGCTCATGTACCTGCCACATATCGTTCAAGGTGACCTCGTTCTGTGGCCCAACTATCAAGGTCTTGTTCTCTAACGGTCTCTGCGCGGATGGCTCGGCCCTCCACGCAACGGCTAACATACGAAAAGCGTCGGCAGGGTGTGATGTCCAATCGTGTCGGGGTGATGCCCTGAACGCTTTCTTGTCTTCATCATACTCTCGTTGATACTGGCGTAAAGCCTCAACTCCGTCACCACATTTTACGGAATTGAACCAAGTTCGGGGCAACATTTGACGAATTGCTTGGATTCCATCCTGTACGCCAATGTCCGGCACTACCGATAAATGGTTAATACCGAGCAGGTCAGCCAACTGTTCGACGATGCTGCGCCCCGTCTGTAGGCTCTTGGCGCGTGCGTCATGCGGCAGGTAATGCTTGCCGTAGTTGTAACCCTTGTTAACGACCACCTCCGCAATGGTGCGGATGTCTGCACCCGAGACTGCGAAAAAGTCAATGACTCGCACCTCGCCTCCGACCACCTGATACCACCATATCGCGGTGTCGTCTCGATACCCCAAGTCCCATGCGGTATGTACCGGATAGCCCTCCGTAAAGACTACACGCTCGTTAATACGCGGCTCTGCCAATCGCATCTCTGTTCCAAAAAACGCGCCGAGGATAGCCGCCTCAAAACTGCACTCGAACTCTTGGAGGTACTGGTCTTCCGATAGTTGGGCTTTCGCTGCGTTAAGTTCACCCTGCGGCAGCAACCCCGACTCGCTAGCAGGTAGCCGCAGCAGGAACCAGTCATCCGGTATGCGTTGGGCAGTCTGATATATCTCCCAAAACTGGTTCTTGCCCTTTGGCGTGCCTGCAAAAACGCACCAACCGCCTTTATCAGCGAGGGCCGGTCTTAACACATTGCCGAACACGCTGGGCTTAAAGTCACCGTACTCATCGAGATACAGGCCGCTGAACCCCAAGCCTCTCATCGCATCGGCGGAATCGCTTCCAAAGAGGCTAATCTTCGCGCCGTTAACAAGCGTCAGGGTCATCTGCGCTTCGTTTGCGTCCCTGATGAGCGGTTCGGCAAAGAACTTGAAGTAGTCCCACGCAATCCTACGGGCCTGATTCTGGAACGGCGCGACATAGCCAAACAGACCGTTCAGCCCCTGATACATGAAAGCAGCGCGGATGAGGTCGTTGACAGCCGCTACGGTCTTACCGGCACGACGGTGGGCTACGAGGCACCCCCATCGTTTGGTGCGCTCATGGAACGGCAGGAAGGCTTTGCGAGGCGTGTACGGCAGCAAGACCCGCTGCTTCACTCGGGCTTGCCCCATGTGGCTTCAATCTCAATCTTGCCACCGTCTGGCCCGGAGTGTTCGTGGCGTGCCAACTTGGGTACATGGTATTCGAGTAAGTCGCTGAAGCACTTAAACGCCGCCTCTGCGCCCTTGTCTGCGTGTATCTCGTCAAGCCAGCCCTGTAGCCGACCTGCGTTGCCGTCTACGAAACGCGCAATGGCTTCTCTCGCCAGTTGCGTTGACTCGTTAGGCACGCCCTTCGGTCTGCCGGGGCCACCCTTCTTACCTTTTTTAAAAGAACCTTGGTTAACCATGTGAACAGTTTACTTCTGTTTACCGTGCCGCATCAACCTGTTAATCCCGTTTAAGTATCTTGACCTTCTTCTCCTCACCGGGGAACACGACGAAGTTGCGGGTGCCGCTACCTCCTTGGCCTCGGCTACCTGCGTCTTGATATTTAACACCGACCAACCCTTTGTCCTTTAGGAACTGCGCAACTTTTGGCATTTCGCCGCCTTTTGATGAGCCGAATCCTTCGTAAATCCATTTGTGCATTGCTGCACCAGTTGGATTTCCAAATGTTTTTTCCAAGTCTTTCGTTGAAAGTCCACGCGAACCCATTTGTTTTACTAGTTTTTGCGCTTGAGGGGTATTACGCCAATCAGCCCATGCCTTTTGCACAAACTCCGGCTGCTCACTTATCGGCTTATCGTAATCAAGCATACGGTCAATCATGTCGTCGGGGAGGTCGGCTTTGTAGAGGGGAGAAAGGTCTTGTATTGCCGATTTTGTTTCAGGGCTTAAATCAAAATTGTCCGGCTCTTTAAGCGCGGCTCTTAATGCTTGATGCGGATAATCGAACCCTAAAAAATCGTCGTTTTGCAGGGCTTGAACAACGCGCAACTCTTGGGCTGAAAGCCCCGCGTCCTTTAATGCCTCCATTGCATCATCAGGCGAGTCATGTTCACTATAAATTTGAGAAACTTTTTTCTCAAAATTTCTGTAAGGAATTTGCGTTGCATATCCGCGAGCAACCTTCGGCGATTCAGCAAGGTAAATTCCGTGCCCGTAAGCCTGTGCCCCCTCACCCGTACCAATCTTGCTTGCGTCAAACTCGCCTAACGGGTTTTCCTCGGTCGGGTCAAAGCGATGCGGTGTACCGTGGTACACATCCATTTCGAGAACGGGAACGGTTTTGCGTAGCGCAGCAGCCAATCGCATAGGGTCAACCATTGACCCTGCGTACTCACCGGCAGCACGGGGGCTGTCAAATGCACCCTTTGCGCGCTCTATCTCGCCCTGCACAAGAGCCTTGCCCGTCTGAATAGGCTGCGTGACGATTGCCTTGCCGATGGTGCCAAGTTCTTGGGCAACTTGGTCTAGGCGAGGGGTCGGGCGGTCAGCGGCTTGAGAGAACTCTGCCGTCGTCATGCGCCCGATGTTGGGGTCGCTTGTCAGGGCTTCGTAGGCAAGTCCACCGACATCCTGTGCGCGGTCACTGAGGGTATCGACTACCCCGCCACCGAAGTCAGCGGCTTGGCTTTTAAGGCGCTGCAAGTAATCAAGCGCGGCAGCAATTTTAGATGGCGAGTGGCGTGGCATTACTTGCGCTCTTGTTGTCCTTGCCCGTACAAAGTTAACCCTGCTGCGATTTTTGTTGGCGGCAGGCGCAAGGGCTTGTCCGGGTAGAACTCATCTGCCAAACCTTCTTCCATAATCCAATCAGGGAGCAAACCGGTTTTTTGCGGAGCATATATCGTGTCGGCAGCACTTGCTTTGCGGTTCTGTTCACCATACGGGCCGTAGTTAACCCAACTGTTTTGCCCCCGTGTTTCCGAAGTTACCGCCTTACGAGCCAATGGGCTGTACATAGCCAAGTGCGCTCGCCAAGCGTTTTCTTCTCCGTCTGCGCGAAAACCGTGCCCATATTTAAGATGCCCAAAGTAGTCGTGAACGATGCGGAATATATCGTTTGCGGTAACCGGTACACCGTCAATAACCTCGCCTGTTTTGCGAAGCAATGGGTTGCCGCTGATATCTACATCGGCGCTTTTTGTACTGCCAAATCCGCTCTCAGTTGGAAACACCCACAAGTGATTGTTGTCTCGCACATCCATAATTGCAGCGCGAGGGTTCTTTGCATACGGGTCAGGCATATCAGGACGGATAAACTCAATCTTCAACCCCGTCTTTTTTATTTCGCTCCATTGGTCAAGCGTTTCATCAATCATCGCGTCATACGCCGCTTTAACCTTTGGGTCATTTGGAGCGTGCGGCATTTCGTCGTAGGCAGCAGCAATTTTAGTTGCTCGTTCGGGTATTACTTTTCTAAAAACTTTAGGAGGTTCGTACGAAACGTTTTTGCTCGATGCGTAACTTTCCGCAGTTTTTATGGCTTTCTTGTAAGGGGAGGCAACATAGGGGCGGCCTGCAACGGTGAGGGGTTCTGTAGAGGTGCCAATGAGGGGAGGTTTGCCACCTGCTGCCCTCGCAGCCGCTCCCTGTGCTTCTGCCACGCTGCGATTTCTTCCGGGTCGTCCAAGTGACTCAAGTCCGGGGATTGACTTTGCATATTCAACGCCTCTTTCGATTGTGGTTCCAATTCGGGTTGCAGGGCCAAGCGGGTTAACAAAACTAGCAGCAACATCGCCCATTGTTTCCATCGCATTGTCTGTGCGCGGGTAAGCAAGTCCTGCTCGGGCGGCTTGGTCAATCATGTAATCTGAACCGCCAACGGGGGCTTCTGTTGGATAACCAGCCGCAGCCATGCCAAGCGCCGAAATGTCTACAGGCGCTCCAAGCATCCGATATGGCGCACGGCTTGCGCCACGCCCAAACGCCGCTACTGCTTGACCTTGTTGAGCAAGGGAAGGCACCGCATCACCGGGTAGCCCAAACCGCTCTTGATATTCGTCGGGCCGTGCTGTTCCCGGTGTGTTAACAAACTCGCTAGCACGGTCGCGCATCTGCTGGAGGTATTGCAGCGCGGCAGCGTACTTTGACGGTTCCGTTTTTTTTGCCATAGGAATGTACGATAATGCTACTCCTCCTACAGAGACTTGCAAGCATGACTACCATCTCCGACGCCTACCGCGCACAGCAGGTCGAACTGCACATGAATCCCGCTTATGGCGTGGCTTCCATCGCCTTTGCGCCCCTTGTCGCTAAACTAGCGGTGGACAACGGGATTAAGTCAATCAGCGACTACGGTGCTGGCAAGAAGCACCTCCAAACCACGCTACAAGCCGCAGGGCTTGAGTTTGACTACCACCCCTATGACCCGGCTTTCCCCGAGTATGGATTGCCCGTCGAGGCTGATATGGTCTGCTGCATTGATGTCCTAGAACACATCGAACCCGCCTGCCTTGACGCGGTGCTAGATGACCTTGTTCGCATCATGCCGCGCATCGGCTTCTTGTCTGTCCACACGGGGGCGGCGGTCAAGGTGCTATCAAACGGGCGTAACGCCCACCTCATCCAAGAGCCTGCACGCTGGTGGCTACCAAAGTTGTGCGAACGCTTCCATATCCACCATCTTCAGCACCATCAGATGATGGGTCAGGGCTTCTGGGTCGTCGTCAGCCGCGCCTGAAGCCACGCTACTGTCTCGGCAGGGTCACGGGCTAGGTACCACATCCCAAGCGGCTCAAACGCCTCCTGAAAGCGTTCTTGACCCCTTCGCAGTTTACCCTTTGGGGTCTTGATTTCGAGGAAGGCTGCAAAGCCGGGGGCCGTGACCAGTTTGTCCGGTACTCCCTGCCCTGCTGTTCCTAAATCGTAAACCGTAAACCCTGCTGCCCGCACTGCGGTTGTTATGTCAGCGTCGTTAGCATCCCGGCGAGCGGCGTAGCGCATTAGAACTGACCGTCAGCCCACTCGAACCAAAGTTTGTAGGCGCGAATAAAATCATCCACGCCTTCGCCTAAAAGCATCGGCTTACCCTGCGGCGGCACGAAGAAAAACTGCGCTATTTTTAAACCTTCGTCTGTATCGCCGCGAATAACCCAAACCTGAAAGTTAGGCGTAGTGGCGAGAGCCTGCAAGGTTCTGCGTAGACCCTCCGACATTCCCTCTCCCTTGCGCTTCCATTCAAGCACAAGAAACTTGCCCTTGCGCTCGATGATGCCGTCAAGGTCACATGGCGTTATTTTAGGATTGTTCGGCAGTAACCCAAGGAACGCACCGTAATCAATATGCGATGCATTTCGGCTCCTCATTAGCCGTTCAAACTGCACGGCTTTTTGCATCATGTTGAGCGCGTTGAGGCGATACCCACCCGGTGCGGGTCTTTACCCAACCGCGAGACTTTAGCAGTTCCTCACTACCGCACACGCCACTTCGATGCTGGAGGATAGCCGAAGCGCCGCTAAACTTCTCTCCACACTGCTTACAAGTGCGGGTCATCCCAATTCCTGTGCGTGTTGAATAAGGCGAATAGCCAAATCTATATTTGCTTGACGCTCGAATTCAGAACTGAGCGCATCGACTGTGGAAATCATCGCCTCACCTGCGGTGTAAATGCGCTCAAATTCGTCGCTTCGGCGAGTGGCATACGACTCCCAATTCGGGTCAACTTCTTTAAAGCAAACAACAGAATCTTGAATGGCATCTTCAAGCGCATCGACGGTTTGCTTCTCGCAGGCAACCCGCCATGAATCGCCATGCCCGTCTATGTCTGCCTGCCCTTGGTACGCTTTTAATGCCTTCCATAGACCTTTCATAATTGCACCTCCTCGCCCCGCGCACGAATAGCAGCGGCGCAGTCTATTGACCAGTTTGTAATTGGGTCGCCATACCGCGTGTATTCATCACAGATTTTTGCACACGCCTCGCGCTCGGCTGCGGCAACAAGGGCTGCAAAACGCTCAATCGTTTCAATTTGGAGAAGTCTAAAATCAAAAGGGTTTTGGTTAGGAAACCCAATGACCGCTTCTTGCACCATCAGGATGATTTCTTCGCGGTTCACGATTGCACCTCCCGCTTTTTGATTTTATTCAAGCCGCGTTCGCCGAACAACTGACGCACCATGCTGCTCAAGTGCGGGTGACCCAACACCTCGGCTGCATCGGCTACCCGCAACGCGGCGGCGGTCGAGTCCTTCAGACGTTCAAGCGCATCCGGGTCAGGGTTAATAGTCAGTCGAGCAAGGTACGCTTCGCATAGTTTAAGCCGGTTTAGCGCAGTCGGTTCCTGCGCGTTCCATACCTTCGCGTTCCACGCATCCTGTTCGGCGTGACGGGTGATGTCGGCGGCGCGCTGCTTGTCGGTCTTTTCGACCTTCTCGCCGAGTCGAGGTGCGGCTTTTTTATGCAGTTCAAACAAACCCTGATACTGCCCTGCGACCGACTGGTCGACCACGGCTTGTTGGTCAGCACCGAAGCGACTCAACTTCAATTTCATCGCGTGTTCGCTGGCAGGCTTGATGGTTTTGCGAATAGCTTTGCGGTAAGCCACCCATTGTTCCCAAGCCGCTTCGTCTAGTTCGTGCATAAAAACCTCTCTGTGGTTGGTAGGAACAAGCGTATATGTTCACGGAGGTTAATGCAACAAGTTTAGTTTAGGCTTTTAGGTTTAAGACCAAT
>Ga0209353_10001949_pt1 | contig 11501 bp, 6 predicted proteins | sample LauGreSpBDMM15SD_2_FD_187561 | JGI IMG/M metagenome (GOLD analysis project Ga0209353, IMG submission 187561) | Freshwater lake microbial communities from Lake Michigan, USA - Sp13.BD.MM15.SD (SPAdes) (version 2) | ecosystem: Environmental > Aquatic > Freshwater > Lake | place: Lake Michigan, USA...
ACGCTTAGGGTGCAGTTGCACAAGAAGCGCATCAAGGGCAAGAAGCACGGGAGAGACTGGTTTCTGGACGGGCAGACACTTGCCTACTACCGCAAAGAAGTTCGCCAAAAATAAAAAACCGATTTGCGCTGCGCGGCTTGTGTCTATGTATTGACAATGGATTAAACTCTTGTCTCCGTTGTGCATACAGGGGCATATTTGTAACAAAACTCAGGTTTAGGGTGTAAGGTGGCTATATGACTGATGAGATCATTGTTCCTTCAGAGGCGGGTAGACCAACAAAGAAGACTGAGCAGCGCGTAGAGGCTTTGCTACAGTCACTGCGTGCAGGTGCTTCACGCCAAAGATCTGCTGCATTGGCTGGCATCCACAGGGATACACTGCACGAGTGGATGAGGCTAGATCCCACATTTTCCGACGCTATAGAAAAAGCAGAAGCATTTGCAGAGATGCGGTTCCTGTCTAGGGTTGCCACAGCAGCAGAGAATGAGCGATCATGGCAAGCAGCCGCTTGGATTCTAGAGCGTAGGTTCCCGAATGAGTGGCGTAAGCGTGAAGGCATTGAGTTCTCAGGCGTAGATGGCAAGGCTATTGAGGTGAAATCAGTTGGAGACCCAGCAGAAGAGCAGCGAAGGCTATCAGCAGCCCTTGGACTACTGGAGCAATTGGGTATCGTCGCTAGACCAGAGGGAACGATCCTCTCTACTGGAGATACTGAACCCGAAACTACCTGATTGTGTGCCTCACAAGCCAGAAGTGCCACAGGCGGTATTTCTTAGCCTAGGCAACAGAGAGGCGCTTTATGGTGGGGCTGCTGGTGGAGGCAAGTCTGACGCTTTGCTGATGGCTGCCCTGCAGCACATCCATATTCCGAACTACAGCGCCATCCTGCTGCGCCGAACCTACAAAGACCTATCTTTGCCCGATGCCATCATGGACAGGGCTAGGCGTTGGCTACAGGGTACGCCAGAGGCACGCTGGAATGGCGACCGCAGAGAGTTTCGGTGGGCAAACGGCTCAACGCTGGTATTTGGTCACCTTGAGAACGAAAACGACAAGTATCGCTACCAAGGTGCTGCCTTCCAGTACATCGGCTTTGACGAGTTAACCCAATTCACCGAATCGCAGTATATGTTCCTTACCAGCCGACTACGACGGCTCAAGGCATTTGAGGCAACACCACGCATGAGGGCGGCTTCTAACCCGAATGGGCTAGGGCATGACTGGGTGTATAGCCGTTTCATCCCAAAGATTGACGAGCGTACTGGCAAGTTGATTGTTCCGCGTGACCATAGTGGCGAGGCTCGTATCTTTGTCCCAGCCAAACTTACTGACAACCCACACCTAGACCAAGAGGAATATATGCGCTCGCTCAACGAATTGGACGATGTGCTGAGAGCGCAACTTGTGGATGGCTCGTGGACTATTACGCCAAGCGGGGATTTCTTCAACCCTGAATCACTGACCAAGTACGTTGACGATCTGGACTGGGACGAGTATCGCTGGGTGCGCTACTGGGACTTGGCTGCAACAGAGGCTAAACAGGGCAGAGACCCTGACTACACAGCAGGGGCGCTTGTGGGCAGGAGTGCGAAAACGGGACTCACAGTGATCGGCGACATGAAGAGGGTAAGGGAGCGACCCGACAAGATTGAGGCATTGATCGCTAGGTGCGCTGCAGAAGACCCTCGTGGCACAGCCATCCGAATGGAGCAGGAGGGGGGAGCATCAGGGGTTATGGCAATTGACCATTACGCCAGAAAGATCCTGTACGGCTACGACTTCAAGGGGGCAAGGGTAACGGGGGCAAAAGACGTAAGAGCGCGTGCTTTTGCAGCCCAAGCAAACAAGGGAAATGTGTCACTTGTGCGGGGAACGTGGAATAGCGCCTTGATTTCAGAGTGCTACTCTTTCCCACAGGGCGCACACGATGACCAAGTAGACGCTATTTCTGGTGCAGTCAACGAATTGGCTCGCCTGTACATTGCTGGCTCCGCTTCAATTCCTTCCACAGTACGTCCACACAGGGTAGGATCTAGCAACGAGATTCAGAGACCGCGCCTCTTGGCGCGTGGTTAGGAGAGAGATGGCAAGTTTTAGGCAGCGCGTAGGCAAGGCAATTCGGGTACTTCGTGAGGGCGTATCTGAGCCGATCCTTGGACTCATTGATACAGACGACCACCTTTACAGGCGACTAACTGGGGAAACACGAGACCTTAGCCCGATTACTCAGGAGCGCGCCCGCACGGTTGCCCGCTACCTGCATCGCCAAAACCCACTTGCACGCCGATTGGTTGAGATGACTGCAGACTTTGTGGTGGGCGATGGACTCACCTTCAATGCTGTAGACGAGGATGTTCAGGAGATCATTAACGAATTCTGGAACGATCCGACCATGAAGATGAACCTACGCCATCGTGATCTTGTGGTGGATCTTGCAGTGAACGGGGAACTATTCCTGCGAGCCTACGACGAGAACGGTAAGGTCATGCTTGGCTACATTGACCCAGACCGCGTGCGAGGAGTTCTTAAGAACCCAGAAAACGCATTTGTTGACCAGAGCATTGAACTCTTCAGCAAGCGTATGGCTGGTGGGGTTGAGGAGATCCCGATTATTCAGTCAACCGCAACAAAGGCTGGCTTAGAGTTTGAGGGCGAGGTGTTTGCGTACTTTATCAATCGCCCAGTAGGTGCAACTCGTGGAACGCCAGACTCATTGGCGCTTGCCGACTGGATTGACGGCTACGACCAAGTAATGTTCAATGCGCTGGATCGCGCCTCCCTCATGAACTCGTTTATTTGGGATGTCACACTGAAAAGCGCCGACGCTGACCAAGTGGGCGAATGGGCAAAGATGCACTCTTCTGCACCGAAGGCTGGCACAGTTCGTGTCCACAACGACTACGAAACATGGCAAGCGGTATCTCCAGCACTGGGTGCGGCAGAGACAGAGACCATTAGCCGCCTGATCAAGAATCTGATCCTAGGAGGGGCGGGCGTACCAGAGGGCTGGTTTGCAGATGGTGATTCAGCAAACCGCGCCACACTTGCTGCACAGGGCGACCCAACCTACCGCATGATCACAGCGCGACAGCGACTCGTTGGAGCAGTGTTTGAGGACATCGCGCAGTATGTCATTGCCAAGGCGATTGAAGCGGGGCGACTGCCAAAGGGCATAGATCGCACAGTGACGGTGACCTTGCCAGATCCAAGCGTGGAAGACACCAAGGGAATTGCCGCAGCATTGCCGCAACTGATGGGCGCTCTCACCGCAGCAAAGGACTCAAAGTTTATCTCAGAGGACTCAGCGCGCAAGTTGTTCCTCAGCATTGCTGGGCAGTTGGGCATTGAGTTGGAGCCAGAGAAGGAATTGGAGATGATTGAAGAGGAGGCTGCAAAGGCTGCTACAGAGGTGCAAAATCAACAACCAAGCCTTTCTACTGTATTTGATCAAACGCAGCCCCAGCAGCCTAAAAAGACGCCCGTACAGCAGGTGACGACAAGACCGCAAGGGGAGTAATAATCCTTGCCAAGCCAGACCGAAAACCAGCGCCAGAATTGGCAGACGTCTAAGGCTCGCTCCACATGGGCAGAGTCTCTCTTGCGACGCGCCCAGAACCAAATCACCATTGAGTCTGATGCCGTAGCAAAGATCCAAACAGCCATGAATGCGGCTCAAACAGAGGTCGCAGCCATCCTCGCTGATATTCAGGCAAATCAAGCCCCTGAGTGGCGCGTACGCCGCGCACAGCAGCAACTGGCGGCACTGGAGCGTCTGGATGGGGAACTTCGCAGCAAACTGCTCACCATTGCACGGGCAGCAGCAGAGGAAGTCAAGATTCTGTCCAAGGGCATGCCGCAGCAGCAAGCCGACAAAATCAACACCGAAGTTTCCAAGGCAGCCAGCAAACTGAGCAGGTCAACCGACTCCGCCAGACCAGAAATTGGTCGCTCTACAAATCAGGGGCGTGGGCTAGTCGCCATTGACGCCAGATCAGTAGACATTGCTGTTTCTTTTGTGCCAGACCTCATCGTTGATCAGGTTGGAGCGCTCAAAAAGGCGGTTAAGGCAGAGATCTTGAGAAACTCACTGGCACTCAGTACGCCAGCAGAGAGCATCGCACGGTTGACTTCTGTCGCAACGCCAATTGGGGCATTCCCTACTGCTGCAGTGCGAGCCGAAGCGATTGTCCGAACAGAGTTTGGGCGTGTGAGCAACATTGCAGCCATGAGCGGCATCCAAGCGCTCGCAGCAAATCCCTATGGGCTTTCTACCGACCAGCGCTCCTACATGCTTGACGCAAATGGTGTCATGTACAAAGAGTGGATTGCAGTAGGCGACCACAGGACGCGCCCAGAACACGCCGCACTTGATGGGACGATTATCCCGATCAACGAGTCGTTCATGGTGGGCGAGTTCTCAGCCCAGTTCCCGAAAGATCCAAGCCTTCCAGCCAAGCACGCAGTCAACTGCCGTTGCATGGTTGTGCCTTCATTCCCGCCAGAGATTGCAGATCGCCTTGGCGCAATGCCAGACGCTGGGGATGGCTCATTCGGCGAGATGCTCGCCATGATGCAGCAGGGAGAAATGGTTGGCACTGCGACTGGAGGTGGTGGGGGTGAGGCGTTCTCTTACGCTCCAGAAGTACCACCAAACGGCTTTGATTACGACATCGGCTACGACCCATCAGACGCTGCAGTAGACACATTCTTTGTCAATCAGGATGCAACGACTCCCGCACTGAGTGGCGCGGCAGACCCAACAGCCCCACCGCAGCCCATCACGGTGAGTCGTGGGGTATCGCCCCTCAACGTCATCGCTGGCATTCAGCAGAGTTTCGGTCTTATCGGAAATGTGCGAACAAGGCAGCGACCATCAAGCCTTATTTCATTCATTCGGTTCGCCACAAAGATCCTAAACACTGCAGAGCGCAATGCGCTGCTCAAGCCACTGCCAAGTGTTGCAACGCACCAGCCACGACTTTCTGTTGACGCAGCAGAGTTCCAGAACTGGCTTGCGGAACAGCGTGGAGAGTTGAACAGGAAAAAGCCACTGAAGAATAAGAAAAAGGTTCTGATTGACCCTGACGAAGTTGAGAAGACAGTCCTACCTACCCCGCTGATTGTTGCAACAGACGAGTCAATCGGGGATCTATCTGCCGATCAGTTGTCAGAACTTGTCGGCTCAGACAGAAAAAACCAAGAGAACCAGCGTGAATACTGGAATCGTGTGCTGGGAACTGATGAAGGCGGCTTCGGTTTTGGTGCAAACAAAGACATCACCCCGCCTTGGGCAAACGGCAGACTCCAGTTTGACCGAAAGAAGTGGGACGCCTTGCCAAAGGTTGTGCGCGAGTCCATCGTTCGCGGAATACTCATGGCAGAGGGAAAGAAGATCGGGGCGAACACAGCAGAACTCATTTCTGGCGGTGGGCGACGAGGATCAGAGGGAATTATCGGCGACCTTGGCAGCGCGCTGGCGTCACGGGCGCTGCTGCTTAAGGAGAAGGGTGGCTGGGACGGATCTTCTGCTCTGCTCAAGGGACTGCTGGATATTGTCAGCGACGATGCACAGGGGTATGGAATTGGCAGAACGCCATCAGACCAGACAATCACTATCCCAATCGGAACCCCAGACCAGAATCAGGGCTTTGGATATGGCGACGACAACCCGATCCATCCCTACCTGTACAAAACTTCTTTTGCGTTCATTGGCAAGTACATTCCAGTACAGGATCTGACGCTTCGCGTTGCAGATCTTCACAGGGAGGTTGTACTAAACATCAGAGTCCCAAGCGACCCAGAAGAGCGCGCACTGTTCTTTAAGGATATGCGTGAAATGGGCAACGTAGATATGTCAAAGGTAGATATTGCTGCGGGGACACTCACCCTTGGCGTCAGCGGTTATGACTTCGTGATGAATTACTTCGTCCCAGATACTCGCCTGACTACGACTGTCGCGGGGTCAATCCCGCTTGGGACTGTTGGCGACATCTTTACGCTTCCAGTGGCAGGGAGGACGGAAACATCGCAGGACTCCATCAACACGAGTGTTTGGTACACAAACGAAGACGGTCAACTTGTCTTTGACTTAAGTCAATACATCGGCAATGAAGAGGCTCGCGCACTGATCCTCAAGCACAACGCAGACACTGGCGAGTCAATCATTGACGCTGGCAGGGGCGCAGATCTTGTAGACCTCGTTGACGCCAGCGGTAAGCGCATTTTCCAGATGCACGATCTTGTTGACCCTCCAGCGCCACAGTCAATCATCCCTGCTGACGGTAAGATTGTCGGGGTAGATAATATCTTTAACTTCCTGCACAACAAGACAGGCGTATACGACGTAAACCTTACAAAAACGCACTACGCACTTGGCGGGTGGAGGCTGGCAAGGGAGACGGAAGTCCCTGTGCTTGTGTTGCCTCCCGCGATCAATAGCAGGGATGTCGCAGTGCCATTTCTTTCGCATCTAGAGAAACTTCTTGGCTATTACCAGAAGTCTGGAGCATTTAATCCAGCAAAATTACTGCCATTCAACAAGCGAATTGGGACGTACAAGCCAAAAGACAATTTCTACCTCAACATCTTTGGGGAACTCATTGAGGACGGGTCACTTAGGACGCCTAACGCAGAAGGAGCCGACCCTGTAGTCCTCTGGGAGACGCCGCCAGCCTCTATCGCCGATGCTGATGCTATTTTGCCTCAGTTAATCCTGATCGCCAATAAAAAGCGACGCGGAGAACAGTTGACCGATGAGGAGCGGGCGACATACGAAACCGCGACGAACCGCTATGGTGATTCAAACAGGAAGTTTGAGGACATTGTTGACTGGGCGAGCGGGTTTAGCGATGTTGACAGCACAATTAGAAACTCAGTTGAAACCGTTGCGTTGCGAAGGAAACTAAAGACCCTTGGTCTTGATGTGAATGAAGATTTCGCATTGTGGAGAGCCGAAAAACTAAAGAACACTGTGTTTGGTGAAGTTGCGGAAAGGATCATTGCTGCAAATCCGCAACTCCCACGGTTGCTTATCCTCCGAAGGCTGTTTGGAGTGCATGGTCTGACTGGCGGCGGCGTTAAAGACGCCCAGTACACTGGATTCGGAGGAAAACTAGACCCGTTTGCAGAGAGCAACGGAGCAGACGCCCTTGACTTGATGCAGTTTGCTCAGGAGCGCGGCATTACGCCAGAGCAGGTGCTTGGCGAGCAGCGGGTTGCCATGCTACGGAAGTTATACGACGCAGATCTTTTGACAGTGCTTGTTAGCAGCAGGACTTCCCTGAACGGGATGCGCGACGGTCTTGGAAGCGGAATGGCGAGCATTGCCCTTGAAGATTCTGGTGTCGCCGTTTCTGCTGCGAAGAAGTTAACGCTCCTCGTTCCAGCGCCTCTTGGCGAAGACGGCGTGACTTACGAGCAGTTGAATCAACGAACAGTCGTTGAGATCCCTGCAACGGTTGACTATTACGACGCGAACGCTCCGATGGGTGCTGGGGAGATTCTCCTTCAAGACACAAGCCTCCCGTTTAGGGCGATCAACGAGGTTGCGATGCAGGGCGATGCTGGATTTACGCAAATTCTGCGGCTCGCAGTCGGCAATCAATTGCTTGGTCTTGCCAACGCTGGACTGTTCCGAACGCTCTCCTTCAGGTCGGATGCAAGACAATCCCCAAGAGTTTCTGGTCGGCTTCGGGTTACTGAGGATCAAAGCGCGACTGAGTTGCCATCATTTAGCGCGCTCAGTCTAGCAAAGGAACTCCAGTCTTCAGCAAAGAAGTCAGCCCTCCTGCTCGCTGATGGAGTTGCGAGAGACGCGCTTAACGACCCGCTCCAATTTGAGGATGTGCTGCGAGCAGTGGCAAGGGCTGCAGTTGAGCGCGGGGCAAGCGAAAGCGACCCTCTTATTGCGGCGCTCCTTGCCATTCCACGCTTGCAAGACGGATCAGAGGTTGTTGCAAGCCCGTTTTGGGAGAACAAAAGAGATTTTGACGGTGCAACGCTGCGAATGAAAGAGAACCCAGCACTGGCAGGGAACCCTCACTATGCCAAAATTCTAGACACCCTATCCGCAACTAATCGTCGCTATGCAACAAGACCAATAGATTTTGTAGATCTGTCGGCTCTTGCTGAAACGATCATCCCAATGCCAGAGCAGCCACCGACGACCGCATCGCCTGAAGCGATGGGAGTCTTCTACAAGGAGCGCTCGCTTGCCGTTGACGCGAGAGTGGATCTTGTCAACAGAATGGTTCAAGACCCTTCATTTATCTTGCGGGCAATCCTTTCTCGCGCATATACAACAGACCAGCAGAGGCAACTGATGGGTTCTCTCGCTCCGTTCAAGGGTCAAATGCTCAAGAAGGATGCCTCTTGGACGACAAAGCCAGTAGACGTTTCTTGGTATGAACTTGAGGCAACGCTGCTAGAGATCATTGCAGACGAAGCGGCAAAGAACATGCCCGCTGGCGCAAGCGACGGGACAGTTCTTTCAGAAGATGCGTTTGGCACGGTAAAGATGACTCCAGAACTGTGGGAGGCGACGCAACTTCTTGATGCATACGAGTGGGATACTCGCCTAAGCCCAGACGCTAAGGCAGCCTACGATTTGATTCTTGCTGCGACAAAAGACCACTCAGAGCAGCGACAAGCCATCATCAGGGCAAGGATTGCGCCCATTGTAGAAGCGCTTGGATACCAGCGTGGAACTCCAGAGTTTGAAGGGATACTTGACGTCTATGTTGCCCACGCGCAAGGTGAACTGCCAACAGGGACAATTCTTGGCGGAGATTATCAGGCAGACGTTTTCATCCCTGCAGTTCTCGCGTCAATCAACAGCAAATTGGTTAAGTTTGGAAGGCGCGGCATGAGCGACATCCCAGCAGACGGCGCTGGAATGGCTATCGCGTCTAAGTGGAGAAAGTATGGTCGGCTAAGGAATCCAGAGGCGGATTATGATGAAGCCGCGCCATACACGCCACAGAAACTTCGCCTTGTTGCAAAGGCTGTGCGAGACCATCTTGTCAACTTGCAACTAGAGCGTCAATCGCTTGCCAGAAAGCAAATTGTTGATGCGCTGAACCAAAATAACGCTGAACTTATTGGCGGGCGCATGAAGGCTGCAGAGTGGGCGGCAAAAGCACGCAAACTCATCCGCGCAAAGCGTTCAGCGATTGAGGCAGAGAAGCAGAGGCTCCGCATCTTGGCGAAGGGAAAGCCAATAAAGCCTGTTTCTGATGAGTTGTATGAAGAAACGTTAAGTCTCTTGGACAAGGATCTTGAGGCTGCGCTCAAGGCTATCCCAAAGAACAAATTCCTTGGCGTCACGGATGCCAAGTTGCAGAGTGAGATTGAACAATATCGCGACCGAATTGACGGCATCATGAAGGGCGTAGAGCAGACGATTATGGGCGTGACGACAACAGAACTTGTTGCGCCAAACAATCCGAAATCCCTAGGCTCTGGCAGCATCAACAAACCTTGGAGGGGGGAGTGGGATGGTCACAAGTTCATCATTAAATCCCTTTCCAGCATGTACGCCTCAGATCCTCGTAGTAGATGGGGAATCGGTAAATATGCAGACCTTTGGTCTGAGAGGGCAGCGCAAGTTGTTGACGAGTTGGGTGGATTGTTTATTCGCAAGGCGCAAGCGTATCTGAGGGAACTCCCAGACATTAGGGCTGGTTCGGAAACGCTTGGGGAAAATACCGCGCTGGTTATGGACTGGCTGGAGGGCTTTCCGAGCGGGCATAGCAGCCAAAGGAATAGAGATCCTCAAACGGCGGACAACTTTGACCTTATGAGTGTCTTTGAAGCCTTGATCGGGAACACCGACCGCCACGGTGGAAACTATCTTATTGCTCCAATTCCAACTGCAACCCAGCCAGCATTTGACAGCGATGGCTACCCGATTGATCCAGTTACTAGACAGCGAACTGGCGCACTATGGGAGAAGTACAACATTGTGCCAATTGACAACGGGCTTGCGTTCCCAAATCCAGAGGTGCATCTGGACTATGCGGGAGGAAACGAGTCTCCATTTATGACAAGCCAAAGCGGTGTAGCCCTTACCCCAAGGGCGAGGGAGGTGCTGCTCAGGCTCTGGTCAAACAGGAGCGAATTATATGTCCGACTCACAACTCTGGCTGGAGCGAGCAAGACAAGGGGTTTCTTCTACCGAATGATCTGGATGCTTAGGTCTGGGGAATTCATGGGTTGGGACACTCTTGCGGGCGCTGAATACAACCCGCTGTCGCCAAATGCTGACGCCACTATTCGTGGCGCGTTTGACGAAGGTCAGTCGCTGCTGGACGCAAACATTACAAGCCCAATTATTGGCGTAAGGGAAGACCCGAACAGAATTGAAGGGCAGATCCCTGCTCTTCCATTGAGCGGCGAGCCGCAGAACTAGGAGAGACCAAATGCAACTAGAAATTCAGATCTACCAAGATAACGACCTGCTTGATTCTGGCTGGGAGTTGATCGGCACGGTGCGATCTCAGGACGGGGAGGAATGCACCCTGCACGCTGGGGCTACTGGGCGGCTGGGCGCTTTGTTAACCGAATTAAACCGCTACGGCGTTCGCGACTGGGTGGCATTAAAGCCGATTTCTTATGAGGCTGGGAACTTTTATATTGCAAGCCTTGCTTGGTTCTACACCCGAAACCGAAGGGCGGCTATCATGGTTTTGAACGGGAAGGAAATCTCCATTGCGGAGGTGATTGATCTCGTTTACCCAGACTGGGAAAATAGACAGAACAAAGAATTGGAGAACATAAATGTCCAAAGACAAGGAAATCGCAACGGAGGCACGGGAGCCACAGGTAGCGCCAGTGAAGGAACAGCCAAAGAAGGCTGATCTTGACTTGGCAGAGGGTGAAGTTGTTCTTGCAGAGCGCAAGGATGGCGACACGCTTATTATTGTGACCTCGTTTGGTCGCAAGATTGTTAAGCAGGGCAAGTAACAGTGGCTGGCGAATACACGCTTAGGATTGAGCAGGGGGCGACGCTTTCACTCGTCGCAACTTGGAAAGATTCGTCGGGAACGGCGATCAACCTAACGGGTTATACGGCTCGCCTGTCGGTTCGGACGCATCATTCCTCCGATACCGTTTTGCTTTCGCTTACGACAGCCAACAGCGGCATTGCGCTTGGCGGCGCGGCTGGAACCATCACGGTGACGGCTACTGCAGTTCAGACCGCAGCGCTTACAGCGCCAGTGACTGGTGTCTACGATCTTGAATTGGTCTCTTCTGGAGGGGTAGTGACTCGTCTCATTGAGGGAGGAGCAGTCATCACGCCAGAGGTCACGCGATGAGCGTCACCGTAACCCAGAACACCCAGACCGTTGAGATCGTTGATCAGAATGAAACGGTTATCGTCTCCCCAGTTGCCCAGTCGGTAACGATCAGCACGGTAGGCGCTCAGGGCGTGGCTGGAGCCGCTGGTGCTACGGGAGCCACGGGCGCTGCTGGGGCTGCTGGAGTCTCACACGCCACCT
>Ga0209353_10001956_pt1 | contig 11492 bp, 12 predicted proteins | sample LauGreSpBDMM15SD_2_FD_187561 | JGI IMG/M metagenome (GOLD analysis project Ga0209353, IMG submission 187561) | Freshwater lake microbial communities from Lake Michigan, USA - Sp13.BD.MM15.SD (SPAdes) (version 2) | ecosystem: Environmental > Aquatic > Freshwater > Lake | place: Lake Michigan...
GTCCAAAGAATATCGGAGTTCCTAACTGTTTCTTTATGTTACATCCTAGAGCTAGAAAATGGGTAGGTATAAAAAATAATATCGGCACTGCTGAGGCAGCATGGGTTGGCACTAGAGACAATATCTTAGAATTACTAACGTCCGGAGTAAGCAATGTTAGATAATTTACAATTTGTAATTATGATCAGCGCAGAAAGACATGGCAGTATACATCTTCCTACGTATACTATTAGACTTGATGATCAAATTTTAGAAAAGAAAACTATTCCAGATTCAACCAGTCATGATAGCTTTGCAGTTGTATGTAATGTACAATTGGAGCAAGGACCCCATACGTTGTATATAGAATACAACAACCCTGAAAAACGTGGACTACTAAGAATTGAAAACATATATGCTGGTACACCCTCGGGAGGATTTAGTTTAGACCAAATGGTTGTGTCTCATTCTATAGGGAAAAGTAATATACTAAAAGGCACATCTCAATATGCATTAGCATTTACTAGTCCGTTTTTTTATTGGGCGTTATTACATTCTCGAGTCTAAGTTAAGTTCGTCAACTTCAGATTCTTTAAAACTTCGGGTATGCTCGTATTCTTGTTCAAACCATTTACGACACTTTCGATACTCTTTAATTTCGTCATTCTGATTAAATTCTTCTAGGTCAGCTTTGTTAGACCAAATCCAAACAGAGGTAAATGTTAATTTATTTTTACTAAGAACAAACTCTTCGGCAATTAGTTTACCTTCTTGTTTTGCTTTTTTTACTAACGGAGTTAAGGTATCTGACATTGGATAGAATGTAGCCTTAGTGTTAGGGCGAGTTACCTTTGAAATTAGTTTAATCATAAATTATTTTGAGGTTGCTACATAATAGCCATTCCAAACTTTAGGAACACCTTCAGACAATCGCTCTGCCATTTTATCATAATAATGTTCCATTTCCGGTGAAGCATTTTTACACAACGGAACCATTTTTAACGCTGTAGTCCACTTGCCTTCATAGTATGCACTAAGGAACGCTCTATGTTGTTCAGTTTCTTGCTCGATGGCAAAAATTCTAACTGGTTCTGTTTTACCCTTAACAGCAATGTTATCAAGTTCCCATAATGGAAACTTACCTTCAACCAACTTAGCTGTGTTGTCACTGATAATCATTAGGACGCCATAGCCTTTAGTCTGACTTTCCAACCGTGCTGCCAGACTAACAGGATCGCCTAATACGTCATACCCAAACTTGCTCTTAGCACCAATATTGCCAACTACAATCTCGCCAGTATTAACTCCAGCACCCATGCCCACTGGAGGTTTGCCCAAGGCAGCTAATTCATCGTTAAATCCTTTAACTGCTTCAATCATTTCTAACGCTGTTTTAACCGCACGATAAGCATGGTCAGCATCATCAATTGGGGCACCATGAATATGTAAACTAGCATCACCAATAAACTTTATCAGTGTTCCGTCATTCTTTAAGATAGGAATACTTAGAGCAGTCATATAACTGTTCATTACCTTAGTAAAGTCTTCTACTCCTGCTTCACCATAACTTTCACCTAATGCTGTAAAGTTACGCATATCAGTCATAACAACACTCAACAACTTCTTCTCGCCACCTAATCTAATTAATTCTGGGTGTTGTTGTAAACGTTCTACAATAGTTGGATTAACATAACTACCAAACTGTTTCTTAATCTGCATCTTCTGTAGGAACTCACTTACAAACTTGACACCATAGGCATGCAAAGCGACCAAGATTGTGCCACTAAGAATGGCAGTAGCATCAAATAAGAATAAAAAGTTAGAGAAAGCGTAGTGACTACCAAAGACCACGCCAACACATATAATGACAACACTCGCAAGTCCCACATATACCCACCTCGTTAAAAATAGCAATAATAAACCTACAGCTAAAATAGCAATGATTTCCAATCCATCAGCATAGTCAGGTCGCTGTATTACTACACCGTTTATCATAGTGCTAATCGTGGCGGCTTGTACGTCTTGGGGAAACACTGCACCCTTGGCTGTTGGTAGAGGATTGCTGATGCCGGCAGCTGTCGGTCCTAAGATAACAATGGCGCCGTTAAAGTTATTAGGTAGGTTCATTAGACTTACCTGATTGTTTTCTTGGCTCCAGTCAACCCATACTCGCCCTAGTGCATCTGTAGTAACAGGGCCAAACTTAGGTATGCGCATCTTCTCAACACCGTTCTCATTTAGTTTAACTTGAAATGTTGAATCGCCTGCCGCAACGCGGAGTGTTTCCATAGCTATGCTAGGATATAATTTACCGTCAACTGAGACGATAAGAGGTAATCGACGATTCACGCCGTCAACTTCAGGAAGGGTTGATACGATGCCAATACCAACGGCACTGTTTTCTAACTGAGGAATGTTAGCAATCAATCCAGGATATTGTATAATTTGATCTTGCCATTCTGGGCCCATTACAGCTGATCCAGGATTGCGGGGTTTATTCTTTGTTCGTTCGCTAGGAACTGATCCTAATACTACTGGATACCGCTTTAAGGCATCTGAGAGAACAGCATCGCCACCAGTGCGATCAGACTCAGCCATGATAACATTGAGCACAACAAGCCCAGCACCACGATCATAAAGATCTTTAATAATTTTTGCATATTCTGCCCTCGGTAATGGCCACTGGCCATATTTGTCTAAGGCTGCTTCATCTATGTTGACCGTATAGATGTTATTAGCAGTTGGAGCTTTTTGTGTAATTAGTGTATCAAAGTAACGTAGTCTTACACTTTCAACAAATGTAGGATCTGCTATACGTATGCCCAATACCAACGTTAGTGTTAGTAGTGCAGTCCAAGGGCTTGTTAAGATTTTCTTTATCATTCTCTTCTATCCGTTGTCGGCCCGTTGGGCACATGATCTTGTCCGTAGCTGATACGACTGCCAGTTATAGTTTCTATAGCAACGTGTAATGCTGGGCCGCTTAAATGTTTGCGTAACCATCGTTCGGCCAAAGTGTTAATGATTTTTTCATTAGCGTGAACACGGCCTTGCCCTTTAGTTCTATCATGTACGTATGCGTGACATGCTTCGTGTACAGCAACAGCAACATCTCTAGCCGCTTTACTATCAAGATTGGGAATATTAATACTGCCACCTGGCCCAGTATCATTTGTATCGCGAAACATTGCTGGACCACTGCTCTGATATACGTAATACATACCTGGACCAACGTTGTCCTCATCGGAGGTTACACGCCTACGGCCTAGTATGCTTTGTATTGCATCAAATGCTGTCCACAATGTGGGAGCAGGTGCGCCGCCAACTTTTGTAGTTGGTAGCATAGGTTTATCTTCGGGATCAAATTCTCCGTAGCGTTGTTTTAGTTCAATGTCGCTAGCATCGGCTTCGCGGAGTAGTTCTGAGATTTTCATCCAGTATTTAGCTGGATTACTTCTTCAATGATGCAGTTATTTAAATAGGTATACCAAAAGTTGAAACGGAGTTAGAGCCTGTTCCCAGTATGCACGTAGTAACTGGAGTCATTTTAAGCAATGTCCAGTTTTGAGTTTTTTCATTGATCCAAAGAGAATATACAGAATTATCGTTGACGTGTGACCCTCTCCAGGATAATTTTTCTTCAAATTCTTTCTCTAGTACTGTAATAATTTTTTGAGTATCGTCACAGACAATAGGATAGTCATATCTGAATTGGGCGTTGGCTAGGCTGGGTAAACAGACGAGGAACGCCAGTAGCAGTGATCGCATTACCGGCTCCTTAAACTAATATTTATTAGTTATCTAGTTATCATTGCAAAAGTGAAAAGCACAGTAGGCACGGCTATTGCCATAAAACTTGTACCTATCAGCAGTCTATCTATCATGTCAGACTGTGCTTGAATCCTAGCATTTCTTATGTCTGCTTGTAATTTAGCACGTTCTTTGTACATACGCACACGTTCAGCCATCATTTCATCCCAAACGTCTTTGTTGCCAGACCATATCAACATTTCTTTTAGTTCTTTTTCAGCATCACGCAGGGCTTTACTCTGCATGGCAATCTGTACAGACATTGCTCTAATCTGTCCGTCAGTGAGAATCTTTTTGCTGGTTTGTGCCTCTACGCTGGCGGCGTGAATTTTATCGCTGTTTTCAAAGAACTTGGCAAATTGTCCATAAAGGCTGTTAACGTCTTTGCCTAGAGCAATGGCTTTTTTAATATAGCCTACTGATTGTTGTGCGGCTGTAAAAGCAATACCAAGTGTGATAGGATCGATCATGTTTTCTTAGGATCCTTAGGTGTTGGAGGGGGCTTTGACCATTCTACACATACAACCTTGCGATTATAAACATCACCAGTCCAAGTCCATTTTATACAGCGCGGCTCGTTTGCCAGCATGCCTGCCAACATCAATGAGCCTATAGCATTAAACATATTATTGCCCTTGAGTCACAGTTATTTTAGCACAACCACCTGCTGTAGTGCAGTTGTGTGTAATAGAGTAGTAATTTTGAGTACTGCCGCTTTGTGTTAGGCTTAGATCAGTAGGCGTGCCGCTGAGATTAACTCTGGCCATATGTCCAGCTGAACCCTGCTGTGTTATATCAACATTCTTATTACCGCCACTTAGAGTAACTTCAGCATAATGACTGCCGTTGTCTTTTTGTTGTATGATTAGACTGTTGTTGTTTCCGCTGACCTCGGCAAATGTACCTTTGGCGCCACCTGTGCTAGTTTGTTGTAAATTCACTGTATTAAAATTTCCCACTACTCGCAAGTCAGTATAGTTAACCTGTGTTGAGGCATTGCCTTGTTGTGTTATAGTAACGTCGTTGCTTAGGCCATTGCCGTAGTAATTAACATAGTTGTTCCGTGTACCAGATTGACTAACAGTGACTTCATTCTGTGTGCCAATCTGTTCTATATGCACTTGACTGTCTGCGGTTGTTCTGTTGGTAAATGTTAAAACTTTAGCTGTGTTTGCCGGGTTAGCATTAAAAGGCGCATTACTACCACCACAACATAAAGAGGGAGGCGGCGACGAACTACTAGGGGTAGAGGTAGCAGTCTGTCCTGATGCTAAAGGAACAGTAGAATATGTAGCATCAGCATAGGTATCGGCTTGCTGTATAGTTGGATTAAGTGTGCCAGTCCATGACACTCCGCTGGTATTTGACATACCCGAGCTGCCGCTGAATAGTTGTCCTGTATTGTTGTCATTGCCCACAAAGAAGAAATAATCTGGACCCATATTAACAATCTTACCTGTGCCTAGTGTACCTGCTACAGTTCCGTTACTGTTGTAAACTTTGCCTTCGTAGGGAAAGCTGGCATTCCCTGTTAACCCAAATTGTACATACTGTCCTGACTGCCAACTCCAAGTTCCAGCGGTCCAAGGTATTTTGTACATTGTTCCTGGATTCTTACTGTAGATTTGACAGGTTGTTGTATTCAAACAGGCACTAACATTCCATTGGCTGTCTGCAATTTGGTATTGACCAAACTTTATATCTGTTAGGGCACCAAATGCATTAGAGCAGAATAATAACAATAAAAGAATTATTCGTTTCATGGACGTCTTAACACTCCAGTCTTCTGCACAATGTTTACTACGTTGCCACCCGGATCTCCACTGCCAATGACAGTATAAGCATATTGATCGTTATGGCTAATAGATACAAACGTATTAGAATCGTAGCCTGTAGTTTTGACTTCGGCATAGTGATCAATATTGCTTCTGAAAGCAGTACCTTTGCCTTTGCTTTGAATATCAGAAGAATCATTTTTTTCCCAAGCTACGCATACTGAAGTACTAGCATTACATCCAGTTGTTCCTAACGATTCTGCCAACGCTAGTAAGCGGGCATTTTCAATTGATTCGTTTGTTTCTTTAACCCTTTGTGATATTTTACGCTGGGCATCAGCTTCAATTTCTTCTAGTTCGCGTTCTTGTTTTGTTTTATTTTGTTCTTTTATTGCTAGTTGTATCTCTAAGGGTTTAACTAAAATTAAATTATTTCCAATTCTACTTTCTATAATGTTAATAATTACAGGCGGCGTTGGTATAATGGAATTACTCATAACATAGGTTGCTTCAAATGCTTTATCTAATGTTACTGACCCCATATCGTTGCTGACAATAATTTTACCTACTTTACAACGATTTTCTTCTAGTTCGTATTGTTTCTGATCGCGTTCTTCCTTACAACTAGGTAATAGTACTACAAGACTCTGTCCCGTTTCGTCTACAGTCATACTAAAATCAGTGCCACGCACCGCCACAGTAGCAGTTGGAGTTTTAATGTTGACCTGTTGTGGATTATTTTTAGCAATCTGTCCGCTAGCATATCTAACAGTGCCCATTCCAACTCGCATGGCTAGTTTGCCAGCATCTGATTTTTTAGGATCAAAAACAAAGTCGTCAATTAACAGTCTACTGTTTTCTGTAACCTTGACTTTAGTGTCATCTTTGAATGTAATATTACTTGAACATGCACCAGTGGTGTAGGTATCCATACTTTCAATTTCAGCACCTTTGATACCAGACAGTTTTTTCTTATTACGTTCTACTTCGCAAGCAGTGCCTTTGTTTTCAGACACCGTGCCTATACCAGCCCAGGATGGGCTGATATATGTTAGCAGTAGGGCTAACAACAAGACACGCATGACTTACCTCGCTATTGCGGTTGCTGGTGATACAATAGTTGAACTACTTGTACGAACAGTTATTGTATTGTTACTACCTTGTGTTTGTATATTAACAGTTGTATCGTTAGTACCTTGTTGCTGTGTAGTGATACTGTTGTAATCGCCAGTAGTCATCATAGCAAGAACGTGACCATTAGCACCGGCTGCGTCCATTTGTTGAATATTGAATACATTAGAATTACCGTTAACAGTGTTAGTCACTAGACCTCTACTACTAGTTAAACTACTAGTAACTTGATTGTTATCTCCGTACAACTGTGTAGTAGTATTGATTTCACTACCTACTAGATCCTGTATGATCATATTGCTATTGCCAATAATCTGTTCTGTGATAACGTTATCTACGTTAGCGGCAGCGTTTGGATTGCCAATAGTTAATCTAGTTTGATTACCGTTGCCTAACATATTAGTAGTGTAACTGTTGTTACTACCTCTAATATTGTACTGGCTGCTATTGGCATTTCCAGTCTGTGTAATATCAACAATGTTAGTACTACCAGTAATAGTACCATAGTTAGTAGCACTAGGTGCTTCTGGAGTTAGTGTAGTAATACCAGTGCCTGCCACTGCTGTTGCCACAGTAGTGGTAACCCCACCAATGTTGTTAGTGCCACCAACTTGCTCAATGGTAATAGTATTGCTACTACCGACCTGCTCAATATAGACCTTATTAGGTCCAGTTGCAGTACTTTGTGCGTTGCTTATGGCAGCGTACCCTAGTAATGCAACAGTGAGTAATTTTCTCGACAACTCACTTACGCCTGTCATTCTGTTTTTCATTTATGTTTAATGTCGGTTTATTTTTTCGCCGACAAGTTCCTTGGTCATTGACCGATATATTATTCTACCTCTTACTGTACTTTTATAAATCTCTTTGTTACCCAACCTTGCTTATTGTCAACTTTAATAAGATACAGTTGACCTTCTACCTTAATAATTTCTACTTTTGTACCTGGCTTTAATTTAGCTATTTCAGTACTGGTATATTCCTGTGTTAATCGAGCATTCACCCAATCAACAACTGTGCCTACTTTGACTTCTTCTTTTGGTGTTGTTGGTTGCTCTGCTGGCGTTGTAATTGGCGCTGGCGGAACAACTGTTGTAACAGGGATGACATCATTTTTAGGTTCCTCTTTTTTTATTTCTTGTTTGGCTTCTGGCGCGGGCCCGTCAGCTTTGCCTGTTCCATTGCCTTGTCCGCCATTGGACTGCTGTGGTGCGGGATTAGGTGCACTTTTGGTGGTGGCGGATTCTTTGGGGGTTTGTGTTTGAACCAACTCATTCTTTTCCTCCTTAAAACTCCAATGTCCTTTACGGGCGCCTTCATTAATAGTTTGGACCACTGCGGCCTGAACAGCTACATCAATAGCCTTGTTAATACTCTCGTTTATACTGCCGCCTACTTCACCTTCTAAGGCATTAGTACCTGCACCAAATGGTGTGCCATCGTCAACAAATCTTAGCAGTGTAATTTTGTCCATGTAGCTTAACACAGTTTTTGTCACAGTAACCGTAGTTAAAATTTCACCTGTTGATACTGATACTGTACGTAATGTAACAGTTACAGTGTCGCTTTGATATTGTGTGCTTCCACCAATACCAAATATTCTTACACCACTGCCGCCTGTCAATGTGTTTGAATCATAACCAACAATACCACCTTCCATAATGATACCTGCAAACATCATAGGGGGTAATAGTTTAGCATCCTTACCTTGATACTGTTCACGCATCTGACGAATCATCTGTCGTTCTTTAATCAAATTCTCTAGGCCTACACGCTCTAACACTGTGAACCAACGAGCATCACCCACGTCTTGTAGTGCTTTGATTAGATAGTTTTCAGCACCTTGAGTAACTGCTGAACTTAAACTAGCAATTAATGGTTGCGATTTACGCTGTCCAGTTAAGTCACGGAAACCGTATACAGCAACAGGCAATGGGCCGCCTTGTGGAGGACGTAATTTATTCTGATCTTTCTTTAAAAATTTGCTGGCTTCAACTTTAGGCTCGTCAAATTGATTTCCTGTAAACTTTTCTCTCAGTGCCGAACTACTAGCACAGCCAGTTAACACTGCAACTATGGCTAACGATAATAATGTTAGTTTCATTAGTTAGCCTCCAAACCCAAACGTACCGCTTGGCACTGTTATTTCTGTATACTGTCTTGGATCCAGCACATTTTCAATTCTAACAATAATGTTAGTACCAACTACTTTCCAAGTAATATTGTTGCCTGCAACTTCCATTTGTCCGCAATTTCCTGCGCTGTTAGCTGAACATACCGGCACTCCGTTTACTCCAAACAAACTATCTGTAATCTGTTTGGCCAATTGTGAATAGATGCGACTTTCTAAGTTTGCTTGAAACTTAGCTTGTGGTGTGTTTAATGCATCACTCTCTGCTTTTGCTTTAATAGCATCTGCGGCTGCTTTATTTTTATCTCTAGCCTGTGTTTCTAGTTGCTGTAGCGTTAGCACGTGAGAACTGTATCCTATTCCTGAAAAAGAAGGACTACTAAAAGTATGCTGTATTTCCGCCGCTATTACACTAAGAGGCAGTAGTGCTAATATCAATAGCTGATTTTTGGACATGGTTTTCGCTCCCGGTATCCTGTGTTATATTTACAGGATTAGGAGCGAAAATAATAACAGAGTTTAATCTAGATTAAACTTCTTCAGGTTCGTCTACGGGAGGTACGTATGGTGTATACAAACGTTGTGCTGTTGGGACTTGTCTTGCCCTTACAACGTTTTTAGCTAATTGTGGGAATTGTGCTTCTAATTCACCCATCAAAGCATCAAATGGTAGCCCTTGTTGACTTAGATTAAACGATGCGTCACCAATTTTTTGTATCACACGTTGGTCTTTGATGCCGCGCATATCTGCTAGTTTAACTGACCAGTTGAACCATTCTTGTTTTCTAGTTGCAAGAGCTTTTTCTGCTGCCGATGTAGTCTTGTAGTCTCGTTGTGGCTTAGAAAGTTTTTCAACTTCGGGTTGAAGTTTATCTGCACCGTAATCTTTAGCGACCACTTGAATTTGTGGATAAGCGTTTCTCTTAGGATCACTGCCACTAATGTAGGTAGTGTCTGCTCTAAATCTTAAACCAACACCTTGCAAATCTTCTGCTGTATTATAATAGATAGTAGTTTTTTCTGGTATGTTAACGAATAAAACGCCGTCGTCTTTTTTCGCCGCCATATAATAATTAAAGTTGGATCTTGACCAGTATTGCAATGCAGAACTAACATCACCTTGCTCGATAGATGATAAGATTCCGTTAATATTTTTTAATAATTTTTTTTGGTAATCAGGTCTAGCATCTTGAAATTTCTTTCCAAAAATCAATTTGACGTTTTGCCTTATCATACCCATTAAAATGTCTGCATCTTTTGGTTCTAAACTTGTTAACAATTCAACAGCTTTGCCAACGTTTAATCCGCTGCCACCCAATTTTTTACCCTTGGGTAATTTACTGTTTACAAACGCATTTAATTTTTCAGAGGCCGCCTCATATCCGGGTGCAGGATTTACTTCTTGATCGCCAAAACGAGCAGAACTCATTTTGCCTTTTCTAAATTCTTTTTTACCAGTTTTTGGATTAATGACAAATTTGTCTTTACCCATGTCAGCTGTTTTAACTTCAACTTTTAATTCTTGACCATTAAAGTTAACTTCTAAATCTCCCTTGCCACTAGCTGGTTGATTAATTCTTTTACTGAGAACACTTAGAGCAAATTCTCCCTTGCCGTGACCCAATGCACTAATAACCATTAGTTCGTCAACTAGTTCTTGAATAATAGGGTTGCTGCCGTACCCGTTAAAAATCTCAGACCATCCTACAAGGTCGTTACCCAACAACAGATCTAAATTGACTAACTGATCAGCTTTCCACAAAGTAAATAGTTCTTCTCGATCTTCAGGAGTAGCATTTCCAAAAGTGATAATTTGATTTATATAGCGAGCCAGCAACATGTGGGCTTGGCGAACAAGGGGATCTTGAACACTTTGAATATCTTTGTTAAGTTTACTTGTTCGGCCGCCCGCATTAACATCTTTAAGTAAATCTTCGATTTCTCTCAGCGTTTTTACACTTTGCTCATCGGCCGGCAGTTCTTTAATTTTGCCTACAAGATAGTTTTGTAAATCGCTGACAGCTTCGCTTGCCATCTCAGCAATAGGGGTTAGATATTTAAAATCATTAAATCGCATAGTAGCAATATTTATACGATTTCAGGGAACAAGCAATCCTGAATAAAAACACGTACATCTTCTTCGCTAAGACCTAAACTAACCATAACTTTAGGTGTATGCGGGTTACATTTTTGATTTTGGCAGTAATAGTTCTGGGCATCTAGGCAACTTACTGCGGTTTTATTGGTTTCACCTACTGTTTCTAAGTAGTGATCAACGCCTTTTTTAGCAATAGCAAATATCTGTGCTAGCTCTTCCTCTTCACTAACATTGCCTGCGGCAACCATACTACCGCTGAATATACGCTCTGCCCAATCTGGCAGTTTACGTGTTTTATTCCATTGCAATTGCTGTGCTTCATCGGCAAACCAATCTAACATAGGGTGTTCACGATCGGCACTAGGGCTGTAATCATAAAAACAGCCTGTGATCTTATTTTTACCTGCAATAACATCGAATCCAAATATCGGTGCAGGATTATGTAGATGTGGAAAAATGCAACAATGCATCATCCACAAGCCCTTACTATCGCGAGCGTCTACTACATCAATATGCGCTCTACGATAGACGCTACTAGCCCATACTTTGTTGACCCAACCTGGCTGAT
>Ga0209353_10001958_pt1 | contig 11491 bp, 8 predicted proteins | sample LauGreSpBDMM15SD_2_FD_187561 | JGI IMG/M metagenome (GOLD analysis project Ga0209353, IMG submission 187561) | Freshwater lake microbial communities from Lake Michigan, USA - Sp13.BD.MM15.SD (SPAdes) (version 2) | ecosystem: Environmental > Aquatic > Freshwater > Lake | place: Lake Michigan, USA...
ATTGGGCTATATTTATAGGTAATATTTAAACTATATTTTTCTATTTTATTGTATTTAAAAATCGCTCTTTTAACTTAATTTTCATAATAATTTTACTTCAATTTTAATCTGTTAAAGTAGAATTAATTGTATTATGAGTATATTTAATTGTAAAATTTGGTTTTATTTTGTTGAAGTACTTGTTGTAGTGTACAGAGTAGGCTGTGCCATTTACTAAAAGTTGAAGTAATTTATTACTCAGTACTTTGTAATCAAGACACTGTATCTTTTAAATTAATTTACTCAGTACCCTGTACTCAGTACCCTGTACTATTTAACAATCCATTTCAATTCTAAAAGTTGTTCCCTTGTCAATCTCAGTATTTTTAATTTTTATTTTGCCACCATGATATTCTTCCACTATTCTTTTAACTAGGGTTAAACCAAGACCCCAACCTCTTTTTTTTGTCGTAAATCCAGCTGTAAAAGCTTGTTCAGCTTGTTTTTTTGTCATGCCTTTTCCTGTATCTGTAATGTCTATGATAATTTTATTGACTTTTTCTTGGTTGATGACGATGTGAATACTACCTACATTATTCATAGCATCCACAGCATTTTTCACCAAATTTTCTACCACCCAACTGAACAATGGTTTATTCATTGGGATTTCAAAATCTTCATTAAGGTTGGTAGCTACACTCAATTGTATCTTACTTGATATTCGTAATTGTAAATAGTCTACAGATTCTTTGATGACTTCGAATATCTTTTCTAAACTCAATTTTGGAGATGAACCAATGTTTGAAAATCTTGAGGTGACTATTTCTAATCTTTTAATGTCTTTATCGATTTCTTCCACGATATTATTTTCTGCAAATGCTGGCGTTGCTTTGAAAATTTCTATCCAGGCCATTAATGATGAAATTGGGGTACCCAATTGGTGTGCTGTTTCTTTTGCCAAGCCTACCCAAACACGGTTTTGTTCTGCGGTTCTTGCATAACTGAATGCCAGGTAAGCGATGAATCCAAAAAATGAAACTACTATCAACTGTAAGTATGGATAATATAGAAGTTGTGTTAGTAAATATGAATTTCTGTAATAGATGTAATTTTTGATTCCCATTGCTGGATATTCAACCAATATGGGTTCATGCTGGTCTTTCATTTCCTCCAGTTCTATTGTCAAAAGTGTTGTCGTTTTTCTTTCTGATATATTTTCTGGTATAGAGATATTTTTTGAGCTTATTGGTTGGTGTTTTTCATCGGTTAATATCACCGGTATGGAATTATTGGCTTCAATAATTTCATTGAATAAAAAAGATATGTTCCCATTGTTGTCTGGACTGACAATAAATTTCAGCCCTTTGGCATACAAATCTATCATTTTTTCTTCTCTTTGGGCCAGTTTTTTTACCAGCATTTCAGTGTAATATATTGATGAAGAAGCAATTACAATAGAGAAGATCAGTAGTGTTGTTTTAAAGGCAGACTTGTTTTTAAGTAGTAACATTATTTATAATCGTTATAAATAGATAGAACTGATAAATATCATATTCATTATTTTTTAAATATAAGCTAAATTTGTGTCTTCTAACAAAAGATGATACACAATTTCAGATCCATAGCACTATCTTACAAGACGGCACCATTGAGTGTTCGTGAGATATTAGCGCTTACTGAAGAGCAATGTAAAGCATTGCTTTCTACAGTGAGGGATGTTTTTGATGTAACAGATTTGCTCATTATTTCTACTTGTAACCGTACAGAATTGTATTATTCTGCAAGTGAAGATTTATCCATCGAGCTTATTAAATTGCTTTGTGTGCACAAAGGTATTTCAAATTCTGAAAATTATATTCCTTATTTCACACCAATTAATAACCAGAACGAAGCAATCGAACATTTATTTAGAGTGGCAATTGGATTAGAATCACAAGTAGTAGGAGATTTACAAATTACCAACCAAGTCAAACAAGCTTATCAATGGTCAGCAGATGCAAATTTGGCTGGCCCATTTTTACATCGATTGTTACATACCATATTCTTTACCAATAAAAGAGTAGTACAGGAAACGAGTTTCAGAGATGGAGCGGCTTCTGTTTCTTATGCTACGGTCGAGTTGGTTGAATTGTTGGTCGCAGATAAATCAGAAGCGAAAGTTTTGGTGATTGGTTTGGGAGAAATTGGCGCGGATGTTTGTAGAAATTTGTCTGCATCTAAACTAGAAAATATTACACTTTGCAACAGAACTTTAGACAAAGCACAAGCTTTGGCTGAAGAATGTCAGGTTAGAGTACTTACGTATGAAAACTTATGGGAACAAATTGTAAACTATGATGTAATCATTTGCTCAGTGGTGATGCCTGAACCGTTAATAACAAAACAAAGATTGGCTACACTTGATATTTTATCTCATAAATATTTGGTTGACCTGTCTGTTCCTAGAAGTATTGATAGTGCGGTAGAGCAAATTCCGGGTGTTTTGCTTTATAACATAGATCAAATCAGAAATACAGCCAACGAGGCGCTTCAGATGAGGGTAGAAGCTGTTCCAGAAGTGGAAAGATTGATAGAAGAATCTATTCATGAATTTTCTCAGTGGAACCAGGAAATGGTGGTATCTCCAACGATTCAAAAATTAAAAAGTGCATTGGAACAAATTCGTTCAGAAGAATTATCACGTTTTGCAAAACAATTGAATGGGTTGGAAGCCAAAATGGTAGATCAGATAACCAGGAATATCATGCAAAAAATTATCAAACTTCCGGTGTTGCAATTAAAAGCAGCGTGTAAAAGGGGAGAAGCAGATTCTTTGATTGATGTACTCAATGAATTGTTTAATCTTGAAAATCAAGTGCTAAAATAGTCCAATCTATCTATTCTTTTTAAAGGAATAAAAATATTGGAAAATAAACTAATAAAAGTTTGTAGCAATAAATTAAATAGCTACATTTGCATCTCCAAAAAATGTAGCGCAGGCTAAATTTTAAGGAAAAACCAGATATGTTAATGGGGTGATTCCAGAGCGGCCAAATGGGGCAGACTGTAAATCTGCTGTCTTATGACTTCGAAAGTTCGAATCTTTCTCGCCCCACCATATATTGCGGGAGTAGCTCAGCTGGTAGAGCGATAGCCTTCCAAGCTATAGGTCGCGCGTTCGAACCGCGTCTCCCGCTCATTGTGTAAACTAGTTTGTAGCTATATTATTTTCGTTTTAACGATAAATGATATAGCTATAAACTTTTGATTTTCTAAGCCGGTGTAGCTCAGTGGTAGAGTACTTCCTTGGTAAGGAAGGGGTCACGGGTTCAAATCCCGTCATTGGCTCACGCTTGAAATTTGGTACACAATTTTATTAACAAGTAATAACTAACTATTAACAATTACTAAGTATTCTTAATCATGGCTAAAGAAAATTTTGACCGCTCGAAACCACACGTTAATATCGGTACAATTGGTCACGTCGATCACGGTAAAACAACATTAACTGCTGCAATTACTAAAGTACTTGCAGGTAAAGGTCTTGCAGCAATGAGAGACTTCTCTTCAATTGATAACGCTCCTGAAGAAAAAGAAAGAGGTATTACTATCAATACTTCTCACGTTGAGTATGCAACTGAAAAACGTCACTATGCACACGTTGACTGTCCTGGTCACGCGGATTATGTGAAAAATATGGTTACAGGTGCTGCTCAAATGGATGGTGCTATCCTTGTGGTTGCATCTACTGATGGTCCAATGCCTCAAACTCGTGAGCACATACTTTTAGCGCGTCAGGTTGGTGTTCCTCAACTCGTAGTATTCATGAATAAAGTGGATATGGTTGATGATCCTGAACTTCTAGAATTAGTTGAAATGGAAATCAGAGAATTGTTAACATTCTATGGTTTTGATGGTGATAATATTCCAGTAATTCAAGGTTCAGCTCTTGGTGGCTTGAACGGAGATCCTAAATGGGTTGCTACTATTGAAGCATTAATGGATGCTGTTGATAGTTGGATTCCAATTCCTCCACGTGCTACTGATAAACCATTCTTGATGCCAGTGGAAGATGTATTCTCGATCACAGGTCGTGGTACTGTTGCAACAGGTAGAATTGAAAGTGGTATCATTAACTCTGGTGAAGCAGTTGATATCTTAGGTATGGGTGCTGAAGGTTTGAAATCAGTAGTAACTGGTGTTGAAATGTTCCGTAAAATTCTTGATAGAGGTGAAGCTGGCGATAACGTTGGTTTACTTTTGAGAGGTATCGATAAAGAACAAATCAAAAGAGGTATGGTAATCTGTAAACCAGGTTCTGTTAAGCCTCACACTAAATTCAAAGCGGAAGTTTACGTTCTTTCCAAAGAAGAAGGTGGACGTCACACGCCATTCTTCAACAAATATAGACCTCAGTTCTATTTAAGAACAACTGACGTTACAGGAGAAATTATTCTTCCAGAATCAGTTGAAATGGTAATGCCAGGTGATAATATTTCTGTTGAAGTTAACTTGATCAACAAAGTTGCAATGGACAAAGGTTTACGTTTCGCTATCCGTGAAGGTGGTAGAACAGTAGGTGCTGGTCAGGTAACTGAGATTATAGAGTAATCGGTTTTGTATTATAATTGAAGCGAACTTGAATTTATTTTCAAGTTCGCTTTTTTATCAATATATAATTACGTAAGTTTGCAGTCCGTTTTTTAGACGACTTCAAAATTACGGGTGTAGTTCAAGGGTAGAATGTCGGTCTCCAAAACCGCTGATGGGAGTTCGAATCTCTCCACCCGTGCGAAGACATTAAACTTTTCAAGACATTTACAATGAATAAAGTTAAACAGTACATTGAAGAGTCGTATGACGAAATATTAAACAAGGTAACTTGGCCAACTTATGCTGACTTACAGTCAAGTTCTGTGTTGGTTTTGATAGCTTCATTAATTTTTGCCTTGGTTGTTTTCTTTATTGATGTGGTGTTTGATAGAGCAAGCAGTTTGCTGTACCAATCATTTTAAACAAGCAAGTCCTTATGAGTGAACATAAATGGTATGTAGTTAGGGCTGTGAGTGGTCAAGAGAAAAAGGTGAAAATGTACCTTGAAAACGAGATCATTAGGCAAAACTTAAATGATTTTATTCCTCAAATATTGATCCCTATGGAAAAGGTGTATCAAATGAGGAATGGAAAGAAAAAGGTTAGAGAAAGAAATTTTTTTCCTGGCTATATTTTGATATCAGCAGACCTTTCACATGGAGAAGCAAAACACGTGATTACCAGTATTCCTGGAGTGTTAGGTTTTTTAAGTGAAGGAGCTACTTCTAAAATTCCGGTGCCTCTACGTCAATCAGAGGTAAATAGAATTTTAGGGAAAGTGGAAGAAGTAGAAGAAGACGATGCTAGAGTTGATACACAATTCATTATTGGTGAATTGGTAAAAGTAATGGATGGTCCTTTCAACGGTTTCACTGGTACTGTTGAAGAGGTATTCGAGGAAAAGAAAAAGCTTAACGTTATGGTGAAAATCTTTGGTAGAAATACACCTGTTGAGTTGAATTATATGCAAGTAGAAAAACAATTGTAGCAAAATGGCTAAAGAGATTACAGGTTATGTAAAGCTACAGGTAAAAGGTGGACAGGCTAATCCATCACCTCCGATCGGTCCGGCACTTGGTAGCAAGGGTCTGAACATTATGGAGTTCTGTAAGCAGTTCAATGCGAGAACCCAAGACAAAATGGGAACGGTATTGCCAGTGGTAATTACTGTTTATTCTGACAAGTCTTTCGACTTTGTTATTAAAACCCCTCCAGCACCAATTTTGTTATTGGACGCAGTTAAAAAGCAATCCGGTTCGGCTCAGCCAAACCGTAATAAAATTGCTTCAGTTACATGGGATCAGGTTAAAACTATTGCTGAAATTAAAATGCCAGATTTAAACGCATTTACATTAGATTCAGCAATGAGCATGGTTGCAGGTACTGCAAGAAGTATGGGTATCACTGTTACTGGCACAGCGCCGTGGCAAAATTAAATTTATGATATAATGGCTAAGTTGACAAAAAAGCAAAAAGAAGCTTTATCAAAATACGATAGCACACAAGAGTATTCTCTAGTAGACGCCGCTGGAATACTAAAAAACATCACATTCACCAAATTTGACGCATCAGTTGATATTGATGTACGTCTTGGTGTTGATCCTAAAAAAGCGGATCAAATGGTGAGAGGCGTTGCCACATTACCTCACGGTACTGGTAAAAACATGAGAGTGTTGGTACTATGTACTCCTGATAAAGCTCAGGAAGCAAAAGATGCTGGTGCAGAACATGTAGGTCTCGACGACTATATTTCAAAAATTGAAGCTGGTTGGACTGATGTAGATGTGATTATCACTATGCCTACTGTTATGGCAAAGGTTGGTAAGCTAGGTAGAATTTTAGGTCCAAGAAACCTAATGCCAAATCCAAAATCTGGAACGGTTACACTAGATGTTGCGAAAGCGGTAAAAGAAGTAAAACTCGGTAAAATTGATTTTAAAGTAGACAAAACTGGTATCATTCACGCAAGTGTTGGTAAAGTTTCTTTTACTCCACAACAATTGTTAGAAAATGCTCAGGAATTAATTCATGTATTGAGCAAGTTAAAACCATCATCAGCGAAAGGTACCTATTTCAAGACTATACACTTGTCAAGTACTATGAGCCCGAGTGTAATAATAGATAAAAACACTGTATCTGGTATATAATCATGACGAGAGAAGAAAAAAATAGCATAGTTGAAGATTTAAAACTACGATTTGCTGCACATAATCATTTCTACATCACTGATTCTTCAGCATTAACTGTTGAACAAGTAAACAATTTCAGAAGAATTTGTTTCCAAAAAGGTGTAGAATATAAAGTAATCAAAAATACCCTTATCAGAAAAGCGCTTGATTCGCTTGATGCGGATTATTCTTCCTTTGATAATGGCGTTCTTAAAGGTTTTTCTGGAATTATCTTTTCGAAAGAATCAGGTAAGCTTCCCGCCGAAGTTCTTAAAGAATTCAGAGGCAAAGCAGGTAAAAAACCATTGCTTAAAGCCGCTTCAATAGATTCATGTATTTACATTGGAGATGAAAATCTTGATGCACTTACCAGACTTAAATCTAAAGAAGAGCTTGTTGGTGATATCATCGCATTGCTTCAATCTCCCGCTAAAAATGTTATCTCTGCACTTAAAAGTGCACCTAACACTTTGGCAGGAATTGTTAAAACCCTTTCAGAAAAATAGTATCTTAAAATTAGTAATAACTTAATTAAAATTAATAAAAATGGCAGATCTTAAAGCGTTCGCAGAGCAGTTAGTAAACCTTACAGTTAAAGAAGTAAACGAACTTGCAGCAATCTTAAAAGATGAGTATGGTATCGAACCAGCAGCAGCAGCTGCAGCAGTAGTAGTTTCAGGTGGTGGTGCAGCAGATGCTCCAGCAGAAAAAACTTCTTTTGATGTTATCCTTAAAGCAGCTGGTGCAAACAAACTTGCAGTAGTTAAATTGGTGAAAGACTTAACTGGTCTTGGCTTGAAAGAAGCTAAAGATTTAGTTGATGGTGCTCCAAAACCTCTTAAAGAAGGTGTAGCTAAAGACGAAGCAGAAGCTCTTAAAAAACAACTTGAAGAAGCTGGCGCTGAAGTAGAAGTAAAATAATTGATTTTATTTTCATTCTCGATATTAAGGCCTGACTTGTAAAAGTCAGGTCTTTTCCTGTTTATGTATGCAGTTTCTTATCTGTCTATGAATCAGGGATATTGTTTGGTTTAACCTAATCTATACAACTTTGGCTAACCTTATTAAAACTAAAAGAAAAAGCTTTGCATCTATTAAATCTGTGATCGAGTATCCTGATTTCCTTGATGTACAAATTCAGTCTTTCAAAGATTTTTTCCAATTAGAAACTCCCGCTGAAAACAGAAGCAAGGAAGGCTTATACAAAGTATTCGCAGAAAACTTCCCTATCTCTGACTCAAGAGAAAATTTCGTCTTGGAATTTATTGATTACCACATTGATCCACCTAAATATTCAGTAGATGAGTCTATTGATAGGGGATTGACGTATTCTGTGCCTTTGAAAGCAAAATTGAAATTGTCTTGTAATGATGATGATAATGAAGATTTCGTTACCATAGAACAAGAAGTGTTTTTGGGAAATATCCCATACATGACTGAAAGAGGCTCTTTTGTAATCAATGGCGCTGAAAGGGTTATTGTATCTCAATTACACCGTTCTCCAGGAGTATTCTTTGCTCAAAGCAAGCATACTAATGGTACTAAGCTTTATTCTGCAAGAATTATTCCTTTCAAAGGATCTTGGATTGAATTTGCTACGGATGTAAACAATGTCATGTTCGCTTACATCGACCGTAAAAAGAAATTCCCGGTAACTACTCTTTTGAGAGCTATCGGATACGGAACAGATAAAGACATACTTGATTTATTTGAGCTTTCTGAAGAAGTTCCTGCTACTAAAGCTGTTCTTAAAAAGATTGTTGGTAGAAGATTGGCGGCAAGGGTACTTAGAACTTGGACTGAAGATTTCGTAGATGAAGATACTGGTGAAGTTGTTTCTATTGATAGAAATGAAATTTTATTAGAACGTGACTCTGTAATTCGTGAAGAAGACCTTGAAACGATTTTAGAATCTGGTTCCAAATCTGTTATCCTACATAGAGAAGATGTAAATATTGCTGATTTCTCTATTATTTATAACACTTTACAAAAGGATAATTCAAATTCTGAAAAAGAAGCGGTAGAACAAATTTACCGTCAACTTAGAAACTCTGAAGCTCCTGATGAACAAACAGCTCGTGACATTATTCATAACTTATTCTTTAGTGATAAACGTTATGATTTAGGTGAAGTTGGTCGTTATAGAATTAATAAAAAATTGTCTCTTTCTCTTTCATCTGATGTTAGGGTATTGACAAATGAAGATATTGTTTCTATTGTGAAGTACCTTATCGGTTTGATCAACTCTAAAGCAGTTGTCGATGATATAGATCACTTAAGCAATAGAAGAGTTAGAACTGTTGGTGAACAATTGTATTCTCAGTTTGGTGTTGGTCTTGCGCGTATGGCAAGAACTATCAAGGAGCGTATGAACGTTCGTGATAACGAAGATTTCAAACCTGTTGATTTGATCAACGCAAGAACGCTTTCTTCTGTGATCAATTCCTTCTTTGGAACCAATCAGTTGTCTCAATTTATGGATCAAACCAATCCATTGGCGGAGATTACGCACAAAAGAAGAATGTCAGCTTTAGGTCCAGGTGGTCTTTCAAGAGAGCGTGCTGGTTTTGAGGTACGTGATGTTCACTATACACATTATGGTCGTCTTTGTACGATTGAAACTCCGGAAGGTCCAAACATTGGTCTTATTTCTTCTCTTTGCGTTCACGCAAAAGTAAACAGAATGGGATTCATTGAAACTCCTTACCGTAAAGTTAAAGATGGTAAAGTTTTGGTTAATGATGGTTTGGTGTATATGTCTGCTGAAGAAGAAGACAATAACTATATCGCTCAGGCCAATGCGCACCATGATGAACAAGGTAAATTCTTTTCTGATAAAATTAAAAGTAGATTTGAAGGTGATTTCCCTGTAGTAGAACCTGAAAAGGTAACTTATATGGATGTTGCTCCCAACCAAATTGTTTCTGTTGCTGCTTCATTAATTCCTTTCTTGGAACATGATGATGCCAACCGTGCTTTGATGGGATCTAACATGCAACGTCAAGCGGTACCTTTGTTAAGAGCCGAAGCGCCAATTGTTGGAACAGGTTTAGAACAAAGAGTAGCACTTGATTCAAGAACATTAATCGTAGCTGAAGGTGACGGTGAAATCGAATATGTTGACTCTAATAAAATTATAGTTAAATACGATAGAACTGACAACGAAAGACTAATCAGTTTTGAAAGCGATTCAATTCCTTATGAATTGATTAAATTCAGAAGAACCAACCAGGACACTTGTGTGAACTTAAAACCTATCGTTCTTAAAAACGAACGGGTTATCAAAGGACAACCATTAGTAGAAGGATTTGCAACTAATCAAGGCGAATTGGCTTTGGGAAGAAACATGCAAGTTGCCTTCATGCCTTGGCAAGGTTATAACTTTGAAGATGCGATTGTAATTTCTGAAAAAGTTGTAAGCCAGGATATTTTTACTTCTATCCACATTGAAGAATTTGAACTTGAGGTTCGTGATACAAAACGTGGTGAAGAAGAATTGACTTCAGAGATTCCTAACGTAAGTGAAGAAGCTGTTAAAAATTTGGATGAAAATGGTATCATCAGAATTGGCGCTGAAGTAAAAGAAGGTGATATTTTAATTGGTAAAATTACACCTAAAGGCGAAAGCGATCCAACTCCGGAAGAAAAATTACTGAGAGCAATCTTTGGTGATAAAGCTGGTGATGTGAAAGATGCTTCTATGAAAGCTCCTCCATCATTAAAAGGTGTTGTGATTGATACGAAACTTTTCTCTCGTCCTAAAAAGGATAAAGATTTAAGAGCAAAATCAAAACGCTTAGTCGATAACTTAAAAGAAGGTTACTCTAAAAATTTAACAGTTCTACGTGACAAGATGGTCGATAAGTTTGTTACCCTTTTAGAAGGTAAAACTTGTCAGGGCATCAAGCACAAATTTGGAGATGAAATACTTTCTAAAGGTGTTAAATTCACTAGAAAAAATATCAAAGATTCTTTATTTCCAGATAAAAACTCTTACAGAGATGAGAGCAATTATAATGTGACTGAAGAAGTTAACTTGATTACTGATTTATTATTAGAAAGTTGTACTACTGATGCTACCATCAATCAATTGATTGTAGATTTAGTTAAAAACTACAATAAAATCAGAAATGAAGTTTCAGGTAAATTCAAAAGAGAACGCTTCACACTTGAAGTTGGCGATGAATTACCAGCAGGTATTGTTCAATTAGCTAAAGTTTACGTGGCTAAAAAACGTAAATTAAGGGTAGGGGATAAGATGGCAGGTCGTCACGGTAACAAAGGGGTAGTTGCTAAAATCGTTAGACATGAAGACATGCCATTCTTAGAAGATGGAACTCCGATGGATATCGTATTGAACCCTCTTGGTGTACCTTCAAGGATGAACATTGGTCAAATTTATGAAACAGTTCTTGGATGGGCTGGTTTAAAATTAGGCCGTAAATATTCTACTCCTATATTTGATGGTGCTTCTCAAAAAGAAGTTGCTGACGAATTGAAAGAAGCTGGCTTACCTGCAAATGGACGTACTTACCTTTATGATGGTTTATCTGGTGATCGTTTCGATCAACCGGTAACTGTTGGGGTTATTTATGTACTGAAACTAGGTCACTTAGTTGATGATAAAATGCATGCGCGTTCTATCGGACCATATTCATTAATTACGCAACAACCATTGGGTGGTAAAGCTCAATTCGGGGGACAACGTTTTGGTGAGATGGAGGTTTGGGCACTCGAAGCCTTCGGTGCAGCACATATTCTTCAAGAAATTT
>Ga0209353_10001961_pt1 | contig 11484 bp, 15 predicted proteins | sample LauGreSpBDMM15SD_2_FD_187561 | JGI IMG/M metagenome (GOLD analysis project Ga0209353, IMG submission 187561) | Freshwater lake microbial communities from Lake Michigan, USA - Sp13.BD.MM15.SD (SPAdes) (version 2) | ecosystem: Environmental > Aquatic > Freshwater > Lake | place: Lake Michigan...
GGTCAATTTAGGATCGGTAGCATGTATATGTTCTATTACGATCCTAAACATAAGGATACACTACCCTACTATGATAGAGTTCCACTAATCTTTCCAATTAATCGGGCGCAGGGTGGATTCTTAGGAATCAACTTTCACTATCTTCCATTGAAGCTCAGAGCAAAACTGATGGACTCTTTATACGATGTTGTGTCGAACGATAGATACGATGATACTACAAAAATGAAGATATCGTATCAAATTCTTGGCGCATCTGCACAATATAGAGAGTTTAAACCTACCGTTAAGCACTATCTCTTTAGCCAAGTCCGTAGTAGATTATTATATGTTAATCCGTCAGAATGGGATATTGCATTATTCCTTAATATAGCAAGCTTTGAAAAAGCTACTCAGACACAGGTTTGGGAAGATTCAAGAAAAATTATAAGAGGTAACAAATAATGCCCTTCAATATTAATGAATTTAAATCCATGATGGATAAGTATGGTGGTCCAGCTAAAAATAATCTATTTGTAGTATCTTTTGCTTGGCGAAATACATTAACTGAAACAACAACGAAACAGGGTAAAAAAACATCATATATGCCTGAGTATGATGTAAGATTTTTTTGTAGAGAGATTAATATACCAAGTCTTAATATTAATGTTTTTGCGCATCAATCAAATTCAATCGGCATAGCGCAAAATATGCCTATTAACTTATCAACCCCAAGTATCACGGCAACATTCATGCTGGATTCTGAGCATAGAATAATTTCGTTCTTTCATTCCTGGATGCAAGAAATTATAAATTATAATAAAGAAAATGGTCTACTTTCATCAATAAATAGTAATCACATGCCGTATGAAATAGGTTATAAAGATGACTACGCATGTACTATGACAATAAATCATTATAAAACAAATACACAAAGTGAAAATGATCTTGAAATTTATAGTTATAGATTTAATTCAGTATACCCAACAGAAGTAAGTGGTAGAAACCTATCTTGGGCTCCTGATGATAATGTTGCTACAATAGGTGTTAATTTAACTGCATCTTCATTTGCATTCACAGGATCAGAGATAGGACAAATTAGCAGTGAACTATCTCGTGGCAACGGTGTTATTGAAGTATTAAATAGTTTTGGCTATAGAGGACAAACTGTACAGCAGAATAATCTACCTACAAGTATACAGGATATAATAAATACCTATACAACTGTCAGGAATGATTTTGGAGCTATTAAAAATACCTTTGCAGCTTTAAAAAATATATTCTAAATAATGGAGACTTAAAATATGGCTTTACCTAAGATTGACTTGCCGCTATATGAACTAACACTGCCGTCAAACAATAAGAAGATTAAATACAGACCATTCACAGTCAAGGAAGAAAAGATACTTTTGACCGCACAGCAGTCAAAGGATTCGGAACAGATTGTAGTTGCTATTAACCAAATAGTGAATAACTGTATCGTTGATTATGATGTAGATGATCTTTCGCTGTTTGATCTAGAATATATATTGATTAATATAAGATCCAGATCCGTGGACAATACTGTAGAGTTTGAAATTGAAGATCCAGACACGAAAGAAAATGTTAAGTTAGTATTGAACTTGGACCAGGTAAAGGTTCATCGTGATGAAAAACATACCAATCGAATTAAAGTAGATGATACCTATACACTATTTTTAAAATATCCTAACATCAACGATTTTAGTGACATCCTAAAGAAGGAAGATCTTTCGTTCGACGAGAGTTATAACGTATTGATTTCGTGTATAGATAAACTTGCTTCAGAGGATGAAGTTTTTAACTTCAAGGATTTTACTAAGAAACAGGTGGATGAGTTTATAGAGAGTTTACATTCTGATATAACTAAAAAAATAAAAGAATTCTTTGATACTATGCCGAAAGTAAGACACGAAATATCTTATGTAAATTCGAATGGTGATAATAAAACATTTACGATACAAGGAACGCAAAGTTTTTTTATGTAATACTGAGTCATACAAACCTATTCATTTATTATCAAAAAATATTTGGAATGGCTCAGCACCACAAATACAGTATATCAGAAATTGAAAATTTAATACCATATGAGAGAGATTTATATTTTGAAATGTTGATAGAATTTATTCAAAATAAAAATAGTAATAATTAGGATTAAAAAATGGCTTCCCTAGACGACCTAAAAGGTATATTAAAATCTGTGAGTAGTTCTACTATGACACAGGTTAATACTCTAAAAAGTGTTATTAATGTACAAAAAAGAATTGATGCGGGATCGAACAAATTTATTGATAATTCTAATTTATCACCAGACACGACTGCTATGAAAGATACCTTTGAGGAGTTAATTAGTCTTGGTAAAGATCAAGTTAAATTTTTGGAAAATATTTTTAAAATACAGTACGAAATAAACGAGCGAGAAAAAGAAGCGCTTAGAGTATCAAAACAACCAAAAACTGATACCTCTTTAGTAACCGGTAAAGTGCAAGAACCAATAGTTCCTAAAGCAGGAGATAAACCACAACCTAGAGGTGCAGGTGGACTTGAAGATCTTTTTGGCTTGCCGGCCGGCATATTGGCAGCAGTATCAGCGCTAGGTTTGGCTTTTGCTGGACTACGGGGCTGGGAAGTCGGTGTTATAAAATCATTAAAGGAAAGTTTTGGAAAATCAGGCATTGGAAGTAGTATTATCAATGGTGTTAAAAATATAAAAAATAGCGTATTAGGAGCATTTGGAATAGGTGTAGATGGAAAACCGTTACCTAGTAGTGCACTAGATAGTATTACCAAAAATCCATGGATAAAAAAATTAACTGATGGCCTATCAAAAATTTTAGAACCGATTAAAACTATGTTCGGAACGGTAGCGGAAAATGCTGGAGTATTTGCAAAGACGGTTGGTAAAATTTTAAAACCATTAGGATTCCTATTTTCTGCATTTGATGGTATAATGGCGGCTATAAATACAGAAGGCGATTTCTTTGACAAGTTAGGAGCTGGAATTAGTGCATTTATAGGTGATTTTGTTGGTTCTTTCTTTGATCTATTAAAGGATATGACTTCATGGGTTTTAGAAAAATTAGGATTTGATGGCGCAGCAAAATTTTTAGATTCATTTAGTTTTGAGACGTTAATTACCGATTTAGTTAATGGTATTTTTAGTACTATTGGCGATGCATGGCGTTGGTTGATTGGTCTACTTCCATCTATTGATGATATAAAAAAGACTATGCTTAGCATAATGCCCGATTGGATGAAGGAACTGGTTGGTGCTCCACTGGAGACAGCTACTGATATTGTCGATAAAAAAGTACAAGAAAATGAATCAGAGTTGGCCGCAAAGAAAGCCGAGCTCGCCGAAATGGAGGCCTCGAATAAGGATAGGTCAACTCGAGTTCTCCGTGGTGTCGAACGACCTGCTGCGCCGTTGATAGATACTTCTGAAATAAAAGCAGATATTGAAGCATTAGAAAAAGTAGCTGAGGCTCCAAATCAACGAATAGATATCATAAAACAAGAACTTAAAGCGCTTCAAGACGAGAAGGCGGCAGTTGATGCCGCTAATGCAAAGCCCCAGGCCGGTCGTGGTGGCCGCCCCCGAATAGATACATCCTCTGTAGTTGCTAAGATAAAGAATCTTGAAGCCGAATTAAATGTAGAAATGGAGAAAACAGAGTTAGCACCTATAACAGTCGATACTGCTGCAAGACCTGATCGACTTGAGGGAATCTTTGCAGAGCAGCAGCTTTGGGCGCAGCAATCGGAGCGCCTTGCCCAGATCGTCGGTGACGATAAGCCACCTATTACAGGTGGCTGGGCTAGTGCACTTGAACCTGTACCAGGCGGTAAGCCGCCGGCGGTCCAACCTGCACCTGTCGTAGGAAAAATGATACCAAATCTTGATATGTCTAAAGAGGTAGCACCTCTAGCATTTAAAACTCCAAGTCGGGCTGATATATTTAAAAGTGCTACAGCGGCTGCAGCAGAATCGGCAGAAATTATAGAAAAACCATACTCAGATGTTATGCAAGAGGAACAAAATAAAGCATCTGGTTTTATGAATAGGGCTGAAGTATTAGTAGAAAATAGTAATAATCAAAATACAAATAATGTAAATTATGCTCCTATGACCGATGCAAGATCAAGTACGTATGTCGGTGGTTCATCGACTACCAACATATACTCATCCAGTTCCAGTAAAAGTGATTTGAACTATGGTTTGCCTGGTGGTATTCAATAAAAAAGGGGAGCGTTTGCTCCCCTTTCATTCATTCTGTTAGTAGTTGCTTTTTAGGAGGTTTATCCACTCCTATGGAAAGTTTCCTTGGTTTCTTCTCGTCCGATATGATGTTTACCAGTCGTATAGTTAACATACCTTGGTTTAGAGACAACTCTTTCACCTCAACGGTATCAGCTAGTGTAAACTTTCTTTCAAAGTTTCGAGCAGCTATACCCTTAAAGATATAATCCGTGGTATCGTTATACTCTGTAACATTTCCCTTAATCGTAAGTACGCTGTCGTGGATCTCAACATCCAGATCTTTTTCACCAAACCCTGCGACAGCCAGCTCGATGAGATACGTATTCTCATCTTTCCTTACGATATTATATGGAGGATATTTTTGTTGAATACTAGCGACGCCTGCATTCATTCTATCAAAGATTCGTTCGAACCCAACGAAGAGTGGATCATTACGTAGTAACATTTGTTCTATAGTCATTTAGTTTCTCCTTTTAACGCTAAGCGAGAGTTTATATAATAAGTCGTTATTTAACCGACTTGGTTGCAGGGACCCATACGGCGTCCCTGCATTTATTTATATCATCAGTCTTTACGCGAAGACACAAAAGTGTATAATTCTTGCGCTTTTTCCATCATTTCTGATGGAGAGTACATAGCTGGTCTCATACTCGACGTCTGTTCGATTAGCTCAGATGCCGATTTATTCCAACTCTCTGCTAGGTTGTTGATGGTATTCCAGTAGCCGTTTGATGCTTCATCATACTGTCTGTCCATCATTTCCTTTGCCATCTTGAGTACTTCAAGACGAATTTCGAATCCATTTTTACTTGTCATTTTAGTTTCCTCTCTGTGTGTTTTGGTAGAGTTATTCTACCGGTCTATTTATTAGTTTAGTTCGTTCCGGTAGATCCAAATCCACCTTCACGTGTAGTTTTTTGTTCAGGACGCTTAGACATCGAAGTGATGGTATACGTTAGAGTCTTTTCCAACATGGCCTGAGCTAGTCTATCTCCATGGAAAATATTAATTGGAGTATCACTCATGTTATATACGGTGATGAATACCTCTTGTACATAGTCAGAGTCGATAATACCGGTTGAATTCGCAAGACCAATTCCATTCTTTACTGCCATGCCTGACCTTGGATATACCTTCAGGACGTGGTTCTTAGGGATATCAAAGATGAGACCGGTTGGTACCAACGTTCTAAACTGAGGGTGTATAGTGGCAGCTACCCTACCATCTGAACCCATCTTAGTCGGAATTTGAATCTCTTTGTTATGAGGACTATACGTCTTCAATTTCGTAGTTTCGGTAAGGCATGCTTTTAGATCAAAACAGGCAGAGCCTTCGGTAGCAAATACTGGAATATCCACATCTTCACTTAGTTTAAATACTTTCATTATATATTTTAGCCTTTCTTTTTTCCGATATTATATTTGCTGCACAGTTCCCATTGATTCTTTTCTTTGTGGGATAGTACCTTTATATGACTGAGTGGTGATATTGGATCCTGGACCTTTTCTTTGTCTATGACTTTGAGCAGTTCCCACTCTTCAAGAAGATTTACGATCGTATTCCTTCTACCTTTATCCTCGTCTATAAAGTTATTCTCCTTCCCATCGAGTATGAAGAGTTCTTTAAAATGGAGTATCACGTATCTTCCCTGCTTATGCAGGATGTGGCATGACTGATACAACTTTCGTTCTTTTCTGGAAGCGATACCTATGCGAGTCAATGTCTCTTTAATCTTTAGAAAGTTGTCGGGGTTTGGTAGTTCTATTTCAATGCCAACTCCATGAAAAATATCTTCCATATAAGGTCACCTTTATTATTATTATTGTTATGGATCATACGCCTCCTTTAGAGACCTTATTATTTATCAAATCTATATTTTCTTTTGTTAGCACCCCAGCATACTGCTTTGCTACAGATCTGTTACACTGATAGTATAGCTGAATGTTATCCAACGCGACATCCTTGGACGGTTTAAACCACTTGCTACGTCTATCGCGCGGTCGTAGCGCTCCAAGGTAGTAGCGATACTGCGCATCCTTGAACAACCAGTGCTTTGAGTTCATCTCATTCGCGTGAAGTATGGTATCCGCGTGGAATGAGAAGCTCTTGTTCGAGACGAATGGGATATATTTCTTTTCAGCCTCTTCAGGAACGTCTGCAGTCTTTATTAGATCCTTCTTATTCTTCGATACAGACTCGATGAATGTAAAGATTGAATCGTCCTTAGTAGCCTTTAGATCTACTTCGACTTCGTCCACCGGTGGTTCAAGACCAAAGAAGTTGAATTCCTCGAACTGATTACCACTAACTTTTTCGAGTACCTTATTCGTCTTCTTCATATAAACTATCTCTCACATTAATGATATCATTCAAAATATTTGAACATTCAATACATACATCCATAGAACCAATCGCATCCGCTGCCTTATATTGTAACACAAACGTCGATGACTTGTCAATTACTTTATTACAGAATTTACACTCTACCGTCTTATCCTTTTTAGTAAAGATGTTTAACATTCTTCGACGTCATCAGTTAAGACTTGCCACTTCGTCTTTTTACTATATGCAAGAAATAGATCATCAGCGTTATCCTTCTTACCGTACATGGTGATTGAAGGTCCAGTTTCTACGTCCGTGAGAAGCAATATATGCGCGACCAGGTCGCTCGCGTCATCTGACATACTTTCGATCCATACTATCTCTCTCGCAAGAAGCGATTTTTCAGATTCTGTAAGTTCTGGCGGATTCGTTTCCCATATTAGATTAAATTTCATTTACTTGATCCCTTACCGAAAACTAGTTTCAATCATAATTTCTGTTAGGAACGCAACAAGGTTGATCTCCTGATCCGCCACGAACGAGCTCTTATACATATAGTCTGCAAGACAGACGACGAATGCCGGCATACTCTTTAGCTCGATCTTGTCGGTTGCCATATCGTATAGCTTCCTGAACAGTTCGTTTACGTCCTGATCTGAGTTGTCTGCACACCACTTACGCATCGAGGTAAAGTTCTTCTCCTTGAGGTATCCGAACACTTCGTCAAGTGATTCCTTCTTGAAGTCGGCAAAGATGCCTTCGTCGATCTTACCGTTACCGGCATACTTCTGCAACTCGTTAAGGATGCGACGAAAGTCTGGAAAGTGTTTCTCAATGACCTTTGCAACTACAGCCGGATCAAAGTCTACGCTCTCGTTCTTGAGGATCGAGAGTGTGCGCTTGAAGAACTGTGATGCTAACTTTGGCTTCTCTGACTTCTCGATTGAGAAGTCAACCTCTGATAGTCTTGAGCGAAGTGGGGCGATGATACGGTTCTTAAAGTTACACGTGAATATGAAGCCACAGTTCTTCGAGAAGGTTTCGATCAGGTTACGCATCGAGGCCTGAGCTTCAGGTGTCAGATAGTCGGCCTCGTCGAGGATGATATACTTCCTACCACCTGTAAGCGAGATGGAAGAAGCAAAAGTAGAGATCTCACTTCTTACCAGATCGATGCCACGGTTAAGAGCGGCGTTCAGAACGATGTAGTCGCAACCAAGCTCCTCGAGCATTGCCTTCGCTACGGTCGTCTTGCCCGTTCCTGGTGATCCGGTAAGAAGTAGGTTTGGAATGTTTTCTGTCTGTACAAATTTTTGGAAAGATGTCTTCGTAGTTTCAGGTAAGATCGCGTCAGCTACCTTTTGGGGACGGTATTTTTGTACCCAAAGTAACTCGTCTTCTTTGATGTCAAGTGCCATAATATATATCTTTCTGTGTTCAAAAATTTAAGAGAGATAGGAAGAAAGTCCTGATTACTCAGGACTCACATCAAGTTCTTCAGCAGCTGCAGCTGCCTCGGCTTCTGGCTGATGTAGCTTTACGAATGCGGCTAGCTTCTCGCGCAGCTGTCCTACGACTGAGAGCTCGTTGCCCTTATATGCGCCACGCTCGGAGCATACGTCGATGATGTTGACCATGGTCACCATATCCTGAAGAGTGATGTTTGAAGCTGCGGTGTTATCGTTTTCCATGTTATTATCCTTTGTTATAGAATGATTTAGATTCGATTGCTACGAAGTATGTGATACCCGCGCCCTCGAACTTTGAGATACCCTTTGAACTGAGCGTTACCTTATAGTTCTGAGGTAGAAGCTTAAGATTTTCTGTCTTGATGACGAGACGGAACTTGTCTGCGGTTGCACCGAGCTCGATACCAAAGGTATCGGCAGTAGTGTTGTTGCTATCGATCGCCTTGAGGGTACATGTTTCACCATCACCATCGAAGGCGATCTCTGGGAGCTGGAGGACGCCCGATGCCTTAATGACCGACTGAAGGTCTGCCCATTCGACATCTACCTCGACGTCGTTGCTAGGAATCGTGATTTCCTTCTCAGGCGGGGAAATGACCATCGACTTATCGGCGAAGTAGTACATGTTCTTCTTCTTCCCCTGTGAGATGACGAAGTGATTCGACTCTACCTGGATGTCTGGATCACCAAACAGCGCGCATAGGGAAAGAAACCGTGACATATCATAGATGCATGCCTCGGATGGAATATCCTCCTCGATCTGAGCAACTACCATAACGGTCTTCTGTGGACTGATTGTCCGGAGTTGTTTACCTGGTTTTAGAACAACCGACTGGTTGATTGTAGCAAAGTTCTTAAGCACATTGAGAGTACGTTCAGAAAACTTCATAGTTTGTCCTTTCAAAAAAATTCATTGTATAGCGTATTATGCTCGTGTACCTAATATATTACCACTTTTATTCTTATGTGTCAACGTTTTTTTGTAATTTTTGGCATTTGAACTCTTGCGGGCGGTGGGTGTAGCGCCAATAGAAGCGATTGCGCCCATCGAGCCTCGAAAGACATATGTCCCAACATGCTGTAGATTCATCCATGGGCACATGTGTATATTTATACCAATTTTTCTAGCGTTACGACAGAAAAAATAATCTTCTGATAGATATCTTTTTGTATCCGGATCGATCTCGCAGTCGAAGAATGCAGTAATCTCGCGCGTTCCATCGAAGTTCTCCGTTCTGGTATGATCCGGCTTGTAGCTAAGTTCCGGATAAGCTGCTGCATATTTTTCGAGGATGCTGCGCGGTATCAGCATGAATCCTGTACCACCCTCAGCGACCTCGACAGGTTCATCGATCCTGAACGATGTAATGTTTTTAGCCGGATTAAAGACATAGTCGGCCGAATAGTAGGTAAGATCGAACGGGTTCTCTGCCTTTCCTTGTTCAACCGCGGCCTTCACCTTTTCCCAAGCGATGGTCTTCTTAGGATACGGACCGGTCACGATGTGATACGTATCAGGATCAGAGACCTGTATTGCTAGTAGGGATAATACATCCTTCGCGTTAAAACCGATATCTGCGTCTACAAATAGTAGATGCGTACAGTCTGATCGTAGGAACTCATCCACCACGTAGTTCCTTGCCCTCTGTACTAGGCTCTCGTTAAAGAGAAAATAATTTTTCAACTCGATCCCGTTCTCGGTACACATCTTAAATAGATCGTTCGTCGATTTACAAAACATACCTGAACAATTTCCGCCATACATGGGCGTTCCTAGGAATAAAGAATACTTTCGTAGTTCTTCAGTCGTCACTTCTAATTTCATATTCTTTCTTTCACCTATAAATTATAGTATTCTTTATACCATTCAATGAACTTTTTTACTCCATCCTGAATGGATGTAGTTGGTGCGTAGCCTAATGCGCGTAGCTTGGTAGTATCAGACCACGTCTCCTGAGAGTCTGCAGGATGCTTCGGTAGGTAGGTGACGATCGCTTCCTTACCGAGGTTACTCTCTATCTCATGGACGAAACTCATCAGGTCTATCTGCTGTCCATATCCTATATTGTATATCTCATTGAGAGGAATGTCAATGGTTAGTATCCGATTGGCCACGATATGAATCCCTTGAACGATGTCATCAACGAATGTAAAGTCACGCTTCATGTCGCCGTAGTTGAATAGACCGATGGCTTTATCGTTCAATATGGCATCAGAGAACTTAAACAGTGCCATGTCTGGTCTTCCCCAAGGGCCATACACTGTAAAGAAGCGAAGACCGATGTTCCTCAGGACCTTGGACGTCTTAAACTGGCACTCGTTCGTTCTCTTTGAGTATCCATACGGGTTCAACTGATGGAACGTAGGCTCGTCTTCCTTCCATGGCAGATCGTTTCCAGCCATCACGCAGGAGGTAGATGCGTATATGACGTTCTCTACTCCATTCCTCTCGCACACCTCGATCAGGTTATGGGTACCTACGATGTTATTCTCGATGTAGTCCCGTGAGTTATCAGTAGAGTGTCTAACACCTGCATATGCTGCAAGGTGAATGATAAGATCCGGCCTCTCAACCTTTATTAGTTCATCGAGGTCGTTGATGTTCCGCAGATCGCAGTTGCTAACATAAACACCTATCTTCCTGAGTTCCTCCTCCCTCGCTCGCTTGAGACTAACCTCGTAGTAGTCGTTAAAGTTGTCGAAGCCACATACCTCGAAGTTCTCTGACCTTAACTTTTTAGCTAGGTGGTATCCAATGAAACCGGCCATACCCGTTATTAGGATCTTTTTACTACTCATTAAACCTGCTCCAAATCATTTTCAGCTCTTACTATCGCCTGAAGTCTAAGTACGTCTGCAAGAATATCCCAGGAGCTGTTGTGTAGTTTAAAATTATGTTTCCATGCAGCTTCATCCTTGATAGGCATGAATCCATTTTCTTTTGGAAAATTGAGTTTAGCATCTATGAACGTACGAGTATCGCGTACCTTCCAAAACTTTAGAGTTTCCTCTATGAGATGTTGTTTTCCCTGTGAAACGAAAAGACGACTCAGTATAACAGGATCAAATGTATTCGATCTTGACCACCAATATGATATATTCTGTGCATTTATAATATACTTATGAAATTTATCTACGAATTCTGCAACGGTTAGATCATCACTCTTTGGTGTAATATTATCTCGTACTTCCTTCTCCTGCCTCTGCCAAAAATCAATGACGTCGCTCTCGACTGCCCAATTATAGTTCTTTACCTGATCAGCGATCGATAGCTTAAATCGAGTCGTATCCTTAATACTGTCTAGTGTATACGGATCACTCGAGATAAACTTATCCCATGAGAAAACCATAACTGAACAGTCGATCGCGGAACAGTTCTGCGAATCCTTTCCCATGGTTTCAAAGTCAAAGATAAAATCATTTCTCATAGTATAAGAT
>Ga0209353_10001962_pt1 | contig 11480 bp, 7 predicted proteins | sample LauGreSpBDMM15SD_2_FD_187561 | JGI IMG/M metagenome (GOLD analysis project Ga0209353, IMG submission 187561) | Freshwater lake microbial communities from Lake Michigan, USA - Sp13.BD.MM15.SD (SPAdes) (version 2) | ecosystem: Environmental > Aquatic > Freshwater > Lake | place: Lake Michigan, USA...
TCTCCTAAACGTAAATCTAAGAAAAGATCTACAAAGAGAAAATCCAAAAAGGTAAAGTCTCCTAAACGTAAATCTAAGAAAAGATCTACCAAGAGAAAATCTAAGAAAACCAAGACAAGCTCTACTAAATCTTCAGAGTCTCCTAAACGTAAGTCCAAGAAGTCAAAGTCTCCTAAACGTAAGTCCAAGAAGTCAAAGTCTCCTAAACGTAAGTCCAAGAAGTCAAAGTCTCCTAAACGTAAGTCCAAGAAGTCAAAGTCTCCTAAACGCAAGTCCAAGAAGTCAAAGTCTCCTAAACGTAAGTCCAAGAAGTCAAAGTCTCCTAAACGCAAGTCCAAGAAGTCAAAGTCTCCTAAACGTAAGTCCAAGAAGTCAAAGTCTCCTAAACGTAAGTCCAAGAAGTCAAAGTCTCCTAAATGATCTTCTAAGAAATATTAAAATATATTTAAATTTTATTATTTTAATTTAATAAAATTCAGCGCAGAGGTTGTATGAGTAAAATTGAACTTTTAATAGAACAGGTACAATAAATATTTAGTTAATGTAGGGGGGGGAAATTTAAACGCATGTGTTTGATTTCTATAAATAAATTGTATATTTATAAAAAAATTGTATATACTTATTTATGATTTATTTTTATAAAAAAATTATATAGAGATATTATAAATATGAGTTTACAACAAAATAGAAAGGTATCCTTTTCTGATATAAATAGCGGTTTAACTGTCACAACTGGAGGATCAGTTGGTATTGGTACGACTAGTCCAAGTGCAAAGCTAAATGTAAGTGGTGATACAGTAATACAAAGTGGTAGCTTAACGGTAAAAAACAGTGAAGCAAATGGTTATGGTAGATTTGAATTAAACGGTACAGCTGGATCATATATAGATTTTGGACCAGACACGATTGATTATAGAAGTCGTATTATACATCAGGAAAGTGATCGTAGTTTTAATTTTCTTGTTAATGGTGCTACGAACGTAATGACTCTTGCAAGTACAGGAAACATAGGTATTGGTACGAGTACTCCAACTGAAAAGCTAAACGTAAGTGGAAGTACTGATTTGTTTGGAACTTTACGAGTTGGTGCAAATTCAAATTCTGGAGCTTTTCTTATTAATTTAGGGACAACTGGTGTCGGTAGTTATAGGAGTGCTCACTTGGTTGGTGATGGAACTAACATTGTATTTTCTAATCAACAAAATGGAAGTATAAATTTCGCAACAAACAACATTGCGAATAGGTTGGTGATAGCTGCAGATGGTAGAGTGAGTATTGGTCTAGATGCACCAGCGAATAATGGATTACAAATTAATAGTGGAGAATTACAATTGGGACCAAAAACGTCGAGTTCTTTTCATATGTATGCAGTTAGTGGTAATCTTGAATTTTATAGTGGTAGTTGGGGTGCTGGTACTTATGTTGGTAAATGGACTAACTCAGGACTTCAGGTAGTAGGTTCTCTTTCTAAAGGATCCGGTACATTTGATATTAAACATCCACTTCACCCAAATGATGAAACAAAACGTCTTGTTCATAGTTTTATAGAAGGTCCAAGATGTGACTTGATCTATAGGGGTGAAGTTCAACTTGTTAATGGAACAGCTACAATAAATCTCGATTCGGATTGTGTAGCAGAATCTGATTGTGGAATGACACAAGGAACATTTGAAGCATTGTGTGCCAATCCACATTTTTTCCTACAGAACCCATCGTCATTCTCAAGACTAAAGGGTAATATTCAAGGTAATATTCTTACAATAGAATGCGAAGATCAAAATAGTAGTGATATTATTTATTGGAGTGTGATAGCTGAAAGAAAAGATAATACGATAAAACAATGGAATCGTACAAATGAAAATGGATATTTAATTACAGAATATGATAAAGACGATGTCCCATCTTTGTAAAACTTGATTTGTAATGTAAAAGACTATTATTAAAAAGTGAAAGTAATTTCTACAATTAAAATTATAACAATGAATAATTTTAAAGGTACTAAATATCGTTTAGCAGATAATTGGATTAACATGATACAAATTGATAAAACACAACCTATTAATTATTTAGAAATAGGAGTATTTTATGGTGCTAATTTAATTTCATTTGCAGAAAACTATGCAAATAATAAAGATAGTAGATTATATTGTATTGATCCGTGGTTAGATTACAATGATTATCCAGAATATAAAAATTCACAAGAAAATACATATAAAACATTTATAGAAAACGTTGAAAATTCTAATCATAAAGATAAAATAATTATAAAAAGAGGTTTTTCTAATATAGAACTATTAAAATTAAAAGATGATTTTTTTGATGTTATCTATATTGATGGAAATCACGAACCCGAATATGTTTTAGAAGATGCAGTCTTAAGTTTTAGAAAATTAAAAAAAGGCGGTATTATGATTTTTGATGATTATGGATGGGGAGGTCCCGATTTAACACAAAGGGGTATTGATGCATTTTTAAGTGGATATTATAAAAAAATAAGAAAACTTGGATTGCAAAGCTCACAAATGTTTATACAAAAAATGTAATATTATACAAAAAATGTAATATTATACAAAAAATGTAATATTATACAAAAAATGTAATATTAAGTGCAAAATAAAATACAACGGTGTAACAATAGAGTTTTAAAAACCTTATTAGATCTATCAACATGCGCTTAATTTTATATTTTTATATTTTGTATATAATATAAAAATGGTTCTTCCTACTTCTGGTTCGATATCAATTTCAGGTATAAATTCGTGCGCAAGATTTACAAATGGTAATATGGGTATAAATACAACAAGTCCTAATTATAATTTAGATATTGATGGCACATTAAAAGCTACAACAATAACAATTGGTACGATGTTAGCTACAACAAGCATAAGTTCAGGTGCAGTTAATGCAACAAATAGCACAGTAACCAATTTTGTCGCCACATCAATAACAGCTGGTAGCATCTTTGCTACTAATAATATAAATAGTTCAACTAGTATTATTGTAACCAATCCAAATAGTGGTTCTAGTGCGTATTCTGCGTTAACTCTTGTAACAGATCAAGGTAATTTTAATATTTTTAAAAATTCTACAACAAGAACAGTTGATGGAGGTGTGAATACAGTTACAATGCGTAACGATGGTGGTCCTTTACGTTTACAAAGTAATACTGGTTTGGGTATATGGGTTGGATCAACAGGTAATGTAGGTATCAACACAACAACTCCATCAGGTATTCTTAATGTTAATGGTGATAGTACTGGTACAAATGGATCACTATTAATTACCGGATCAGATTTATTTGGTAACAGTTTACACATTGCGTCTCAGGCTTCACATAAAAGACTAGGATTTAATCATACTGGAACAATAGGGAATATATTTTCATACGACTATGCTACTGGTCCACAGAATTTAATCTTACAATATCCAGGTGGTAACGTTGGTATTAGTACGACTAGTCCAATTGCAAAGCTACATGTTGCAGGGGGGTATTCGAATAGTATTAATTCCACAACGGGTTCTTTAAAACTTGAACCAGGATGGATTGGACATGCAGGAATTGTAAGTTTTTTTCAAGCAAATGAAACTCGAAAAGGTTATATTGGTTATGGTCTTGATAATACAGCATTTGAATTACACGGTGAAGGATCTAGACAGATTACATTATTTACAAATGATATAGAAAGAATGACTGTTAGTTCAACTGGTAACGTAGGTATTGGTACGAATACTCCAACTGAAAAGCTAAATGTAAATGGTAATATTGATTTGTTTGGAACTGTACGAATTGGGGGGAGTTCAAGTTCGTCAGCTTTTCTTATTAATTTAGGTACGGCTGGTGTTGGTAATTTTAGATCTGGGTTTTTATTTGGAGATGGTACTAACATGCTTTTATCCAATCAACAAAATGGATTTCTGACTTTTGCAACAAACAACACAACTAGAGTGGAAATAGCAGCTAATGGACGTGTTACTCTTGGTGGTAATAACGGTAGTTACCCACTTACTGTTTTTGGATCTAGTAATTCAGGTAGTATTGGTGGTTATGCTGGTTGGTTTGGAAACTATGTTTGGCAAAATCAAACATCTAGTTATGACGTTAGTATTTACAGTCAAAACTTTATGATGGCAGGACAAGGTTTTGTAAGTGTATCAGATCAACGTATTAAAAAGGACATTATTGAGATTGAAGATGGAGAATCACTAAGTATTCTAAGACAGATCGAACCTAAACGTTACCGTTATATTGATGAATACAAACGTGGTACAGATTATGTGTATGGTTTTATTGCACAACAAGTTCGTGGAGTATTACCAGCTGCAAGTGGTTTGGTAAAAGATTTTATACCAAGTATAATGACATCAGCAACAGTGAGTTACGATTCTGCAAATGATATTACAACAGTTACTTTAGTTGATAACAAACAACATAATTTGACATCTGAAAATAGTAACTCGCGAGTAAGATTTTTCGATGAAAATGATCAGAATACAGATCTAGAATTACACGAAATTGTATCTGGCGATATTTTTAAAGTAAAAGGAGAATTGAAGGGAACAAATACATTTGCGTATGGTGTTGAAGTTGAAGATTTCCATACATTGAATAAAGATGCTATATTTACGGTGGCATTGGCGGCATTACAACAAGTAGATAGAGAACTTCAAGAAACGAAACAAACAGTGAATGATTTAGTACAAAGAATTCAAGCATTAGAGAATGCTCGAAATTAAACTAAAAGTAATCCAAAGATGTATCGCTCGTTTGGTGCTGACATCCTTTAAATATATAAAACAAAAAGTAATAAAATATAAAACAAAAAGTAATAAAATATAAAACAAAAAGTAATAAAACATAAAACAAAAATGTATAAAAAAATACATTTAGATCAAAAAATACATTTAGATCAAAAAATACATTTAGATCAAATTAAACAAATAATTAAAATATATTTAATTATTTTTTTTACCTGTATAATATATATATATGGCACAAAATACGTTTAATCCTATAAATATATTAGATACAACAGATGCTACTGGAGTTGGGTCTGGTGGTTCTTTAACAATAGGTGGTGGTGCATCTATTGAAAAAGATTTTTATGTAGGGGGGAATATATCAGTTTCTGGTACAACAACAAGTTTTTCAGACAATATCCTATTAATAAATAAAAATCCAACGAATTCGTGTGATACAGGTTTATTATTTGAAAGATTTACAAATGATATATCAAACAATCAAAATTACAGTAGTATTTTATATTCGGAAATATCAGATGAATTTCATTTTGGATATATGTCATCAGATATTAGTAGAAATAATGCAACAGTAAATTCTTTTGCGAGAATAAAAACAAATGGAATTAATTCTATTGCAAATTCAAATACAATAGGTAATATTTACACTACTGGTGGAAACGTTGGTATCAATAACGTATCTCCATCTTACACAGTCGATATCACTGGAAATCTTCGCATTGGTTCTGTAATCGCAGTATCTGATACTACAAATGCTCCTGCAGGTGCTGTTACAGGAACAAATGTAAGATTTAGTAATGGTATGACTTATCTACATCAGCTCCCTCCAGATGAATTTAATCCAAATGGTTCAACTGAAAGTCGACCATATTATTACTCTAGTGAGTATTTCGTAACTGCTTTAACAGTTGATCCTAATCCAGATCCTAATTACAGTCCTTACTCTTATTTTTATAATCCAACTGCGTTCAAATATATAGGTTCCAGTTCAGCGGTTATTAATTGGAGAGTACAAACGCCTGGTGCAAGTGCTCCTATGATGGGTACATATACTATTTATGTAGATATATTAGATACGAATGGTACAACTATAATATCAACACCAGCTACTTTAGTATACGGATCTTCACTTGTTACAGATACAGGAGTTAAAACAACTACATTGAATCCAAATGAATATATAAGGTTTAGAGGATCCGGTATGTCTGCAACCATAGAAGACTTTATCTTTGCATATGATTTACAGGTTAATGTTAATGGTTTGATTGCAAATTCATCTGGGGTTACAACAGGTACATTAAAAGCTACGAGTATAATAAGTACAACAGGTACAGTTGGAACTTTGATTAATACAAATACAGTTTCAACTAATATTAGTTCAGCAACTCTTAATTTGTCAACTGGTATTACAGCTGCAAGTTCTCAAATAACAAATTCCAATATAACAACACAAACAGTTGGTACATCTATAATTACAACAAGTTTAATAGCTATTGGAAATTCAAACACAATAGGTAATATCTACACTACTGGAGGAAATGTTGGTGTCAATACAATTGCACCACTTAGTCGTTTTAATGTAGTTGGTAATAGTAATGGTACAAACGGTACAGTATTAGTTACTGGAGGGGATGAATATGGTCATGGTTTACACGTTGCGTCTCAGGATTCACTTAAAAGACTAGGATTTAATAATAATGGAACAATAGGGAATATATTTGCATTTAACTATTCTACTTTGACTTCACAAAATTTAATCTTACAATATCCAGGTGGAAATGTTGGTATTTGTACAACAGATCCATCGCATACACTTGATGTGAATGGTGGACTGCGTTCAACTAATTTTACTACAACTAATGCTTTAATCACTGGAGTCACAACTGCCACTGCTCAAATCACTAATCTTCGTGTTAGTTCTTTAATCTCAGTATCTGATACTACAAATGCTCCTGCAGGTGCTGTTACAGGAACAAATGTACAATTTAGTGGTGGTGGTATGAGTTATCTACATCAGCTCCCTCCAGATGAATTTAATCCAAATGGTTCATCTGAAGGTCGACCATATTATTACTCTAGTGAGTATTTCGTAACTGCTTTAACAGTTGATCCTAATCCAGATCCTAATTACAGTCCTTACTCTTATTTTTATAATCCAACTGCGTTCAAATATACAGGTTCCAGTTCAGCGGTTATTAATTGGAGAGTACAAACGCCTGGTGCAAATGCTCCTATGTTTGGTACATATACTATTTATATAGATATATTAAATACAAATGGTACAACTATAATATCAACACCAACTAGTTTAGTATATTCATCTGGATCACTTGTTACAGATACAGGAATTCAAACAACTACTTTGAACCAGAATCAATATATAAGGTTTAGAGGAGATGGTATGGGTATGACCATAAACAACTTTATCTTTACATATGATTTATCTGTTAATGTTAGTGGTTTGATTGCAAATTCATCTGGAGTAACAACTAGTTCCCTAACAGTTACTGGTAATATTTATAATACGCCACAATTTGCAGTATTTGAAGAGCAACAAGCCAATGGAAATGCGCCAAGTAGTTATTCCGCAGGAACTTATTCTACACGTGTTTTAAATACGTCTGTTAACAATACTATTACAGGTAGTTCATTGAGTAGTAATCAATTTACATTACCATCTGGAACATATAAAATTAAAGCTTATTGTCCAAATTATGCAGGTGGTTATTCAAAGGCTATTTTATATAATGTAACTACTAGTTCAAATATGTTGTATGGTATAAATTGTTATGCAAACGGAGCAGCTAGCAATGTTACATCAACATTTTCAATTATATCAAATGTTTTCACAATTGCCACAACAAGTACGTTTGCAGTCAAACAATATTTTTCAGTTAGTGATTCTCAAATGGGTGGTGTAGCCGCAAGTTCAGGACAAATCGAAACTTATACTCATGTAGAAATTACAAAATTAGCATAATTAAACAATACAAGTTTTTAAGAATATAAAGAATTTTATTAAAAAACCATTTTATTAAAATTACGCTTATCTTATTCGCATAAACTAAGTTCGTCTTATTTTAAAGATAATAAACTATGACATTAATAGATGAAAGTATTTGCAAAAAAAAGTACTGCTTTAAAATATTTAAAATCTGGTGATATCTTGTGTAATACTGATATCAAAAAATTTTTTATATTAAAGAGTTACAATTCATTCGAAAAACTCATACAAGATGAATACACTGAAACACACGCTCCGAGTTATTATGAGTTTATACCAGAGGCTGCTGTAGTTAAATATTTTATGGATATAGAAATATACAGGGATAAAAATCCTGTAGAGTATGATAATCATATTAATTTGATATGTTCTATATGTGATAAATTAAAGGATGTATTTAGAGACACGTATAATATAGATACGGTTAAGACAATTGTGTTAGAATCTCATAATGAAAGTAAACGTTCATATCACGTTATTATTGTTTTACAAAAGGATGGAAATGATGTTTATTTTAAAAATGTAAAGGGATTCAAAAAGTTTACAGACTATATTTTTAGAGATTTAACGGTAAATAAAATAGTAGATTTATCAGTTTATAGAGAGGGATTATTTAGGACATATTTAAGTAGTAAAAGTGGTGAATATAGACCATTAGTTAAATCAGAAGTTAGTGATCCTTTTGAATTTGAAGAAACGTTTGTATGTAAATATAATAAAACAGTTGACAAAACAGTTGTTATTGATACTAATTCTGAACAATTCAAGGTGTACTATAAAGATAAAGATACAGATGAAATTAAAACGGAATTTACAGAGATAGTAGACGTAGACACAGTTAACGGAACTCGTTTACCTATTCAGAAGGAATTAAATAGTAGTGATTGTGATATAATAAGACATTTTGTTAGAAAAAATTACAAATACAGAACAAAGGATATAAGAGAAATTTTAATAGATCATGTATTGAATTGTATTATTGTAGCATTAAATGATGAATTTTGTCATAATATTGATAGGGAGCATAAGTCAAATCATCAGTATATAGTGATAGATACATATAGTTCAAAACAAAAGTGTCATGATTTAGATTGTACGGATTTTAAACACAATGAAATAAAGATTAATTCATTTCCAAAGGAACTTAATGAAATAATATTGAAATGCTTACGGGTTAATAAAGTGGAACAAGAGTTGATTCAAAAAGCTATAAAGGAATGTAAAGATTATATTACTGAAAATTTTGATACGACGATAGAGGAAATCAAGTTTGACAAGACAGAGATGGTGTTTAGAGGTGATGTTAGTCAAAATTCATTAATGAAGATGAGTGGAAAATGTCCGGAATGTCACGTTGAGCATCAAATTAGTGATAATGGGTATTGTTTAAAGTGCAAGGTGTGTAAAAGTATATTTCCTAAAAATACTCTAATACCTATAGCTGACAAGTATAAACATTTGAATACATTTTTCTTAAATTACAATCAATTAGTTAATACGGGTACAGTTAACATCAATATTCAAAATAATTATTACAATGGAGAGGAAGAATTTAGTTGTGATGTACAATTAGATAATAGTATATTCAAAAATAAAGAAATGACTAAATTATATAATCAAGTGTTAGATGGTCATAAAGTTATAAAAATTAGTGAATTATTACATAAACTAGAGATAGATTTTAGATATACAAATGGGATGTGGTATTATTTTAATGGGTCTATATGGCGTTCTGATAAGGAATCGTTAGAATTACGTAAACGTATAGTAAAATTAGCAAATCAGTTTAGTATGATAAAAGCACATTACGAGAAACAGGGTGGTGATACAAGTAATAATTTGGTTAAAAACATTAAAAGTTTGACAAACAAATTGTACAAGCCTGGTTTTGAAGAAGAAATTATTAAAGGTGCTAAAATGTATTATAATGACGAGGCCTTTATAAAAAATTTAAATAGTAAAAAGCATTTGGTACCATTTTTAAATGGTGTTTATGATTTATTAGAAAATAAATTTAGAATTACGCGAAAAGAAGATTATGTAAATTTGACTGTAAATTATGATTATTCAGAAAATGATAATAAAGAAGTATATACGTTTTTGGAACAAGTTTTGCCAAATCTTGGTGTTAGAGATTATGTGTTAAAAAAAATGAGTGAATGTTTAAACGGTGATATACCAAACACAAATTTTTTAATGTTTATAGGTGATTCTGGTGCAAATGGTAAAAGTCAGTTGTTAAACTTGATGAAATTAACAATGGGTGAGTTTGGAGAAAAGGTTGAAGTTACATTATTAACACGTAAACGTAATAACGCGAACGAAGCAAATTCAGAAAAGATAAAATTAATGTATAAACGGTTTGCATTCTTGAGTGAGCCAGAAGATGGTGAAAAGATAAATATTGGTTTGTTAAAAGAATTGACTGGAAGTGAAGAAATTGTAGCACGTGGGTTATATCAAGAAGCTGTTAGTTTTGTTTTAGAAGCCAAGTTGTTTTTGGCGTGTAATGAACTTCCTGAAATTAAGGGTGAAGATGCGGCATTATGGAGACGTATTCGAGTAATAGATTTTCCATCAAAATTTGTAGATGACCCTAGTAATTCAAATGAATATAAGATAGATCGTACACTTCCTTCTAGAATGCGAGAAGATCTTAGTTGGCGTCAGACATTTATGAAAATACTATTAAATTATTATTTTAGAGATGTTAAAGAACCACGTGAAGTTCAAATTAAAACAAATGAATATCGTCAAGAAAACAATGATTTTTACAATTGGTTAGAAGAAAATATCATGTATAAAGAAAACGAGTTATTACAACTTAGGGAAGTTTGTCAGTTGTATTTAGGTAAGATTAAAATACATTCTAGTGTATCAAGTAAATACAAAAAAGAATTAGAACGTTATATCAAAGAAAAATATTCGAATATTAAATGGGAATATGGTGTGGTAAAAATCAATGATGTAACTTATAACGGCTGGAAACATTTATGTATAAAAAGTTAAAATCACCAAGTCTTAAGGGGTGTCCCTACAAGTTTGTTACTAAACTAAAGGAACATTTCACAGAAGAGGAACAGCAATTATATGTTGCAAATTTGTACATGTATATGAATTATCATCCAACAAACGAATATCCAATTAACTTGGAAAACGTATGGAAATTTATAGGTTTTTCTAACAAAGCAAACGGTAAACGTTTATTAAAACAACATTTTACTGAAAATAAAGACTATAAAATCACCATTCTCCCTTCGGAGAAAGGTCAAAATTCAGGTAGTAAAGCCGTCATCAGAACGGATGACGGTAAATTTGCAACTGAAACTATAATGATGAATGTAAATACATTCAAAAAGTTATGTTTAAAAAGTAATACTGATAACGCAGATAAAATACATGATTATTATGTTGAATGTAGATACTTTTAAAAATTGCTACCATAAATAGTTATTTAAATTAAAAAAAAGTGTTTAAAGATATTATTTATTGTACAAAATACAACATATGAACATAGAAACCACAAATACATCAAATTCAATAATATTACTTGAAAATAATCAAATTCAATTAGATAATATAAATAATGATAACTTGTTGATAAAACAATTTAATGGTTTGAATATACAAGTATATGGTACGTATGACGAACCACTTTTTAAAGCAAAAGATATAGGTGATTTACTTGGTATGTCTAATATCAGAGAAGTTATCAAAA
>Ga0209353_10001969_pt1 | contig 11452 bp, 12 predicted proteins | sample LauGreSpBDMM15SD_2_FD_187561 | JGI IMG/M metagenome (GOLD analysis project Ga0209353, IMG submission 187561) | Freshwater lake microbial communities from Lake Michigan, USA - Sp13.BD.MM15.SD (SPAdes) (version 2) | ecosystem: Environmental > Aquatic > Freshwater > Lake | place: Lake Michigan...
CGACGGTGATATTGTTTTCCTGACCATGACGCGCAAGGCGTGTCGTTATTTGGGGCATAGATATGGGAAAAAAATCACCAGCACCGCCGCCAGCGCCTGACTACGCAGGTGCGGCACAGCAGCAGGGGCAAGCCAACCTAGATGCGGCGCGGCTTACTGCGCGACTTGGTAACCCCAACATCCAGACCCCGCTTGGCGGTCAGCGTGTGACTTTCGGGCGCAAGCAGTTTGATAAGACTGGATACGACGCTGCAATGGCGCAATACAATGCGCGTCAGGCGCAGGCTACGGGCGCACCCCCCACCGTTGGCGTTGGCGGTGGCGCTGCACAGCCCACCACGGGCGGCGGTGGCGTGCAGATGGGCGGTGGTATGGGCGGTGCCGGTATGTATGGCGGCGGCGGCATGGGAACCGACCTTGGCGTTTCAGCCGAGCCTATGGCACAGAAGGGCATGGCTGCTGCAAATCGAGCGCAGCAGCAGGGCATGGATTACACGCAAGGCGGCGGTATGCCGTATGGCGGTGGTCGTTTTGATGCGTCTGGTATGGGGCCGGGTGCGGCTACTCGTGCAGGACAGGGCTATCGCAGCAATCAGTACATGGGCGACACAGCGCCAACCGAAGATATGTTCACCAGTATGGTGGACTTGGATACACCTAACATCGAGCAGTACCTGACTCCAGAGGCACAGGCTACCCTTGAGGCGCAGCAGCGCGTAGAGCGTGCGTTTTCTGGTCTTGGCGAAAAGGCTATTGGGCGCGTGCAAGATGTTTACGGCACGGCTTTCACCCCGCAGGGTTTGCCGGAACAACAGTTTAACTTTCAGGGCGGTGGCCCGTTGCCGACCTTGCCGGAGTTGCAGGGTCGCGCACGCTCTGATGTTTCGGCGCTTCCGGTTAACTACGGCCCCACGGCTGGTCAGTACGGCTTTGCCGGAGGTGGCCCTCAAGGGTTGAACCTGCAAGGGTTTGATTCCTCCGGTTTGGGCATGGCGGGTGGTGGGTCAAGTGGTGGCGCGTTTGGCGCAGCGCAGGGCGGCGTAGACGCTCCGTCGCTTCGTGGTCAGTATGATTTGGCGGGTGTGGGTGATGTTGCCCGAGCGCCGGGGGCTGCTGCGATGGCGCAGGGCGGCCCTAATGCGCCAAGACTTCAGGGTCAGTTAGACACCTCGCAACTTGCGGCAATGCCGGTTAACGCCGGTATGACGGCACAGCAGGCAATCATGTCGCGTCTCGACCCCCAGTTGCAGCGGCAACGGGCGCAGTTGGAAACGCAACTTACTAACCAAGGTCTTGCGCGTGGTGGTGAGGCGTATGGCGCTGCCATCACCGAACAGCAGCAGCAAGAAAACGACTTGCGAACGCAGGCTGCGCTACAGGGCATCAGCCTCGATATGGGCGCTCGCCAGCAGGGGCTAGGGGAAGCACAGGCTCTAGGCGGCTTTGCCAACCAGTCGGCTCTGGCGGGGTTTGGCGCGGGTCAGCAGGCTACCCAGTTCCAGAACGCGGCAGGACAGCAGAACTTCCAAAACGAATTGGCTCGGCAGGCTGCTGCAAATCAAGCGCAACAGCAAGCGTTTGGGCAACGGGCGCAGGCGGGTCAGTTTGGTAACGAGGCGCAGTTGGCGTCGTTCCAAGCGGCGATGCAGAATCAGGCTGCGGGTAATCAAGCCATCGGGCAGAACTTCGGTCAGTCGCAAGCCTCTCAAGCAATGGCAAACCAAGCGCAACAGCAGAACTTCCAGCAGCGCATGGCGGCAGGTGAGTTTGGGCGGCAGGGTCAGTTAGCCTCGTTTGAGAGTCAACAAGCCGCACAAGACGCGGCTAATCGTGCCATCGCGCAGAACTTCCAGCAGGGCATGGGCGCGGCGGGTGCGTACAACGCGGCTGCCGGTCAGCAGTTTGGTCAGGATATGGACATTGCTGGTCTGTATAACTCGGCACTTGGTCAAAACCAAGCGGCGACCTTGCAGCAGGCACAGGCACAGGCGGCGCTTCAGTCGCAGGGCTTTAACCAAGCGCAGTCACAGGCAAACTTCCAGAACGCCCAGAGGCAGGCAGCACTCCAAGAACAGTTGGCTTTGCGCCAGTTGCCGCTTAACGAGGTTGCCGCAATCATGGGTGGGGCGCAGGTGCAGTTGCCGCAATTCCAAGCCTATCAGGGCGCGGATGTTGCGGCGGCTCCCGTCTTTGCGGGACAACAGGCAGCGGGTAACTTCGCGCAACAAAACTACGGCAATCAAGTTTCCGCATACAACGCCAAAATGGGTATGTATGGACAGTTAGGCGGTGCTATAGGAGCGGCGGCAGGTGGCCCGGCAGGGTTGTCTGGATTCTTTACTGGTTCAGACCGTCGCTTGAAGTCCAACATTGTTCGCGTTGCAACTCACCCGTTGGGAATTGGCGTTTACGAATACGACATTGCCGGAAAACGTCAACGCGGTGTGATGGCTGACGAAGTTGAGAAAGTAATGCCGGAGGCGGTGGTGACCCGTTCGGATGGCATCAAGATGGTCAACTACGGGATGCTGCAATGAGAAGCCCATACCAGTCATTTAACTCACCCATGATGAACGGCGGTCGTGGTCAGCGTATGGCGCAGATGCTCCAGATGCAGGGTCAAAGCCAACAGGTGAGCAACAACGCAGGGGCGCAGACCGATATGCAGTATTCACCCCCGCAGAACGCTGCGGATGTAAACCGCGCACCTCGTCAGTTCTCGCGTCAATACCAGAAAATGCCAAAAACGCCGGGGATGACTAATCCACAGGGCGGCGTAGACCGTGGAGGATTTGAAAATGGCTGATGAAAAATACAAATCAGTCTCAACCTTTGCGCTCCCAGACGAGTACCAGCGGCAAGCCTCTGAAGCACGCCGTCGTCGTCGTATGGCAGAGATGCTTGCACAGCAGGCATACCAGCCGGGGGACATTCAGAACGCCCCCATCCCTCGCGGAGCGCCTCTGGTGCAGGGTTTACAAGCGTTTCTAACCGCCCGTGCTGCCCGTAAGGCTGACGAGGCTGAGGAAAGTGCAAAGGAAACCGCAAGCCGTGAGGCGCGTGATTTTCTTAATACATTGACTAGGCCAAAAGAAGATTTTAACAAAACGATAGATTTACAAGAAGCATTTCAGTTAGGCACGCCGGAATTGGTAGACGGTCAGTTGCAATACCCCGACATGACTGCTTCAAGCCTTAAAATGATTCCGCAAGCAGGCCCACGAGTACAGTTAGGGCGTAAGCCGGAAGATGACCAAGTTTATATGCCGACTGCGGAGGGGCGCGAAACCGACCCGCAGCGCATGGCTGCATTGCTTGCTAATCCGCAGTTTAAATCAGGTTTTACCGACAAACAACTTCTTGAACAACGCCGCAACTTTGCCCTTAAAGGAATGTTAACCAGCGAAAACCCAAGGGTGCAGCAAGTTGGTGGCGCTGTTTACAAAACGCTGACAGAAAAACCGCAAGAAGAATTCTATGCTCCAGTTGTTGATAGTGCTGGAAATTTTGTTCAATTTAGCAAAGAAGGGGGAAGCGCAAGATTTTCTCAAATTGCCGCTCAATTAAAAGAAGATGCAAAATCAGAATTAGGAAGAATGATTTTTGAACGCAAAAATTTACTCCCTAATGACCCATACATTAAAATTTACGATGAAAAAATTAAAAATCTTATAAATACAAGTGGCTTGTCTCAAAACGAAATTGCAAACCTTAATTTAGGGCTTGCTAATCTTGGGCTTAAAGCAACAGAACTTGGTCAAAGTTTGGGCGCAGGTCAAACCGCGCCTGTTGTTCCCCGTACAATCCAAGATTTAACTAATAATTATGGCGGTCAACGGCAATTTGGCGGCGATGTGCGTGCCGGAAGAACTTACCTTGTTGGAGAGCAAGGGCCAGAACTTGTCAAATTTAATCAACGCGGAACGGTTATCCCCAATCCAAACACCAAAGCCCCTCAACCGCGCTCGGTCATTGAGCGCACTTCTCCAAAAGAACGGCTGCAATTAGAACAGAAGCAACCCACAGACAAAAAATCAGTTCTTAATGCTTTGGGTCAAGTTTCAATGATGAAAAATTTAGTTAGAGATTTAAAAAATCATGAAGGTGTTGATTACATTTTTGGCCCTGTAATGAGCAGACTCCCAAATGTGCGCGGTTCGGCAACATCTGCTCAATCAATTTTTGATACTTTGTTAGAAAAAACAAGCACAGAAACAATGAAACAAAACCGACAAGAAGGTTTTGCTCCCGGCAGCATTTCGGTGCAAGAATGGCCTCGTTTTGAAAGCGCACTTGGCCCTCTTAAATCAACAAAAGACCCTGTTGCAATGAGACGAGCGTTGGAAAACGCAGATGCTCAACTTCAAAGCATTGAACAAAGAATTAAGGACAATTACGAACAAACTTACGGTCAAGAATATCCGTTAGATTATTCTGCGCCTTCTTACAAATTTGAGAGCGATTTGTACCCAAGTCCACAAATCAAACAGCAAAAGCAAGATGTTTACAATCGGGCTGACGCAATTCTTCAAAAAATGCAAAAACCAAGGTAATGAGTCATGGCTAATGAATCGTTGCTTGAGCCTCCTTCGTTTATTGAAAAACCAAAATCTGTTCGATACGCAGATTGGATGACCGCTAACAAAGGATTAACTGGAACGCCAGAATTTAAAGACATTGCAAGAGCCTATGAAGTTGCTCGTCGAGATGAAGAAAGTTTGACTTTGCCTGTTGCTCTCCAAGAAGCAGCGGCTAAATTTGTTCCGGCTACAATTAACTTGGGTAAGGAAGCGGTTACTGGCGCAGCAGATGCGCTTTCGTATCCGTTTAGAGAACCCGCAGAATTTGCTAAAACTTTATACGGGTTTAGTAGTCGTTCATTTCCAAGCATTAGTGGAAGTAAAGACGAAAACCCGTTGACTCGAACTGCGTCATCAATAGGTGGTCATTACGCAGGTTACCTTGACTCTGATGTTTTTAAGCGCCGTCTTGCGGATGACCCTGCTTCTGTGGTGTCTGACCTTTCTTTAGTAGGTTATGGGCTTGGCCGAGGGTTGAAAGCCGTGCCAACGGCTCCAACCGAATATCTTGGCAGTAAATTGGCTGCTGCGTCAGAGGCTGTTGACCCTTTGACAATGGTAGCAAAAACGGCTGCGTATCCATTTCGCCAAATGGGGGAAATTCCACTTCCCGGAATTCCATCGGTTGACCAATTAAAAACTCAATCGCGTGATGCTTACAAAAGAGCAGCAGAATCTGGCGTATTTTACAATGCCAATCAATTTGATGATTTTGTAGACAATTTAAATGTTGATTTGCGCGACCGAGATGGTAAGCGCGTTATTGTACTTCCTGAATTGCATCCAAAATCAAGCGCGGTTTTAGAAGCCTTTGGTCGATACAAAGGAAGCAACAAAACTTTGGAAGATATGGACGATTTGCGTCAAATTGCGCGAGACGCAGCATCTTCTACAGACCCCGCCGACCGTAGAGTTGGCGTGATTATTCGCAACAAAATTGATAATTTTATTGAAAACGATGCTCCTTCTGGCGGTGAAGCAGGCGTGGAAGCATTGAAGGAAGCGCGTGGATATTGGTCACGCGCACGCAAAGGCGATGTTTTCAATGATTTAATTTTTAACGCAAATTTAGATTCTGCTGGCACTTTTACTGGGGCAGGTGTTGAGAACGCTTTACGCCGGGAATTCAAAAAACTTGCTAAAAGCAATGATTTTCGGTTGTTTAACCAAAACGAGCAACGCGCAATCGTTTCTGTTGTAGAAGGCGGCCCTATTTCAAACTCTTTAAGATTAATAGGCAAATTTGCGCCTACGGGTTCTGTGTCAGCAACTTTGTCTACATTGTTAGCGGGTGGAGCAGGGTATGGATTGGCTGGCCCATTTGGGGCTGGAGCGGCACTTTTGCCGGCTATTGGTGCAGTAGGTAGGTACGGTGCAACCCGCGGAACGGAACTTGGGGTAGCAAAAGCCTCTGCAAAAGTTCGTGCTGGCAACGCTCCTTCTAATGTGCAAGAAAAATTAGCACTTTTGCTTTCACAATATGGTGACCAGTTAGGCAAAAAACCGGGAATGGGTTTTGCAATAGACATGGCAAAAAGAGCAAAAGGAAAAGTAAACCCTTATTTAACTCGGCAACTTATTTCTCAATTAGAAAACATTCAGCGCATTTCTGAACAACGACAAGCGTTAGAACGCGCAGCAGAACAGGAGTAATTACACATGGCCTACAATGGTTCAGGGACGTTCTTAATCAACACCGCAGGTCAGCCTGTAGTTGCTGGCACCGTCATCTCGTCAACGACGTTTAACTCGCTAACGGCTGACCTTGCTACTGGTCTTTCTACCGTCATCACGAAGGACGGGCAGACGACGGTTACGGCTAACATCCCGATGGCATCCTTTAAGTTCACGGGACTTGGGGTAGGCTCTGCTGCGGGTGACTCTGCGAACTTGTCGCAGGTGCAATCTACGGTCACCAAACTGCTTACGAGCGTCTCTGGGACTGACACCATCACGGCTGTGGGTGCGCCTGTGGTTGCCGCCTACGTCGCCGGACAGATGTTCTACTTCGTCGCTACGGGCGATAACACCACCTCTGTCACGATTAACATCGACGGGCTTGGTGCAAAGGCTGTGACCCGTGACGGGTCTGTGGCGCTTGTTGCGGGTGACATCAAGAGCGGCGAGGTAGTGGTAGTCGTCTATGACGGCACGCGCTTTCAAGTCGTCTCGCAGTTGAACAGCGCGGGTAACGCGACCTTTGCCAATGTGTCCATCACCTCGGCGCTTAATGTTGGCGGCGTAGCCACCTTCGCTGCTGGTTCTGCCGCAGCGCCGTCTATCACCACGACCGGCGATACAAACACCGGAATTTGGTTCCCGGCCGCTGACACCATCGCGTTCACCGAGGGCGGGGTTGAGTCTCTCAGAATCACTTCGTCTGCCGATGTCGGCATCGGGACGACTTCGCCGGGTGGAAAACTTGACGTAAAGCAAACAACTGACACAAGCCTTGGCGGTATTTATGTTCGGGCAATGGACAACAACGCGGCAGTAATTTCACGACTTACTACCGGAAATCTTGTTGTGCGTAATGGCGGTATTGATTCGCTATTTCTCGACTCCTCCGGCAACCTCGGTCTGGGCGTAACGCCAAGTGCTTGGGGGAGCGTTTGGAAAGCGCAGCAGTTACAGACTGGTGCGTTTATTGCGTCACAAACAAATGCCAGCGATATTATTCACATAGGAACAAATGCGTTTGCTAATTCTAGCAATGCTTGGACTTATATAAATACCGCCGCTGCTACTCGGTATCAGCAATATCTAGGCGCGCATTCTTGGTACAACGCAGCCTCCGGCACCGCAGGCAACGCCATCACGTTCACGCAGGCGATGACGCTGGATGCGTCCGGCAACTTGCTGGTAGGCGCAACCTCCGCCGTTTCTGCGCGTAATGAATTTAGGCTTGGAGGAAATGGTAGCGGCTCATTGATTACAATGGGTAGAAGCGGGACAAACAAGTTAAACATTGGCGTAGACAGCACCGACAACGTAGATATTGAGAATACCGCCAACACGCCAATTCGGATTTACACTAACTCCACAGAACGCTGCAGAATCACGGCGGCGGGAGAATTGCTAATTGGAAACACCAGTTTATCTGCAAAAGTTGCAGCAGAACAATCAGCAACAAACAGCGCCGGACTTTACGCATTTTGTTCTAGTGTTTCTTATACCTCTAATGTAGTACAAGCCCAATCAGCCTCGACCGGCACGGGCTTTAATCTTTATAGAGGATTGGCAGATGTTTCTACTGAAGTCTATGTAGTCCGTGGAAACGGAAATGTTCTAAACACTAACGGTTCATACGGCACTATTTCTGATGCCAAAATGAAAACCAACATTGTGGACGCGGGTTCACAATGGAATGACTTGAAGGCTGTGCGGTTCCGTAAGTTCAAGATGAAGGATGACCCGCAGCAAATCACGCAGTTGGGTGTTGTGGCGCAGGAACTTGAGCAGACCTCGCCGGGATTGGTTGACGAACACGCCGACCGTGACGCAGAGGGCAATGACCTTGGCACCACTACCAAGTCGGTTAAATCGTCCATCTTGTTGATGAAAGCCGCCATCGCCCTGCAAGAAGCAATGGCCCGTATCGAACAACTTGAGGCGAAGTTTGCCGCATTGGAGAGCAAATAATGGCTACTGTAATTAACTGGTCTGTCAGTCAACTTGATTGTGTCCCGCAAGCCCCCGAAGGCGCGGATTATGTGATTTGCTGCCATTGGCAATGCACGGGCGTGGATGGCGTTTACTCGGGGCAGGTCTACTCGACCACCTCGTTTGCCGTTGTTCAGGGCGAAGCCTTCACCCCCTACGCTGACCTCACGCAAGACCAAGTGCTTGGCTGGGTCTGGGCTAACGGCGTGGACAAGGACGCTACAGAGGCTGCGGTAGAGCAGCAGATTGAGACCCAGAAGAACCCGCCGATTGTCGCGCCGCCGTTGCCGTGGGCTGTGTGATGTCTACCATTGATGCCACCGATGCCCGACTGTCTACGCACGAGGAAGTCTGCGCGGTACGGTACGACGCTATCCATGCGCGGCTGAAGCGTCTGGAGAACCTTCTCATGCGTGTTGGCGGGGCGATTATCGTCATCCTGCTAACGGCGTTTGGCTCGGTGACGATGATGTTCTTGGAGTCCGTCAAATGATACCCGCCGCACTTGCCGCAATCCTTACGCCGCTGCTTGGTAACGGGTTAAACCTCGTCGCCAACGCTGTCATGGCGAAGGGAAGGGACTACGTTGAGCAAAGGTTGGGCGTAAAACTGAAGCCTGATATGTCTCCCGAAGACTTGGCGAAGATTCAAATCGCACAGATGGAGCATGAGGAAGAACTGCTTAAATTGCGTCTGGAAGAAGACAGGCTTGACCTTGCGGAACTTGGGATGTTTTTAAAAGACACAAACGACGCACGGCAGCGTGAGGTGCAGATTGCAAACTCTGACAAGGCTCCCCTGCTCAACAAGATTGTAACCCCCGTTCTGGCGTTGTCTATTTTGCTGTTAACCTTTGTGCTGTTTGGCGTGGTCATGTTCAACGACACCCCGTTAGAGGCAAGCCGCAAGGACATCCTCATCTACATCCTTGGTGTCTTGTCTGCCATCGCCAGTCAAATTGTGAGTTATTACTTTGGTTCTTCGCAGGGCAGTAAGGACAAGTCCGACCAGTTGAAGGGAGCCATGAAGTGAGCCTTGTCAAAGAACAGGCAGCCTTCCTGTTGGATGTTGCCAGACTCATCAACAAGGCGACGGAGTTGGGCTTCGTCGTAACCGGCGGGGAGTTAGCACGCACAGTCGAGCAACAGGCTATCTATGTAAAGACGGGTCGCTCCAAGACGATGAACAGCATCCACCTCAAGCGGTGCGCCATTGACCTGAACTTCTTCAAAGACGGAAAACTGACCTACGATATCCCGGCATTGACCCCGGTAGGCGAGTATTGGGAAAGCCTCAATTCAGAGAAGAATAAATGGGGTGGTTTCTGGAAGTCGTTCAAGGACGTTCCGCACTTTGAGCGCAAGGTGTGATGGCAAGGAAGGAATCGAACCTTCATTCACGGAGTCAAAGTCCGTTGTCCGACCTTTAGACGACTCGCCAGCCGTTTACCAAGTATCCCGATATCCTCTGCTGCATCGCCAGTTAGGGTGTGGCACGCGGCTCCATTCGTAATGCCTGCGTGCTTCTATGTTCCGAAACCAATTTATGAACCATCTGACCATAACGCCTCCACGCTGTAAGACTGTGACGGTGACTTCCAATCTTTAGGCGGCTCACCTGACAGGTGGCTCGAATCAACCCAATGCAATCGGTTATTTGGGTAAGCGATAAACGGCCCAGCCTCCAATTTGATGATGTGATGGTCTTTGGATTGGTCGCTGACCTCTGACCAGCCCCCGTTGTGCCAGAACACGCTAAAGACATACACCCCCGGTCGCCATACCCCGTCCCGTCCTCTTGCTCGGACACGGTGACTGCGGAGAAACTCCATCTCCCTGACCTCGGCATGACGGCTAAACGAGTCCCACCAACAAACGAGTTCTAAAGCCATTGGGGGGCATGGGCGGCTGACAAGGGCATGGATAGGCACCCTCGCCCACTGCGCTCCACACGCCGCCATAACGCTAAACATGGGTACTCGGGCAACTTCAGCCCGAAACCCGAAGATGGTACAGGGGGTAAAATCACCCTTGCCCGTCTGGTGGTCATATAGGAATTCGTTGCGGATGTAAGCCGGGACATACGGCGTATCGACCATGAAGGTCACAGTAGTCCCTCCCGGTTAAGTTGGGCGAGAGTTCGCGCCATGCCCTCAAGGTGCAGCAGGCGTACATAGTCGCGGTCAAGGTCGGTATGCGCCCTGCGGTCTATAGCGTCGTGGCACGCACTACAGGCCCATGCCCCAAGTACATCGGGCGACTTCATGCCTATGCCAGATACCCCGGCAAGCCTGTAGTGCGCCAGCACAACCGTTTCAGAATTGTGGTTGCAGACCTCTGGGATACGCACCATGCAGCCTCGCCCTTTTGCTTCTTTACGCAGTTTCATACGACGGCTCCGGGATGACGATGCCCATGTCAAGGCACTTGGTTTCAAGGAACAGCAAGTAATCGCTAAACTCTTGTTTGGTAAGCGCAGATGAACGCTTGAGCGGTCGCATACGCTTTCTGCCAAACCCCTCTAGCGTCTCCCATCCAAAACACTCACCCAAAAAATAGTCGTGTAAGTCGTCACGCTGCCATCCGCGCAATGCTTCACCGCCACCATCAAGGATTGCCGGATACACAACTCCCCACAGGAACTTGTTCTGCTGATTCGTGCGCGGTTTGCGCCATTCCGTAACCTCCACCGCCCATGTCTTGAGCGGGTCAAGGTTAGACACCATCCGCGCAACGACAGATGCCATAGCGTCAGGTCTGGTGCCTCGCGGGAAGATACGCTTCATCGTTCGGATGCTCTCACACGCCCCGCTGCCTGCTTCCACTCGTAGGCGTATTCAACATTTTGATGATTGTCGAACCACGGCCCACCCTCGGTAAAGTGTACGCAGGTCGGGTCAGATACCTGCGACCTTGTATTCCACCCCTCCAGATAATTGTAGGTCGGCGGTAACGCACCGATGTGCCGGTCGTTTACCCACATAAATCTGTGCAAATACATCCCGGTTTCGGTGTTTACAATATCAGGCGTTAACGTTTGCATCATCGGGTGGTCGCAGTTGAACCACATGAACGATGACCAGTTCTTGCGCGGATATTGCCGTTGCGCTTGACCGTCCATCTTTGTCAGCGCGGTAGGTTTGTAGTCATGCTGGACACACCAAACAGCAATATCAGGATTGTTAAAGTCAAGCAACGGCTTCAGGCTTT
>Ga0209353_10001979_pt1 | contig 11430 bp, 7 predicted proteins | sample LauGreSpBDMM15SD_2_FD_187561 | JGI IMG/M metagenome (GOLD analysis project Ga0209353, IMG submission 187561) | Freshwater lake microbial communities from Lake Michigan, USA - Sp13.BD.MM15.SD (SPAdes) (version 2) | ecosystem: Environmental > Aquatic > Freshwater > Lake | place: Lake Michigan, USA...
GTTGAGCTATTTGCTGCAAGGCACCGAACATACTTATAAAAAAGAAGGCAAAGTGTATTTGATTGGTGAAAGAGGTCTAGAAGGTTTGAGAACAAGTAAGGTCATTCAATTACAACATCGTTCGGCTGAAATTATTTTAGAAAATATTCCGTCAGACCTAAAAAAAGGGGTTGACATAAAATTTTTCAAAGAACTCAATGCCTTGATCATTAGTGGTTCTGAAATTCGCTCCGCTGAAATAGAGACTTTTGTAAAACAGCTCGATAAGGTAGTACCGATGATTACCATTGAAGTCATTATTGTGAATGTTCAAAAATCAAAAACCTTAAAAACAGGCATTTCTGCAGGACTTGATTCTACCAGAAAAACAGGAGGGACTTTGTTTCCCGGCTTTGATTTTACCTTCAGTTCCAAATCTGTAAATTCGCTCTTAACCACTTTGGATCAAAATAATATTTTTAACCTGGGTCGTGTGACACCAAATTTTTATGCCAGCCTGAGTGCGGTGGAAGGGCAAGGAGATGTGAATGTACAATCGACGCCAAAGTTGTCTACGCTCAACGGCCACGAAGCAAACCTTAAAATTGGGAACACGAAATATTACGAACAACCCACACAAAATATCCAGGGAACACTTACTTCCACCATCACCAAAACAGTACAATATGTATCCGTACAAGCCAATTTGACCATTAAAATTCATCCAACTGTTTCAGGAGACGACCAGGTTACCCTTGAAATAGATGTTGAAAATACGGACTTCTCAGCCAATGCTACTGCCGGAGCGCCACCTCCCACGTCTACAAGTGCCTTCAAATCTATGGTGCGCGTAAGGAATGATGAAATGGTTGTTTTGGGAGGATTAGAGAAATTAGAGAAATCAGAAACAGGTACTGGGGTTCCTTTTTTAGCAAGAATTCCTGTCATCAAATGGCTTTTTAGCAGTCGCACAAAATCTAAAACCAAAACCAAGCAATTGGTATTCATTAGACCAACCATTATTTATTAATTTTTATGTTTCAGGCCTTTAAGCAAAAAATAGTAAAGCAAAACATCGTTGCTGGCATCTCTGTGCATATCGCGCAGGATGGCGCAATACAGTACAGCTATTGCTTGCTGGAACAGGAAAAAGGCCTGATTGTCATCAAAGCACAGGAAACCAATATTGATTCCTTAGAAATCGTAAAGGCTGCAATTCCTCCAAATTGTCCTTTGGCGATTCATATTGATGGCAAAGGTTTTTTGCATAAAAATATTGGTGGAAGCAAAGTCGAAAGTCATAAAATGGTGTCTGCTTTTATTCCCAATGCCAAAGACGAAGATTTTTACCTTCAGCAAACGACGCACTATATTTCTATTATCCGAAAAAATGTATTGGATGAATGGCTAAGTGAATTTAGCAAACAAATCGAAATGCCTGTGGCCGTAAGTTTTGGTCCATTTGTGTTGGAATTGATTTTACCTTTGATAGTCACTCTACCAGGTACAATGGCTGGTTATGAGTTGAGTTTAATAGAAAATCATATTGTTGGTTTTTCGGTGAATGTGCCAGCGGAAGATGCGCTTGTAAAAGTTGGCGATCAAGAGTTGAAGTCTTCACAGCTGTTAAGTTATGCGGTGGCATTACAGTTTTTGGTAAGAGTAGAAGTGTGCTGTGAAGGTATACAGGAAGTAGAAAAAACTGCCGCAGACTGGACAGAACGTTTGTTTTTCAAAAAAGCAGGCTGGGCGGCGATGATTTTCTTTCTAGGATTGTTGCTGCTTAATATTGTGTTGTATTCCATCTATGATGACAAAAATAAAGAGCTTCAAAAACAAAGGTATGGCTCTGGTAATGAGTATGCGCTACAGGAAAACTTACAAAAACAGGTAAATCAAAAAGAGGAATTTCTTCAAAAAGCGGGATGGTTGTCTCCTTCAAAAATGTCCTATTATGCCGACAGGCTGGCCTCAGCGGTTCCTGGGTCGATCAAGTTGACGGACATGAAACTGCATCCTGTGGAAGAGGTGGTGGAGAATGAAATCAAAAAGCAGGTTTTTAAAAATGGTGAAATCGTCATCATGGGGACTTGTTCAAATCCTTCTGCGTTGAATTCATGGATAAAATTGATAGATGATTATGCCTGGATTGAAAGTGTGAAATTAAACAATTACCTCTATGACAACAGGGAGCATCTTGCCAATTTCAAATTAGATATAAAAGTAAAAGAGTAAATGAAATAAGAATAAAAGAAATAGGTAATCAAGAGAGGGGAAATTATTCAACAAAAAGCCCACCCCAACCCTCTAAAGGAGAGGGAGCTAGCCATCAATCATAAATTCATGATTGATTCTTAGAGGAATTGCTTGAGTTTAATAGATAAATGATGATTTCATCGGAATATAAAGTCCCTCTCCTTTTGGAGAGGGATTTAGGGTGAGGCCATTATTATTGAAATTTCAGTCTAAAATTTTATCCAAAACAATAAATAAACAAAATGCTAAAAACACTCACCTACAAACAACGCAATATGCTGCTGATTCCAGGAGTAATTGTATTGTTGTGGGTAAGTTACCAATATGCCATTTCAAATACCATTGAGCTTTATGGGCAGGTTTCAAAACTTGAATCTCAAATGGCGAACAATTCTCCGGATAAGCTGGCGCGGTTAAAAAACAAACTTAAAAAACTCAATACTAAAATGAGCAATTATAAGTTTGATGATACCAGGGACAAAGAATATATTTTGGGAATCACCAGTGATTTTTGTGCTAAAAATAAATTGACCCTGAGTGAATTTCCGGAAGCCAATATTGTCGAAGACGAAACCAACAAATTAGAAACCTTAACCATCACTGCTCAGGGCTCTTTTATTGGTCTGTTAAAATTGCTTCATTTTTTAGAACACCAAAATCAAGTTGGCAGAATCAGTGCTGTGCAGTTTTATACCCAATTTGACCATAAAAATCAACTGTCAAGGTTGTATTCAAAAATATACATTCAAAATATAAGGCTTAAAGAAAATAAATAATACGATGAAATTACTTCAATTCCTTTTACTGTTTACTGCTTTTGTTCTGGGTTCATGTGCCGATGTGATCGAACCGGATATTTCTTCTAAAAAGGTGGAAATTAAATCTCCGGCTGATGGGGTAGTATTGCAATCCCTTACACCAACATTTTCATGGTACCCGGTAACCAATGCTACCCAATACAATATTCAAATTGCTTATCCAAGTTTTGCTAATGTGAAGGTTTTGCGCGATACTACTATTGTTAAAACAGAATATACCAAACAACTGACTTCCGGAAATTTTGAATGGAAAGTAAGGGCTGTAAATAACAATTATTTTGGAGCATTTACTGAAATTAGGAAATTTACGATTGACAGTTCATTGAATATTGTCAATCAAGTGGTAACATTAACTTCTCCTACAAAAAATAGTGGTGAGTATAGTAATCATTTTACCCAAACCTTAACATGGCAAGCTTTGTCGATTGCAAAAACATACAATGTAAAAATTACGGACGCAGACAATAGTACAACTATCAAATATGGTATTACAGACATAAAATACCCCATTACATTTACCAAAGAAGGTACCTATTCCTGGAGCGTACAAGCGGTGGATGAAGATTTTGCCAGCAATAAATTTGGTAGCCCAGAAACTTTTTATGTTGACAAAACCAATCCTCTCGTCAACATCACCAATGATATCAAAGACTCCTTGGTACAGCCAACAGATAGTCTTATTTTTACTTGGACTTCAACTGATAATAAATTACTTAAGGCTGATAGTATTGTGTTTTATGGTTCAGATTCTAATGTAGTAACTCCCAGTTACAGTGCCCAATATGTTGCTCCAACAGTACAAAAGTTTAAGCTCTTAAAGCCTACTACGCTCGGCACTTTTTGGTTTAACATTGTTGGGGTTGATGCCGCCGGAAATATTGGAAGGACCAAGAAAAGAAAATTTAAAGTTGTCGCTATATAGTCTTGAAAAACAAAGGCGTTACATATTTATTGCTTGGAGCAGTTTGCCTGATTTGGGGCATTGTCATTTACCGCATGATCAGCGGCATGGGTGATGAGGAAACAGGTATACCTGAAACAAGCAGTTCAAAATATATAGACCTAGATTCTGTGACCGAAAAATATGCTTTGATTGCTTCTTACCGCGATCCATTTTTAGGAAAGTCAGCGGGGGTAAAATCGTCCGGTTTAGCTCGTAAAACTTCGGTGGTTAAACCAGTACCTAAACCTGTAACACCACCCAAACCTGTAGTTTACATTGACTGGTCATTTATTCAGTACAATGGGTTGATTTCAAACAAAGGTACCGCCAAGTTAATCGGCTTGTTAAAAATCAAAGATGAAGACCATATAGTAAGCACCAATACTTCCATTGGAGATGTTAAAATTACTTTTTTAAGCAAAGATTCTGTCGGGGTTATTTACCAGGAACAGAAAAAGATGATTGGGAGGTAGATTTTTAGTATGAAACAAAAAAAACCAATGGATTAAGTCTGCAGTTTGTTTGGCGCAAGTCTTGAGCTTTTGCGGTGTATGTGCCCAAGTATCATTAAAGTCTTCAGACTTTCGTTATTTATTTATTTTTAAGTTCCGAATAATATTTATATAGCAGTGCAAAAAACTACGCAGGAATGAAAGTACAGGGTACAGGGTACAGGGTACAGAGTATAGGGTACAAGGTACAAGGTACAGGGTACAAGGTACGCCTCTCCAAAGGAAAGGTAGCTGACCATTAACCATCCATTGGAGAGGAGTCCATAGAAAAAAAATCGTATTGAAAAAAGAAGTATGATTTCATCGGGATCTAAAGCCCTTCTCCTTCGGAGAAGGGTTTGGGAGGAGGCTTTTACTTCGCTGGATCAAGACTTGCGCCAGCGGTGTACAAGGTACAAGATTTACTTACCTAAGACTTTGTACCTAATACTTTGTACTAATCTCACCAAGGCTTATTCCAGAAATCAATTTCATGTTTACTACTTACCCATAGCCTTTCATTTAGAACCATAAAAAAAAGCTTCCCGAAAATTCGGGAAGCTTTTTTTTATGGTCGTTGAAGGAAACTTATTTCACTTCTTCGTATTCTACATCAGCAACATCAGAATCAGCTTTTTGTTGCTGCTGTTGTTGTTGACCAGCTTCTGCTCCAGGAGCTCCTTGCGTAGCTGCATATATTTCTTGAGAAGCAGCTTCCCAAGCCTTGTTCAATGCTTCCATTGCTACATCAAGTACAGCAAGGTCTTGGCTTGCATGAGCAGTTTTCAATTCAACCAATGCAGCTTCGATGGCAGTTTTATTTCCTTCAGAAATTTTATCCCCATACTCTTTTACCTGTTTTTCAGTAGAGAAAATTAGGCTGTCAGCAGCATTTAATTTTTCAATTTTATCTTTTTCAATTTTATCAGAAGCTTCATTCGCTTTGGCTTCTTGTCTCATTTTTTCAATTTCAGCTTCTGTTAATCCACTTGAAGCTTCGATACGAATTTTTTGTTCTTTGTTTGTTCCTTTGTCTTTTGCAGAAACATTCAAAATACCATTGGCATCGATATCAAAAGTTACTTCAATTTGTGGAACGCCTCTTGGTGCTGGAGGAATGTCTGACAAGTGGAAGCGACCGATAGTACGGTTGTCTTTTGCCAAAGCTCTTTCTCCTTGCAACACATGAATTTCAACCGATGGTTGACTTTCAGAAGCCGTAGAGAACGTTTCAGATTTGCGTGTTGGGATAGTTGTATTGGATTCGATCAATTTGGTGAATACACCACCCATTGTTTCGATACCTAAAGAAAGAGGCGTTACGTCAAGCAACAATACATCTTTCACTTCACCTGTTAACACACCACCTTGAATCGCAGCACCTAAAGCTACAACTTCATCAGGATTAACACCTTTAGAAGGTTTTTTACCAAAGAATTTTTCTACTTCTTCCTGAATTCTAGGAATACGGGTTGAACCACCTACTAAAATTACTTCGTCAATGTCAGACAATGACAAACCACTATTTTTCAAAGCTCTTTTGCAAGGCTCTAAAGTACGTTGGATCAAACTGTCAGCCAATTGTTCAAATTTAGCTTTGGTTAAAGTACGTACCAAGTGTTTTGGAATACCATTTACTGGCATGATGTAAGGCAAATTGATTTCAGTCGTAGCAGCGCTGGAAAGTTCAATTTTAGCTTTTTCAGCAGCTTCTTTTAACCTTTGTAAAGCCATTGGGTCAAGACGTAAATCTATCGCTTCATCGCTTTTAAATTCGTCAGCCAACCAATTCATGATTACTTGGTCAAAGTCATCACCACCCAAGTGTGTATCACCATCAGTAGATTTTACTTCAAAAACACCATCACCCAACTCAAGGATAGATACATCGAAAGTACCACCACCTAAGTCAAATACAGCAATTTTTTGGTCTTTACCTTTTTTATCCAAACCATAAGCCAAGGCAGCTGCAGTTGGTTCGTTGATAATACGTTTTACATCTAAACCAGCAATTTGACCTGCTTCTTTAGTAGCCTGACGTTCAGCGTCATTGAAATATGCTGGAACAGTAATTACTGCTTCTGTTACAGAATGACCTAAATAATCTTCCGCAGTAGTCTTCATTTTTTGAAGAATCATTGCTGAAAGTTCCTGAGGCGTATACAAACGATCTCCAATTCTAACTCTTGGCGTATTGTTAGTACCACCTTCTACTGTATAAGGAACACCTGAAGTTTCGTTAGTTACTTCAGAAAATTTCTTACCCATGAATCTTTTGATAGATGAAATCGTATTCGTCGGATTTGTAATCGCCTGACGTTTTGCAGGATCACCTACTTTTCTTTCCCCATTTCCACCATCTAAAAAAGCAACGATTGATGGTGTTGTTCTTTTTCCCTCACTGTTAGGGATAACTACCGGCTCATTACCTTCCATTACGGCTACGCAAGAGTTGGTTGTTCCCAAGTCAATTCCTATAATTTTACCCATTGTATTATTTATTTACGTGATACTTTTTTTTCGTATTCTCCCCTTAGTCAATGAATATGCCAATAGCCATTAAAAGATTTTTTTATGTCAGATTGTCAGAGATGTACAGGCACAAAATCCACAAATTTAAAATGAGTCAGTAAAATGACAGACTTTAGCTGACAGCTCAGTAAGTATGTAGGGTGTTTAGGGTTGAATGTTAAGTAAGGTCTGCCGAAAAAGTAGTCTATTCATTCATCTTTACTTTCTCCCAATATTGGTCACTTGTTCACGCGATGAAAAAAATAAGGTTCTAGTTGATTTATGGTGGGTTAAGGTCATTGGAGAATATCAAAAGTATTGCATCTAAAGGATAGTGTTTTTTATATTTTTTTAGGGTTCAATAAAGAATAGCATGAGCCACAAAATTTATGTATAGGATTTTTGGGGCGATTCCCGGGCTATCGGCTAATGTCGTTAAGTGAAGGAATTTGTTACTTTAAAATCCGTGAAAAGCTGCATCATCCGCCAAATCTGTGTGCAATTTGGCCCCGTTTTTCAACGGGGTTCTTTGTCAAAGCATACTCCCGCAAGTGCGGGATGGAACACGAATGAAGCGGATTAGTCGGATAACCGCTGATCTTTTCTTAGGTTAACGAGATTTCGCTTTCGGCACTCTCCCGAGAATATCGGGATCAATCCAGCAGTATCGGAACTGTCCCTATCGAAAAATCATAAGTATCATCATCTGTTGATTACTTACTCCTAACATTTCATGTAGAACAAAAATAAACAACGAACATCAAGACTCCGCCACGGAAGAAATTCGTTTGAAAAATGCTACGAATTACCCACAGTATTTCAGTGAGAGCCTTTTCTTGTTATGGCTAATTATTTTAAAAAGCGAAAATACCCGATCTTTACAATCAATTGATAACCTACAGCGACAACAAATAGCCCACAATTATGCTGGCCTTGCACATGACTAATATGATGTCGGAACTGTAGAAAAAGTAAATCATGAATAAATGGCCAATCCTGTTCAAGTTTTATAAAAACCTTGTAAATTTAAGCGCTTGAATATCCAAGTCTTAAATTCAGTGCAATGGAAGTAAAAGTCAGTATCTATGAACAATTGGGAGCAGAAAATTTGGCACTGTTAGTCGATTACTTTTATAACCTTGTATTTTCAAATGAATCATTAAGTCCACTTTTTAGCAAAACACCCAAAGATGAAATCAAACACAAGCAATTGCTTTTTCTAACGCAATTTTTAGGCGGACCAACTTTGTATTCAGAAGCTTTTGGTCATCCGAAAATGAGGGCAAGGCATCTTCCTCACGCCATCACAGAAAATGGCGCCATTGCATGGTTACAATGCATGGGAGAAGCCATCAAAAAACTGGAGATTGACGATACGCTGAAGAAAGATTTGTTTTCTTGTTTTCCACAAACGGCATTTCACATGGTGAATACTGCAAATCCAGCATAGCATTTGGGCATTAATTCATATCTTTAAAACCAATTCAAGTATAGGCTACTATTCTTAACATTTCAAATTCATGAGCATCAAAACCGACGATACCAACCAGCATTTTAAATTGGCCGTTCAGTTTGTAAACCAGACTTCAGAACATATTTTTTTAACCGGTAAAGCAGGCACAGGCAAAACTACTTTTTTGAAATACATCAGCCAGCATTGTCATAAAAAAATGGTCATCGTTGCACCCACAGGAGTGGCAGCCATCAATGCGGGCGGCATGACTATTCACTCCTTGTTTCAGTTGCCTTTTGGCATGTTTGCCCCGGTCAAAAAAGTAGCCAGGGAATTGTCTCTGCAAGGCGTGAACGACCAATATTCCCTCATTGAAAACATGAGGCTGAATGCCAAGAAAAGAGATATTTTATTCGGGCTCGACTTATTGATTATCGATGAAGTATCCATGGTTCGGGCTGATTTGCTGGATGCTGTCGACACCATGTTGAGACATTTCAGACACAAACCATTCGTTCCTTTTGGGGGCGTTCAAATGTTATTTATTGGCGATTTATTTCAATTGCCTCCAGTGGTAAAAAATGACCAATGGCAAACACTCCAACAATTTTATAAAAGTCCATTTTTCTTTGACAGCAAAGCCGTTGAAGCCGCACCACCAATTTACCTGGAGCTCAAACATATTTACAGGCAGGACAATCCTGTTTTTATCGATATATTAAATAACATCCGAAACAACAAGGTATTGGACTCAGACCTGGAATTGCTGCACCAGCATTACCAACCCGGTTACCAACCCGAAACCAATGGCGAATACATCACTTTGGCCACCCACAATGCCAAAGCAGACACCATCAATGCCAATGAACTCAACAAACTCGAAACCCGAATCCATACGTTTAATGCCGAAATCAAAGGAGAATTCAATGACAATGCATTGCCCGCAGACTCTGAATTACAGCTAAAAGTTGGTGCCCAAATCATGTTTATTAAAAATGACAAAGGCGAATTCAGGAGGTATTACAATGGTAAAATTGCTACCATTGTCCGTATCAAAGACGCTGAAATCTATGTGAAATTTGCCAATTCAGCAGATGAAATGCAAGTGGAAAAAGAAACCTGGCGCAATATCAGGTACAATTACAACCACGAGGCAGACAAAATTGAGGAAGAAGAATTGGGTTCTTTTACACAATATCCCATTCGTTTGGCATGGGCCATTACGATCCATAAAAGTCAGGGACTTACTTTCGAAAAAGCCATCATCGATGCAGGTGCCGCTTTTGCCGCCGGGCAAGTGTATGTTGCTCTGAGCAGACTGACCTCTTTGGAGGGTTTGATTCTCTATTCAAGAATCAATAAAAGTGCAATCCATACCGATGAAAGGGTAATTGCTTTTACCCAAAAGGAATTGTCGGCCAACCAGCTCGAAGAAATTCTTATAAAAGAACAGGCCCAATACCTGAGCAATACGATTATTCAAACTTTTGACTGGAGCGGACTCGTAAATGCCCTCAGTGAACATTGGGAAGGTTTTGCAGACAGACAAATACCAATGCAAAATGAAGCGCAGGCGATGTTTGGTGAACTCCTAAAAAAAGCAAAAGTACAGGAAGACGTTGCCAATAAGTTTGCCCAAATGCTGGCCGATTTGTTAAAAATGGCGCCACAAGACCAGTATCAATTTGCGCAATCCCGCATTCATGCGGCGACGGCTTATTTTTCAAAAATATTGGAAGAAGAAATTTTACCTCCCATAACCCTTCATCTTGATGACATCAAAAACAAGCCTAAAGTCATCAAATACACCAAAGAGCTCCGAAACCTGGTAAAAATCATTGACCGAAAAAAAACACAAATCATACAGGCTGAATTCATCATCAACCATTTGGCAGAAGGGGTAAATACCACTGCGCTCTTGACACAAATTGAAGCCCAAAACCTGGAAAGAGCAAATGCGGTTTCGAGCAATAGCTCCAATGCAACACCCAAAGAAAAAATACCCAAAGGCGAAACCAAAAGATTCACGCTGGCCATGTTCAAAGCAGGCAAAACAATCCCTGAAATTGCGGAAGAACGAGAATTGTCCACCGGCACCATAGAAAGCCATTTGGACTCCTTTATTCCGACAGGAGAAATTCTCGCACAGGAATTAATACCAGAAAACACCTTGTTTGAACTGCTAAAAATTTTCAATGCACATTCAGAAAAAACCAATACTGAAATCAAAGAAATTGTAGGAGAAAAATACTCCTGGTCGGAATTAAGAACAGGTCGGACTCACTTCAATTTACTGGTTTCAAAGGGGATAAATTTGGAGGAGAATAGTTAGGGATTAAAAGTTCAACTGGGATTTGAATTCAGTTGGGTAATTAATTAGGCCACACGTTTTTCTGGGGCATAAAAAATTGATGATGTTTACAGAATATGATTTATGTAGTGTTTTGTAAAAGTACCTGTACAAGCATTTGTATCATATCTTATTTTTTAGGATTATAGATGATTTTTGATGTCGCTGTTGCAAATGTAGATCAATTGTATGAGGGAGTTTCCGCTGTGGCGTTCAGGAGCTTTCGGCACTCGTACCCCCTTGTTCACAAGCCTTAGAATTCATTTTAACACCTGACAACAAGGGAAAAGAACTCAAACAATCCCGACATACTTGGGACAATCCCTAACGCTAAATCAAAACATATCTTTTTGATATTCAAAATACAAACAATTTATTCAATTTTGAAAAGTCCATTTTTTAATCCCATAAAACAAACCTATCCCAAAAATTACACCGATGGAATTCATTGCCAAATCTTCTATGCTGTTTGTTCTTCCGCTGATATACAAGCCCTGAATAATTTCAAGTAACACTCCTCCTACCGAACACAAAACAATGGTATAAATCATTTTGTATGCACTCGAAACAAAATAATACATCAACGATAAACTTAAAAGCAGGTAACTCACCACATGTGCAACAACTGA
>Ga0209353_10001982_pt1 | contig 11422 bp, 6 predicted proteins | sample LauGreSpBDMM15SD_2_FD_187561 | JGI IMG/M metagenome (GOLD analysis project Ga0209353, IMG submission 187561) | Freshwater lake microbial communities from Lake Michigan, USA - Sp13.BD.MM15.SD (SPAdes) (version 2) | ecosystem: Environmental > Aquatic > Freshwater > Lake | place: Lake Michigan, USA...
TCATATTAGGATTCGGATTCATGCTCAGGTTAGGGGGTGAATTGATAGAATTAGGATTCATGTTCATGTTCGGATTGATGTTCATGTTCGGATTGATGTTCATATTAGGATTCGGATTCATGCTCAGGTTAGGGGGGGAATTGATAGAAATAGGATTCATGTTCATGTTAGGTGTTGTATTGATAGAAATCGGATTTAGGTTTAATTTAGGTTTTACTTGGTTGGAAATCGGATTTAGATTCAATTTCGGTTTCAATTCCATTATTGGGCTATATGATTTCAGTGTTCGATTTTGCGCTGAAGCTTGAATTTTATTATCGCTTTCTTTTGCGACTTTGCTAAGGTATTCTAGTGATTCCTTAAACTCCGATTTAAACTCGGTTTCTGGAGTTGGGACATTCTTAATTTTCTGTTCATGTTGATTCCGAATAAATTTCATTAATTTACGTTTAAGTGTCGCATTGTTTGGTTCTTTCGCAGGCGTCTTGACCCTGATTCCTCCATTTGCGACTGGCGGTTTTCGATTCTTACGAGTCATGTGTGGAATCTTAAATAATTCTGTATTTATTTTTATAACACGTTTAGTATCGCTCATTATACAAACATGCGATTTTTTATACCTATAAAAAATCGTATCTTTGGGTCGTATTCGGTGTCCGAATGGAAACTTTGTCCTAAATAGTGTCGCTTTGAAAAATTATGCGTCGAATAATCAGAAGCTAGTGCGATTTCACCGGGTCCAGTCGGAATGACATGTATCGAGTGCGATGGGTTTTTGTATGTGTATATTGTATATGAGTTCTTCTTCAGTAGCTACAAAGGCAAAACAAAATCGTTCGATATTTTACAGTTGTCCTGGCGCGCCGGGACCAACCGGTCCAGCTGGACCAGAAGGTGAGGCTGGCATAGAAGGTGAAGTAGGACCCACCGGACCTGCTGGGTCATTCACGGGCGACTTGATACTTACAAAAGGAATCGATATCGATATAACGTCATCGCCAGTAAATAATTACATTTTAATCGGCAATCGTAGTTTTTATATATTGGCATCCTCCAATGACACGTCAGCTGATATAACGGGACTTTACGGGGGTTCGTTGGGTAGAATGATAACAATTGTCAATAATTCGACAGTCTCGCAGACATTTATGCACGAGAATGCTGAGTCGGCAGCAAACAATCGATTACTATTGAGCGCTGCGACTGATATACTGATTGACGTAAACGGGACTATTAGTTTTTTATATGTAACTGGATTGACGGTGAATGAAGAAACTGGTCAAAATCGATGGATAATGACATATGGCAGTTAGACCATTGAAGAAGTTGAAAGAATAAATGACAGGCGATATTGACACGAAGCGTCATATGAGCATGAAACTCTCGAGCAGACAGTAGTGTCATTACTTCGTAGTTTATTCAAATGTGTAAATTAAATATATATATATATATATATATTATATATATTATAATGGCAAAAAATACGAAGAATAGACATAGTAGTAAAATACATAATATTAGTAGTAAACATAATAGGAGTAGTAAACCTAATAGGTTTATTCATATTACTACTCCTATTAGGAATAGTAAACGTAATAGTAGTAGTAATATGGTTGAAATGTTATCGAGTAAGGATTCTCCTGATTATAATGTAGTGGATGAAGATTTAAGTAAATCTGAAATCTTTATGCGTGAGGTGTATGGACGTTTAGACAATTTACCAAGTTTAATGCAACCTCAAAAAGACATTAAACTAGATAAATCATCATGTGCAAATTTTTTTACAAATATTGACAAAGATACAATTAAGTTATCAAATACAATGAGAAGTTATATTGATACTTATGTTAGTGATGAAAAAAAGCCAACAATGCATACATATTTAGATGCCGCTATATTCGTGCTATTGATATTGGATATGTGTCATGATTTCCATATGCTTTTTCCTGTAAAAGACGACATAAAAACAATAATGGTAAATAATCGTATTGTAGATGCTCAAGGTAAAGAAGATTGGACTGATACAGATTTAATAAGCATACTATTAATAGGTAATACTCCAATATCAACCTCACCAAAAAATATATATATTGCAATGCAAAAAGTCCACGATATTTTTTATAAATTATTGTATAGTAGCACGACGGATAATAGTATTAAATATGGAAATAGCACGATAGTGACTGGCGAAGGCAATGTTAATGTAATTTTAAAAACAATTCACGCTGATAAACTACCAATTATAATATATGAGGACACATCCAAACCAGAGTCGTGTGTTTATCCGACTCTCAATATCGCAGGTACGATAGGAGTAATTGACGCCGCGACCACGAGAACTACTGTAAACTCAATTAAGCCCAAAGATTGTTTGCCGAATCCAACTAGTTCATTTGATGATACTTTCAAGAAAATAAAACTAGGAAATTTGGAATTCGTATATAATAATAATAATCATATATCTGACAAAACATATTATACAATAACAGTTAATATTTACAAATCCAATAGAATTGATATTTCATTTACTATAGGTTTGTCTGGTTCAATATCACTACAGAAAGTGATAAATACAATAAAACTTATTAATAATTGTATTCATGAAAACTACCAAGTTTCCGTTAATCCATCTGCTGAACGGACTAATATAAAAGATACAATTTTGAACGAAAACGATATTAACAAAATAATTGATAAACTCAAATTGAAGCGATATAGTCCGCGCATTTTATTATGGGCAATTCATTGTTTGAAAACTTGCGGAGATTATACTGGTATTTCAATTATTGAAAAAATAAATACTATACAAAATAATACTAATTCCAAAAAATATATAGTTACGTCACTTGATACATTTTATCGAATGATTGCATCATTTACAGGAACTCCATTTTATCTTTATGGAGGTTGTAATGAAATCCCGACTGCGTATTTACCAGATTACATTATGGGAGACATCGATCCAAGCGCACTATTCACAATTAAATTTGAAGTATTATTAAATGATATGAAAATTTTTGAAAACCAAGGTGGAGTTCATAAACAACTGGAATACTTATTAGAAGTATGCAAAAACTCCGACGATGATGTTTTTAGTTTAAAATTATTCAAAGATTATGTGAGTTCAGTAACGACAGAATTTATCAATCATTGTGTAGAATTATCCGAATTAACAAAAAATATAAAGACACGTATTGAAGAATCAAACACAACTGAGGAAGAATCGGCAAAAATAAATCAAGAAATAATTACAAATACTAAATCATTTTTTAGTGATTTAAATTCACTTTTTGACAAATTTAAAGGAATAGAAGGCAAAATATTATTAATAAGTAATGTTGGCTCAGCTCCAGTGTATGCGATTGATTACGAAGAGATGTTTACTGACGAATCAACTATAATTAAAATGCAAAAACCCGAAATAATAAAAAGAAAAGCGTGTTTCGAAAAAATACATGAAGCTTGCGATAAACATCTAGTCGCGCCTATTCGTAATTCAAAATATAATATTTGTTACACAGAAATATTGAACAAATGTGGTTTGCCAAAACAACGCCTTCCTCTCTCCATCGACGAAATCGACGATGATAAACTCACGAAAGCCCTATTAAAAGATAAAAATTTTAATCAATCTTATTTATTAAATGAATTTACAGATGTGATACCATTTCTAGAGTTTGTGTCAAAATACCCAATTGGTCCATTCATAAACGACAATTTTTTTGGACAGGATATGTTACAACCACAAAATGTATACTCGTTATGTAAAATGCTTTTGATTTATAAATATTATATACAAAAAATAAAAACGAATATGAATACATTTAGCGAATACGAATGCCTTGAAAAATTGATATTAGAATCATTATTTGAACCAATAAAAAATGAACCAGATTTGAATGTAAAAGACATTAGCCAAATCGCAAAATACGCAAAATGTTTTATAAAAAACGTTATTGAACATGACGATATAAAAGAAATAGCGATAAAATCGCTAAAAGATATAAAAAAAACCTCTTATTTTTCAGACACTAAACCCGCAATGGAACGATATATGACAGTTTATGAAAAAAAAAAACCTGCAACCGAAAAATTCATAGATCAGCAACCGAACCCGCAAGATACAAGAAAGAGACGTAGAAGTAACGAAGATAATACAACTCGGAAACTCAGAAAACAGCAACCGAACTCGAAAGATATGGATATTTCGTAGCCATGGACCATAAAAAAAACAAAAAAAAAAGGAAACTCGGAAACAGCAAATTAGCCCCATGAAGCAAAATAAAAATTTATAATTGAACAGTTCTCATCCATTGAACCACACTTCAAATATACCAAGATAAAAAATTTCCAGTAATTTTATTCCAATATTCAATGGTATAAAGTTACATATATATATATAATAAAAAAATGAATGGCCGAATCTTGGTAACCGGAGGTACTGGATTGGTAGGTAGCGCTATCCAACGCATTTTCAAAAACAGAGAAATCTAATTTGTTTCGTCATCCGATTGCGACCTCACCGATTTACTTCAAACACAGCAATTATTCAAAACACAGGCCCCTAAATACGTGATACATCTAGCCGCCTGCGTCGGCGGTATCTATAATAATATGAATAACAAAGTCGAAATGCTGGAGAAAAACCTACAAATCAATTACAATGTGGTTAAATGCTGTCACGATTTCGGAGTAATCAAAATGATAGCCTGTTTATCTACGTGTATTTTCCCCGATGAAACCGCATATCCAATTAACGAAACGATGCTACATAATGGCCCACCCCACACATCGAATGACGCATACGCGTATTCCAAACGTATGCTACAAATACACTGTAAAGCATATCGCGAAATGTACGGAGACAATTTCGTATGTATAATACCGACAAACATATATGGACCCGCCGACAACTATAATTTGGAAGACGGGCACGTGATTCCGAGTTTAATACATAAATGTTATTTGGCGAAACAAACTGGCGCAGATTTCGTGGTCCGTGGCACAGGTTCTCCGCTGCGACAATTCATCTATTCCGAAGACTTGGCCAAAATCATACTATGGATTATGGAGTTTTACAATGACGAATCGGTAATAATATCCGCATCGGAGACGAGTATCGCGAATGTGGCCAAAATAATAGCGGACAAATTCGAATATGGCGACAGAATGGTATTCGACGAAACATATAGCGATGGACAATATAAAAAGACAGCGGACAATTCGCTGTTGCTTAGTTTAATTGGCGAAAATTACGATTTCACAGATATTGGCGAAGGAATCGGCAAGTCGGTCGATTGGTTTATAACGAATTACGCGAATGCGTGGAAAAATTGAATTTAACAAATTACGCTTAATAATATGTTAAATAACAACAACAACAATGAGTTTACAAATGGAAGCAACCCAACCACAAAAGAAACGCATAATCAAAATTAAGATAACCCCGAAGAAATCGGAGATCGAGGAAGAAATCGCGAACATTATTCGAGTGGAGATTCAGAATAAAAAAACAGAAGACCCCGACAAAGACAAAGATGACCCAGTTGCGCATTTGGGTGGATATGCCGAAGAACCATATACATTAATTGATTCCTATTTCAGAGGACAGCACTTAGAGAGGTTAGTGCGTCATCAAATCGAATCGTATAACAATTTCATAAATTTTCAGATTGCGCGAACAATCCAGATGTTCAATCCTGTGAATATAAGGTCCGATAACGACTTTGTGCCAGATAACGGTCAATATTTCTTGGAAACATTTGTATCATTTACTAATTTCAAACTATATCCGCCGCAAATCCATGAAAACAATGGAGCGACAAAATTGATGTTACCGCATGAGGCTAAGCTACGAAATTTCACGTATGCGTCCACAATGACAGTGGATTTGAATATTCAATATGTTATACGCAATACCGATAAAATGGACACCCCAAAAATAATTAACAAAACATTACCAAAAATAAATATCGGTAAAATGCCGATTATGTTGAAGTCATCGATTTGTATGTTAACGCAGAATCGTCACATACCATCCAAATTCACAGGCGAATGTCCTATGGACTGTGGTGGGTATTTCATAGTGAAAGGGTCTGAAAAGACGGTATTGGGACAGGAACGTGCTGCGGAGAATCAGATTTATTGTTTCGATGGTAAAAACACGACAAAATGGACATGGTATGCCGAAATCAAGTCAGTTCCGGATTTCAAGTGTATTTCACCGAAACAGGTGGATATGATGATAGCCAGCAAAAATAACGGCTTCGGATTCGGGATGTTCATGACTATTCCGAGGATTAAGCAGCCGATCGAATTATTCACGGTATTTCGGGCACTGGGTGTGATGACGGACAAGGAAATATGTAAATATATATTATTGGACGTGGACGGCGATAAACAAAAGGATATATTACACTTCTTACACGCATCGATAATAGACGCAAATAAATACATGACACAGGAGGACGCGCTGAGGCATATAACAGCCTCTGTTGCATATACACCTATGAATATGGATAAAGAGAATGGGGCGAAGAAGAAGCGAGAATTTGCAGTGGACGCGATAAACAATGATATATTTCCACACTGTAAGACATTGAAACAGAAATTATATTTGTTGGGATATATGGCGAATAAATTGATACAGACTAGTTTCAAATGGAGGGCACCCGATGACCGAGATTCTTACTTGAATAAGCGCATCGAATTGACCGGGACACTATTGAATAATCTGTTCCGAAATTATTTCAATAAATTGGTGAAAGAGATGCAGAAGCATGTGGTTCGCGAGATTAACAATGGGTCTTGGAGGTCGTCGGACGATTATGAGAATATCATTAATATGACGAATATATATAAGATTTTGAAATCGACGACCATCGAGAATGGGATAGCGAGAGCCCTATCAACTGGCGATTTCAGTATAAAACAGACGAATAGTTCGAAGGTCGGTGTAGCCCAAGTGCTGAATCGTTTGACATATATGGCGAGTTTGAGTCATTTGCGGCGAATTAACACGCCGCTCGAAAAGAGTGGCGAACTGATAGCGCCGCGTAAATTACACGGAACCACATGGGGTTTCTTGTGTCCTGCAGAAACGCCAGAAGGGCAATCGATTGGAGTGGTGAAAAGCTTGAGCTATATGTCGCATATAACCATACCGACTAACAGTTCGTCCTTATATGAATATGTGGACCCGTATATTATTAAAGTGGATGACGTTCTATCAGAGGAACTGTATGATAAAGTGAAGGTATTCGTGAATGGTGCATGGATTGGCATAGCGAAGGACCCGGTCGAATTATACAATGAGATGAAAGAGAAGAAACATAAGGGCATTATAAACATTTACACATCGATTGTGTTCGATTATAAGAATATGGAGATTCGCATTTGTAGTGATGGCGGACGTCTTTCGAGACCGGTCTTGAGAGTCAAAAACGGCAAAGCGTTGATTACGAAGGAAATAATTGATAGAATCGCGTCGAAGGAATTGTCATGGAACGACCTGCTAACGTCGTGTAAGTTGCCGGAGGCGGTGATTGAATACATAGACCCGGATGAGCAGAATAGAGCGATGATTGCTATGAAAGGGAAAGGGAATGAGAAAAAGATGAAATTGAATTATACGCATTGTGAAATACATCCGAGCACGATTTTCGGGGTTCTGGCGTCATGTACGCCGTTTCCTGACCATAATCAGGCACCTAGGAATACGTACCAATGTTTACATGTAGACGAAACCGTCCTTATGGCGGACGGAAAACGGAAGAGAATAGCCGATGTTAGTGTAGGGGACGACGTGATTACATTCCATCCAACTACATTTGCGATTTCCACTACTAAAGTAGTGAATCAATATGTGAGGAACACTGATAAGAAAATATTAAAAATAACTACAAAAAGTGGGAGAAGCATTATCGCGACAGAGGACCATAAATTCATGACTTCGAATGGATGGAAACGCGTTGATGAAATTGATAAGGATATTGGTGTTTATATGCCAGAGAACAAAGAAAATCACATCTCATTTGAGCCAATCGAGTCTATTGTAGAAAGTGAAAATTGTATGATTTCGGATATTACAGTAGAGTCTGACAATCACAGTTTCATTGCTGGCAATCAGTTCCTTTCCAGCAATTGCGCAATGGCAAAGCAGGCACTTGGAATCTATGCTACGAATTTCGACCAGCGAATGGATAAAACGTCGTATATGCTAACGTATCCGAGTCGTCCGCTAGTCGACACCCGATTAATGAACGCAATACATTTGAATCGCGTTCCATCTGGATGCCAAATCCACGTAGCGATTATGACACATACGGGTTACAATCAGGAGGATAGTGTGCTTGTAAATAAGGGTTCAATTGACCGAGGGCTATTCAGCGCGACGATTTATCATACAGAGAAGGACGAAGACAAGAATATAATCCGCGACGAAATAATCCGATGTAAACCGGACCCAGCAAAGACGCGCGGAATCAAGTTCGGAAATTACGATAAATTGAATGCGCAGGGATTCATGCCGGAGAATACATTGGTCGAAGACCGCGATATTATTATTGCGAAGATAATTCCTATTAAAGAGAATAGGAATGACCCGACGAAGACAATCAAGTATGAGGACCAGAGTCATGCGTATAGCACATCAGAAGACACGTATATAGACAAGAATTATACGGGTCGAAATGGCGATGGATACAATTTCGCGAAAGTTCGTGTTAGAACTCACCGAAAGCCCGTGTTTGGTGACAAGTTTTCGAGTAGACATGGTCAGAAAGGAACATGTGGTAATATAATCCCTGAATGTGATATGCCATTCACGAAGGATGGATTGAAGCCGGACATTATTATTAATCCGCATGCGATTCCTTCGCGTATGACGATTGGGCAGTTGAAAGAAACGCTGCTCGGTAAAGTGCTGTTGGAGCTGGGTATGTTTGGTGACGGAACCAGTTTCGGTAATCTGGATGTGAAAACGATAGCGGAGGAACTACAGAAATTGAATTATGAGAGTTATGGTAATGAAATCATGTATAATGGTCTCACTGGCGAACAGCTGGAAATGAGTATATTTATTGGTCCGGTGTATTACCAGAGATTGAAACATATGGTGAATGACAAGGTCCATAGCAGAGCAACTGGTCCGATGGTGAGCTTGACGCATCAACCGGCGGAAGGTAGGTCTCGGGCAGGTGGATTGAGAATTGGAGAGATGGAACGCGATGTGCTGATTTCGCACGGCGCTACGCGATTCTGTAAGGACAGATTGTTCGATGTGTCGGATAAATATCAAGTGAATGTATGTAAAAAATGCGGAATGATAGCGGTATGCAATGATGGTAATAATAACAATAAATTCTATACGAATAGCGATTTCACAATACATATGTGTAAAACATGTGGGAACAAGACGGATTTCGCGCTTGTCGATATGCCATATGCGAATAAATTGCTATTTCAGGAGCTTCAGACAATCAATGTGGTGCCGAGAATTATCACTGAGTAGGGGGACCTAGGTCCCCCCTACGACCCCCCCTCCTTTCATCGGATAAGGGGAACCAAGGTTTGCCAGCGAAGCTGATGTTGCGCTTGCGACTTCGTCGCATAATGAGCGCGCTACCCTTAGACCCTTCCTTTCATCGGATAAGGGGAAACAAGGTTTGCCAGCGAAGCTGATGTTGCGCTTGCGACTTCGTCGCATAATGAGCGCGCTACCCTTAAACCCTCCTTTCAGTTGATATTATACCATTGAAGATTTGAAAGAATAAAATGGCAATTACTACGTAGTTTCTTCAAAGGTGTAAATTAATAATTTTTTATACATGGTTTAGGTCGTAAAAATTTATTATCATAATCCAATAAACAGCAACAACAACATAAACAGCATAAACATGAATCAACTAATATCAAACGAATTGAGTGCGCTAGATGATGCCGGTGCTACATTCGTCATTCTATCAAAAAATAATATCTTCCAATATATTGAAGGGATCTATTATGACGAGATTGACGTTAGATTACAGTATTACGACCCACGCGATGATGACGTTTGGACAGTTGACCGTTTTGTAAAAGAAGTGCAAGGAACAGATCGCGGATGGTTCGATTGTTTGTATTTTATACTCGGCAATGATTCCAAAGTTTTGTAAAAAGAGCACATTCACAATAAATCTTCAATGGTATGTTTCAGAATCTGAATAACTACAAACAATACGTATGGTTCAATATTTTTTTATGTGATAACCCTATAATGTCAAACGCCGATATAAACGATATCCGAGGTTCTCCCGATTTCAAAGGGATTTCGTTTTCGGGGTATAAAAAAATCGAAGTAAAAAAACAGTTCGTGGAAAATATGTTAAAAGGTAAAATTGAGCCGGCGTGCCATTGGTGTGCCGAATTAATATGCGCAGGACATTTTGAAGATGTTTGGGAGGCGATTTTCTATTACGTCGGAAAACATATACATATAGGCAATCCGAAGATAGCGATTTATTTAGATAAACGGTACAATGTTTTCCGAAATATAATGAACCAAGGGCATTTTACAAACGAGCTTCAACTGCGTAACAACCCGACAATCCGCCGAATGTTCGCCGAAATAATCACAATAATAACTCAATCCATAAAAAAAGCGAGTTTCGAGTCTATAAAAATAAAGCGAGAGGAAGAGTTTGACATCACGCAAATGACTGACCGTCTCAAGGCGCCCAATATAAAATTCGCGGAGCCAGTTATACAAAACGAAGACCCTAAAGAATTATTGATAGCAATCAACGAATTCGCATACAATATCGGCGGCGATAAACCGAATATGCTGGCGGCGTGTTATTGGATTGAATGGATAATTGAATTCGAACTGATATGCAGGAAGCGGAAAGAGCCTTGTGTATGTAAGCGCCGCGCAGTGAACGTGGAGAATAAATACCAATGTGATATTATATGGATTATATGGGACGCATTGATCTATTATAGTAATAAAAAGGGTGGACTGATTGATACCGTAATGAACTCGTTGAAAACGCTGTTCATGGCGAAATATTCGCTGGGTTCTCCGAAGAAGCGCAAATACCTATTGTATTTTGCGGTGGAATTGTTGACGGAACGAGTTCCGACTGATGTGGATATAATAACAAACAAAGAGATTCTACAAATCGTAACGGGTAAGATTGATATTGTATATAAAAATATCAAAAAATCGGAGGTCAGTCCTAATACAGATTATCTGTTTCAAAATTTAGAATCTCAGGCGAATTTCGAGAACTCGGTGAAGAAAATGGAAATGCTGGGGGCGATGGATTTTGTGCCGAGAAACGCGTAATCAGAGGACCTACGGTCTGCCAGCGAAGCTGACGTTGCGCCTTCGGCGCTACTCCGAACCTCCCCCTTAGCATAGTCAGATTACTGTGTTTTATCA
>Ga0209353_10001983_pt1 | contig 11421 bp, 4 predicted proteins | sample LauGreSpBDMM15SD_2_FD_187561 | JGI IMG/M metagenome (GOLD analysis project Ga0209353, IMG submission 187561) | Freshwater lake microbial communities from Lake Michigan, USA - Sp13.BD.MM15.SD (SPAdes) (version 2) | ecosystem: Environmental > Aquatic > Freshwater > Lake | place: Lake Michigan, USA...
CGACATTATCAATAAACGCGGCAGATGCACCCTCGAGTGTTGGCAGATCGTCGTTCTTTAAAACGGTCGCGATGTCTGCTGCCATCTTCTCGTTAGGATTAAAGACGATGAACTTGTCTGTTCCGTCAACGCGAGTAGCAAAGACGTTCGGCTGACGCTTGAAGTTGGTGTCGGCGATTGTATCCACGTTGCCAGTGCGCTTGTTGTATGCCCTCTTCGTTGGTGACTTGAAGATGTCGTCAGCAAGATCTGGATCCATACCCATCGCAGCCAATTGCTTACGCACCTGATCAGGCGTAGCCGTCGAAGGATCGATGACCATCCAGAAGGCTTGATCCCCGTTTTCCAACGCAGCTTGGAAGACTGTGTTGCCAAGACGGTTTGCCTCAGCGCGGTTAATAGCCGCTTCACGCTGCGTAACGATGTTGGCGATAATGCTGCTAACCGGTTTGCTTGAGCCGACAGCCGCCTTCAGTGCCGATCCCTCGACGCTTGCGCCACGAGTGCCAAGCGCATGACCGCCGTCAACGCCTTCGCGGAACAGAGGGACGTAGAACTTATAAGCGTTGCGCAAGTTACGGATCGTCTCTGCCGACTCTATGCCAGAGTCCTGCAGAACCTGCAGCGTTCCGTTTGTTATGACGTCCAACTTTTTGGCTACCGCTTCAAGACGGTTGCGCTTAGCAGGAGACAGTGCGGACAGATACGCTTTCGCAGCGGCATCATTGATACCAGATCCACCATCTTGGAATGCGTCGTTGCGCTCGCGGATGATGGCGTTGCGCTCAACCGCATGCCTGTTGTGCATGTACGTCTCGACTTCATTGATAGACAGCCCTTGCTTGCCTATCTCTTTCAGCACTGGCTTGAGCTCATTGAGGTGGAACTCTTGAGTCGTGTACGCAGCGCGGCTACCCATCAACTGCTCAGCGCGGTCGATGTTTGTCTTGTCGTTATAGAAGTCGTCGATGTTCTTGGTGAGCTGCTTGACAGAGCGCGTCCTGTTGACAAGCTTCTCGTACCAGTTAACCAGCCTTGGGTATTTAGCAGCCATTGGATCCACGCCAAGAACGGATGGACCGGTCTTGAACTTGGGTGCGTTTGGACGCAAAGCCTTCGGCCCAGACTGAGCATTGCCCCTACCACGACGTCCAGAGAAGCGCACGTCCCCATCAGCCATCATCTCGCGAATACGGCCAGCGTTCGCATAGTTGAATGGAATCGCCTCAGACAGGACGGCATTAGTGTCGCCGCTGTTGTACTGGTCACTGCGACCACCACGTTGCGGGGCAAGCGTGAAGTTGTTCAGATCTTCTAGCTGACCACCTCGTCCATCCTGACGCCGCAGAATAACCGGAACCTGATCAATGCCTGCAGCCTTGAACGCAGCCATGCGGTGACGGCCTTCATGACCCATGACTCGTCGAGGCTGCTCCTTGCCGGAAGCCATGTACGGATCTGCGATCTCGAGGAATAGTGGCTGGTCTACTCTACGCAGCTCATCAACATTCAATGGGCGAGCGCGAGTCTTTTCTGGATCCATTGTTGCAAGAAGATCACGCCCTTTATTCGAAAGGGTGAGCCCCAAGAACTGATCCGGAGACATGAAGGTGATCCAAGCCTTTGTCTTGTTATCGTCATCAGGATAGGACAGATCCTGCAGAAGTAGGTCGGTGCGCTCTGGCGTGTAGACAGCGCGACTGGTACGGCCAGAGTCACGAGGGCCGTCAACTACCCGCTCGCTCCACGTCCACTCAGGCATCAGCCCAATCTTCTGCGGAGCGAATACGGTGTCAAAGAGACCTGCGTTACGGCTGGTATCGCCGTTCGGTCCGTAGTTCACCCAACTATTTTGACCGCGAGTTTCGCTGGTCAGCGCTGCAACTGCAGGTCCAGTAAACAGGCGTGCGTGTGCCTGCCATGCGTTCTCCTCACCGCGTGCGCGGAAACCGGCACCCTCAAGGCCATGACCAAATGCGTCATGAACGGCGCGGAACAGATCGTTTGCTAGAACTTTGCGAGGAACTCCGCTCTGGTCTTTCCACTTAAGACCACTGTCGGCAAGCATTGGGTTTTGCTCAACGTCAAAGATAGCTCCGTCACTACCGTAGCCAGCAACGGAAGAGTAAACCGCCATCCGCTTATTGTTGCGCAGGTCGCGCATAGCTTCCCAAGGGTTGGTGGCGTATGGGTCGCTGTCATCATCGAATAGCGTGAATTCGTAGCCAGCATTAACGAGGGCATCGTACTGGCTTCGAGTCTGCTGGATTAAGTCGGCATACGCCTCGCGGACAGCGGGGCTGGTGGGCGCGTCTTGCATCTCTTCATAGGCCTGAGCCAGCCTACGTGAGAAGTTCTCATCGATCTTCGCGTACTCAGATTGACGAGTAAGCGGGATGCCATTTTCTAGCGCGTAGTTTTCGGCGACTTCGACGAGCGCGGCAATCGGGCCGCCTCCGTTTGTTGGCGCACCCTCGAGCGGCGCAATTTCTCCGCTTCGATTGCTCCCTGCTCCTCGTCCATTTCGTCCGGAGTAACGCGAGCCTTGATCGATGAGCCTGTTTCTAACTTCGGTTGAAAGGGTTCGGCGAACTTGATCCCCTTCTTCTTCAACTGCTCCCTCAGCCAAAGCTTGGACTCCGCCGACATTGGCTTGTCCGGAACTGCGCCCACCATCTCCCTGTCGTGAAGCGCTGTTGCGTCCTCCGTCTCTTGCATCGGTGTTGGCTGACGTGGCATTGGAATTCCTTACTGCTGCTAGTTCAGAGAAGGCGGTGTCATAGGACACATTGAGGTTAGACTCAAGCTTTCCTTCTTTGAAGAGGTTTACGAAATCTTTCTCTGGATACCAGACGAGCGCCTGCAGATCTGCGGGGGTAACATTGTACCCCTTTTGCGCCAGCATTTTAACTGACCCTGCTACAACGTCTCTAATCCACTTTCTCTGAGCCCCGCTGTTCGGTGCGTCATTTGGCTTAAGTTGGCCTGCAATTGCAACCGCCTTGAAAGCCCACTCTGGCTTAAGACCTTTTTCTGTAATCTCGTTAGAGGTCATACCCTGCTTTTGCAGAGCCTTATATTGGCGCTCCCAATCAGCCGCCAACTCGATGCCCAGTCCAATAACCTCTGCATCGGTCGCTTCGTTGAAGCGTTCAGCGTAGCCGTCTGGAACCTTTGTTGTCGGATGCGCGTCAGCTTCGACCGCTTCGCGTAGACTTGCAATTTGCTTATTAATTGCAGTGTCATTGCCCACAAGGGTGCCGGTAAGGCGACCCCATAGGCGCATGAACCAAAGGTCTATAGTGACCGGCGAGAAATTGCGGTTAAGGTTCTGGTAAAAACCATTGCCAATCTTGGGACCAAAGATGGCTGATCCGTAGACCATCTCGTTTGCAAGCTCACCACTGATTTTAAATGGCGGTTTATCAAGACCGTTCTTCGCCTGCACCTTGCGCCCAAGTGCATTAAGTTCCGCCACAGTAAACTCAGTGTTGAGAAACTGACCAAACTCCCCAGCCTTGCCATCAAAAACATTCTCAAACATGTAGTTCGCAAGAGCGAGGTTGCTTGCAATTGACGGGGCTTTTGTGCCGTACTTTCTTGACGGGTCGAACCTGCCGGTTTGAAGGAAGGTATCGAACTGTTCTGTTGTTGCCCTAGCGTTGTCGCGAACCTTCATGTTCTGAGAGGTAATGGAAAGCGCCAGAGTGAACATCACTCGAGCATCTTCCTTGCTATTGATCCCGCGACTATTGCTTAGGCGCTTTGCAACATCATCGTCCCGAAGCATCGGATAAATTCCAGACGCTTCCTTAATGGCGTCTTCGATGGCCTTGGTGTACCAGTCCAGCGCCGAGCGGTTGCCGGTAGCCATCTCTTTCAAGATCGCTGCCTCAGCCTCTGCAGCAATTGAGGTCTTCAGATACTTGTCGGTCTCTGGGCTTGGACCAGTGATTCGATCAACACCGAAGCGAGCCATAAGTGCTTCTCGCGTCCGGTTCTGAATGAACTGAACGGTGTCCTTAAGCCCCATCTTTTCATCTGGAACCTGCACAGCTTTTGTCTTTCCGTTATCGTACAAAAACGGAATTGTTGACGTGTCGGCAATCGGAGGGTTTATCTTTTGTTTGCCGATTGATGGATGTTCATAAGGAGGCTTCTTACGGCCAGAGTACTGGACACGCCCCTCTCCATCTCTCAGTGGCGCAGCTTCAGTCATGCTCTCCTGAGCCTTGCTGGTGCGGTAACCCTCAAAGATGTCAGCAATAGACTCAACGCCGTTCTTGTCGAACAGGTTGCGGAAGCCGCGAAGCATGTCGCTGACAAAGTCGACTACGCGAATGAAGCTGGCCTTCAGACCCTTCATATCAACGCCACGATCCTTGGCATCTACCAGTGCGCCGAACGCTACTGCCTGCGCCTCATAGCGTGACAGCGGTGCGTCGCCAAAGTCTGCAATGAGATTGTCGTATACGCTACCCTCACCATCCGTCTTCAATGTCTTCAGCTTGCGCAGGATGCTGGCGTCAAGATCGTCGATCCGCATGTTGTCGCGGAACGAATTATTGATGAGATTGAATGCGTCCGGATCAAAGGCACGCAGCATGTCCTGAATAACATGAAACGCCTCATGCGCCGCGTTCTCACGAGCAACGCTACTCAAGTCCTCATTCAAAGAAAGTGTGATTAGTCCACGAAAGCCATTCTGGCTTACATCGTAGGCTTGATATTCCCCACCTGCATCCTCGCCTAGTTCGATACCACTAGCCGCTGCAGCATCAGCATCCGTCGCCTTAACTGAAGGAACAAAGAGTACATCTACCTTTGCACCCTTTGGTAGAACACGAGAAACGATCTCACCCATCTGGAAAGCGTAGTAGAGCTGGGTTGGATTATAGTTGTTCTGCTTCAGCAGAGAGCGCAGGCGGCTGGCAACGATCCTGCCTTGACCGCCACGAGCAGCAATCTTGTCGAGACGGTCTTGGATGACTGCCTCGTAATCTATGTCTGGCTTAGGCTTGTCCTCAGTCTGCTCAGTCTGTTCGGTCTCAGCAGTCTTGTCCTTGCTCAGCGGCGTATCTTGAACAACGTCGCTAGCCTTCTTTGCCTTGGGGCGGACAACGTCGCGACGGCCAGAGTAGCGAGTACCACCATCACCGCGCTTAGTATTGAGCTGGCTGATAAGCTCTGGCCCAATATCCTCCGCCCCCATGTCCTTGTCTTTGGACATGCGCTTGATCTCAGCGAGGTCTGCGTCGTCTATAAGACCTTCTTTATGAACCTTGTTGGCGTAGCGAACGACACCATTGCGGTCGTCGTTAAGGATCTTGTCCTCGATATTTTCGACGTGCTTTTCAACCTTAGCCACATCATCTTCAGCAGGCGCTTCTTCCTTGGCCTCTGGAGCTGGTGCCGTTTCCTGATCTGGGGCCGGTAAAGTCTTTTGAGCTGGAGCTTGGATCTGGGCTGGAGCGCCACTGATCTCGTTCGGCCCCTCTACGTTGCCCTCTACATTTGGCGCACGTTCTTGCTGCGGGTTTGTCTGAGCGTTCTGCTCCACCGGCATCTGGTCGGTGTTAGCTTCGAAGCCTGTCATACGTGTAGGCGAAATCGTGGCAGGCAAGCCACTCTCAGTCGGCACAATAGCTCGCGTGCTGGTGCGGTCCACTGACTGACGTGGGTTCAGGTCGGTGCCTGTTCCCTTGCGTGGCTTGCGCACGTCTCCAGCGAGCTCCTGCGTCATGCGTGCTGTGCCGCGAACAACGCGATCAAACATAGCAGTTGGATCGACATCTTCTGAGATGATGACGGGCGTACCGTTGCCATCTAATTCTGTGGGCGACTCGTACTGAATGCGAACCTTGCCGCCTTCTGCGCCGACAATGGTTGCAGCAATGCCACCAAGATCCTCGCCATAGACGGCTGGGTTGAGGAAGAACTGGGCCTCTGGCTCTGGAGCGCCAGCACGCAGATCTTCGCGCTGTGTGAGCTCGCCTGTGGCTGTGTCAAAACGGCGTTGACGCACGTCTGCCAAGCGGAAAGCTTGCTGAGCTTCTCTTTCGCGCTGTGCTTCGTTGGTTACATCTTCCTGTGACAGGATCACACTACCCTCACCGCCGCGCTCTGGGCGTGCGAAGAGAGTACCGGTCGGAGCGGTTGGCTGGTAATTGCTGACGGCGTTACGCAAGCCGCTGACGAACTGCTTGCCAGTCGACTCTAGCGACTGGGCTATGGCTGAAAGAGTTGGGCTTTCGGCAATAATGGCTGGGCTGATCTTTGCAAGCTCGTCGGCAATCATCTGCTTCGAAGTGCTGACGGAGTTTGTACCGCCAAACATTCCAGAGATACGGCGAACGGCTTCGGGCTCTACTCGAGCCACCTCTTCCTGATTAAGGATGCGAGCAACCTGCTGAACCTTCGTCACGTCGCTCACCGGCTGCGACATGATGTCGGCGATGCGCGGGTTGGACTCGTTATTACGAGCGATATCAAGGATCTGTGCAGGCGTGTAGTTCATGCCGCCAGCAGAGATGTTGTCCATACCGCGAAGAGCTACGGCGTTCTGGTCTTCAATGAGGTTGCCGCCTTCACGAGGTGGCGTTGCTTCGCCTCGAGCAGCAAGTGCTGTGGCAAGCTCTTCGTCTTCTGCAGGCTGCGGTTGATCGTCAGTAGCGTTTCCTGTCAGTCGGTTGATGGCGCTTGCACCTGCACCGATACCGCCACCCATCAAACCACCGACGATTGCACCTTCGCCTGCTGCCTTTGCAACGCCTTCAAACGCGCCAACATCAGAGCCAACACGCCGCATCGATACGTTGTTAATAAGCTGCTCAGATCCGGACTGCGGGGCTTCTTCCCCCATTTCGGCTGCAGTACCTACGCCCAGTTCCTTTAGCGTGCCTCGACTTGCGCCACCACTTAGGATGCGAGCCTCAAATACGGAGGCGGGAATAGACATCAGAGCAGTTGTAGCTCCGGTACTTAACGCAGCGGTACGACCTACTTGATTTGCCGCAGCAATTTTGGCGGCTTCAAAATCACCGTTGTTTTCGGCAATGAGCTTCTTGCCTAAAGTACTCTGAGCAAAGGCTTCTGGATTGGCGTTTATTTGTTCAATAGCTTGCGCAGTTACGTCGGACCCAGCGCTCAGACCAGCCTGCGTACCTTCTATGCCCATACCAGCAACCGTCATGATTGCTCGCTTGCCCACAACTTGAGCAGCTTCTCGACCACCCATAGCCGCAGTCGCGCCGAATAGCTTCGCTAGGCGTGGCGTTTGCGAAAGGATCTTTGCACCAACTGCAGCAACAGCCGCCTCTGGTGCGGCAGCAGCGATAGCAGCCGTAGCAAGAGCACCGCCAACAAGTTCTGGAGTCGACTCTGCTACACCAAGAAGCGCGGCATACGCACGCTGGCCAAGGCCCATGTCATCGCCCAACACACCTTTTTCGCGAGCCTGACGACCATAGTCGGTCATCTCAGCGCTAGCAATTTCCTGCGTTCGACGGGCTTGGTTTTGTAACCTTGCGTTTCCTGCTAGGTATCCAATTCCCTTATCGATGTTTGCCATGCCAGAGGACATCGCGCTACCAATATCACCAAGCACACCGTCATTCTGACCGTCAGAAGCTTTTGCAAGAAGCCTATCCTTATTCAATCCTAAGATGCGCAACTGCTGATCGCGAGTGCCTGCAATTCCAGTCTTCCTTACTGCCCTCAGACCGTCTTGGTCGTTGGGAAGTGACTTTAGGAAGTTGATCTTCTGGTCGATCTGGGCAACTTCTTGGTTCAGCAGATTCGAAAGATTACTGCCGCCTGACGGACGATTAGCGACTGGCTTAGGTGATGAACCTTGAGAACTGGTTTTGCCCAAATCCTCCCAGCGTGTACGGGCAAATCGTAGTCTATTATTATCGTCAGACATCTTTAGCTTTCTGCCACTTACGCAAAGGAAATTGTTTTACGAGCCCATTCGGCCCATGTATTTGAAAACGGTATTAGCTGTTGCTTCTGGATCGCCGTTTTCCAAAGCAGTTAAACGCCGTTGGTAGGCTTCACTTAGAGCTGTCTTAGTCACACCTTTTTTTATATCCAACAAATTCTGCGGAGGGTCTTTAATTAGTTTCTCAAGTCGAGCGGCTTCATAATTTAAAATTTTGTAGAACTTGTCTTCATTTGTAGCCTGATACATCTGGACAAGTCGACCTTTTAGAGCAGGGTCATTATTAATTCCCCTAAACACATTAGCCGCAACGGCACCGCTCTCGAAAAGTGTTTCTGGTTTGACAAAGCCGGTAAAGGTTTTGATTTTTCCGGTCTTTGCATCCGGTCCACGCAGGGTTACCTCAACCATCTGTACGGGTCGTCCATTAGCGTCTTTTTGTGTGGCCCCTCGAAAACGCGTGGCTTTTGTTTTTGATGGATTGAACCCTTGCGCCTTAACTGTAGCGTTAACAACCTCTGTATCTCTTGCAAATCTCAGAGCAACGCCAAGTTTCTGGCCGCTGTTAATCCAATCGCCAAACGGGTTCTGCATAATCTCTTCAAGAATCGGCGCATCGTATGCTTTGGAGGCCATCTTAATTAGCGCTGATCCTGCAATTTTATTTCCCATAAGAGAGCGCATGTTTTCCGCAGTCGGATTTTTGGCAGCAGCACCAATAGCTTGCCATCCAGCTTGAAGCGCTCGATTAGCTATTAGGTCTTCTCGCTCGTCGTTGTACGCCCGCGTTCTCAGACCAAGCTCACCCCTGCTCGTGAAGGCGTTCATCCGCTGGGTTGCAGCTTGAGATTGGTTAACGGCCAAGTTTCCTAAAGAGACTTTTGTGTCAGTATCAATCATGTTTTGGCGGTTATTGGCAAGAATTCCTGCGTCCTTAGCTTCTGCTTCAGTCTTGTTTACAGTACCCAATAGCTGGCGACCACGAAGTGCCACGCGGTCTGGTGCCATATCCTCGTTGTACACACCCTGCTTGCGCACGTCGTCTTTAATTAAAAGATTGAGCTGCTCTTGTGCCTGACGCTGGGTCTCCAGTTTCATTGACTTTTCGAACGAACGATCCTCATCCTGCCGCGCTTCGTCGCGATAGGACTTCATGATCCCAAGGCCTTGGCCAAGAGCATTGGAAAATGACTGTGCTGGATCGATTGCCATAACTTAAAGCCTTAAAAGATATCGAACATAGAGTCGAGAAGAAGTGCAGCGCCTGCACCAATAAGAAGAGGGGTTGCGATTGCGCCAATGCCAGCCAGTGCGCCGGTTGAGGCACCGCCTACCGCCACTGGTGCAGCCGCCACTGGTGCAGCCGCCGCTCCTGCCGCACCAACCGTCGTCATTCCCGCCGTTGCTCCTGCTCCGGCTCCTAATGCAGTACTTGTGCCAACAGCTCCGCCTGTGGAGACGAGCGCCCCCGAGGGTAAGGCGGCTGGTACTACTGTTGGAACAATCGCTGGAGCGGCAACTGAAGCCGGTGCAGCAATAGTTGCGGTATTGGCCGCAGCGTTTGCTGCCATGAGATTGTTGACACCAATGGATCCACCCAGACCTGCGCCTGTGGTTACCATGCTTGAGCGCTGTGCAGCACGAGCTGCATTAAGCTGCTGTTGTGCTGCATTACGGTTTGCTTCAAGGCCTGCGCTCTGTTGAAAGCCAACGGACGCTTGACCAAGAGTGCTACGGCCTACGCCAATAAGACCAGCCATTATTGACCTCCTCCTGCGGGTTGACCCGATCCAGACATAAGTGAGAGAGCTCGCTCTTCATCTGCCATACGAGCTTGGTTCATTGCGGCCACTCGACCACCGGTAATATCGTTTGAGCTTCCGATTGAAGGACCGTTGTATGCGAGACCAAAGCGACCCATAGCTCGCTCTTGCTGGCCTTGCATGTTTGCGCCTGCATTCATAACGGACTGATTTGCACGAGCGACGTCTAGGCCAAGATCCTTGGTGTTGCGACCATTGACTTGACCAACAAGAAAGTTTTCGACGGGAGCAAAGCGGTTCAGATAATCCTGATACTGAGCTCGCGTAACGGCAGCGCTCAAGTTTGACGCCCCTTCCTTCTTGTCCATTAAATAGTTCGAAGGGTTAATGTTGCCGTATGCGCTATCTGTTGGGTTGTAGCTTACGTTGCCGCCATAAAGACCGCCGCCAGCACCGGTAGTAATTGTGTTCGGATCAGCCTCCGTAAAATTAGAAGTCGGATATTCAAATTGAGGATCTCCAATCCCAAAGAATCCTCCACGCACTTCAATAGGCGCGTTATTCATTGTGGCTGGCGGAGCAAAAGCAGATTGCGGCGTTGCACCCATAGGGGTCACCGTCTTTGTCATGGCATCATATTCGCCAAAAGTGCTTTTAAACTCTGGCGTAATGTCGGCGTCTCCGCCCATTACAAATGCGAGGTTTTCAAAGAAGCTCATTTAGATTCCGCCCTTTGGAGTTGTGGTGCCGCTGAAGGTTGGTGAAGGAGTCGACGGCTTCTTCAACTTGCTATCAACAAACGGTGAAGCGGCGTAGCCAAGGCCAGCCGCCACGCCAGAGCGAATTGCGCTGCTCTTGTCGAAGGCGCTTGCTGCTTCTGCGTTGGCAACTTCACGCGACTGACGAGCAATTCCAGCCATACCCTCAATTGCATCAGCCGCCTGTCCCTGACCAATCGCCATCACGCCTTGCAGGCCTTTGTAGAAACGATCTGTGTTGGCGACCTTTGCGCCAGATACGCCAATACCTTGACCAACTGCTTGAGCACGCCGTAGCGCAGCGCTGTTCTCTTGGAATGCGCCAGAGGATGGATCGACGCCCTGCTGGAACATCTGGTCGGAGAGCTTGTCTTGACCTGTCTGGAACTCTTTCTGGAACTGCGCAGCAGCAATGCCGCCAGCGTTCTCATAGTTCGACTGATCGCGAACGTCGAAGACCTGTTGAATATACTGGTCCTCGAGCGGAGCAAAGACTTCCTTATACCGATTGAACCGCTGTGCAGCGATCTCAGCAAGAGCTCTTTGCTCTTCGGTTTCGTCTAGTTTCTTAGCACCCTTACCCATTACAGCTTCTTCCTATACGTCGTGCAGACATTTTGGTAACCATGTTTTTCGGCTACTCTCTTGAATCCCGCACGCGGGGAAGAGAACTCGATATAGCCTGAATCCGCAGCTTTTGCTAGCTCTTCTAGCTCATGCTGGTGCAGGTCTATCGCATCACCCGTTTTGCTGTACGCAACATCAACGACAAGCACGCTGCGGTTTAGGTACGGGTGTTTGTATTGGCTCAATACAACAAAACTCTCACTATCAAAAGAATGCATAAACAAAAATGCTTTCCCTGCCAAGAGCGCGTTATAAATATCGTCAGGCGTCCACTCAGCGTCCGTCTTCTCAGCTACCTCAAGCAGAGCTGACAGAATGAATTCGCCGTATC
>Ga0209353_10001986_pt1 | contig 11412 bp, 8 predicted proteins | sample LauGreSpBDMM15SD_2_FD_187561 | JGI IMG/M metagenome (GOLD analysis project Ga0209353, IMG submission 187561) | Freshwater lake microbial communities from Lake Michigan, USA - Sp13.BD.MM15.SD (SPAdes) (version 2) | ecosystem: Environmental > Aquatic > Freshwater > Lake | place: Lake Michigan, USA...
CAAAATCATAAATATAATCAGGAGAAACATTTATATTTTTCCAAAATGTTTGTTCATCATTAGTGATTTCTAATAAATCTTCAATAGTGTCTTGATTTTCAATTTTAAATGGGTGACCATTTATTAGTTCACATTGTTCTTTAGTAAATAACCCCATATCATCTGGATTATTAACTAACAATGAATGTCTAACAATATCTTTAAAAACCACTAATAATGGTTGTATTCGTTTATTAAAAGTGGCAATAGCTCTAGCAACATTATAATCGCCTTTCATTTCTGGATTATTTTCTAAAGTTTTTTGTTCTAACAAATAACAATTAATCTGTATTTCAGTTTTATCGGGAGGAGCTGGTTTACCGTTTTTAATTTCATATAATTCTCTTTGTTTTTTTGTCATTTTAAATGCAAAAACTTTTTGAACATCACCTTGAGAAGCTTTGTTTGCATTATTAACATAATAAACCACATCGCCCAAATTAGGAGTTAATTTATTTTTAATGATTAATTCCATATGAGCCATCATACTCATAGCTCCTCCAGACTTACTTGTTTGTTTAGAACGTTTTACATAATCAGTTATACTTAATTTAACTTTGGCACGTTGAGCAATTTTCATTAAAGGAATTTGTTTATTGTATATAACTGACAAATATTCATAATACCAATCAACAAATTGTTTACCATTACCCTCAAGTAACATCCTAACGCCTTTATCTAAAAAATCTTCAATATAAAGAGGTAATTTTTTTGATTTAATAGTATTACCAGTTAGTTTAATTTTTCCTTCATGTTCTAAAGTGGCGTAATTTTTTCTTGCTAAATTTATACACGATTTCCAAGTACCGTCACAATCCAAACCCATCGCTCCTCTCATAAAAATATCGTTAAATTCGGCAACATCCGCATTATAACCAGTATATTCTTTGTCTTTTTTTACTAACCAATTAAGACCTTTACCAATGTATTTTCTATTATCTACCCCATCATTTGGTAATGAAAAATTCATACCATCTGTATCACAAACAAGTGGGGTATATCCTTTTTTCATAAAAAATTTTAACATTTGACGAAGATATTGTCTACCAGTACACGTAATTTTTTCTCCACAATCCATGTCTCCCCAATTAAAAACGTGAGGAGCGCTTAACGAACCAAAAAAAGCGTTTATAAATATTTTTAATGGTAATTGTTTACGTCCATATGATAATGATTTTTTATAATCAATAGATTTATATTCGGATGCTAAATTTTTATACATAATACGAGAATCCCTAAAATAACCTAACATTCCTTTCATTACACCAGTAACATCGCATTTAGGGAAAACATCATGTACTAATTGTATTGAAGGGTAAAGTGAAGAATAGTCAAGTTTTAATACATCTTTAGAATAACCAACTTTTAATAACCTTGATAACCCACCAACAAAATCACGTTTTCCTTGTTTTTTAGGTATTGCTAATTTGTGTTTATATGACCAAGCTAACATAATCATACGCCAAAGAGTTGCGGTTCCCATTGTTGATACTCTTTCATATGTTGTTGGTACTAGAGAAGCTAATAAAAACGTACCTTGGTTAAATTCATCATCCACTAATAAAGTTTCTTCTAAGTCATCATCAAGATATCTTTCAACAATATTATCTCCGGTTACTTTGATATACGTCCCCGGAAATCTTTTATCTAAATCATTAAATTCTGGTTTATCAGCCATTTTATATTTGCCATTGGTAACGTTTAACCAAAATTCATTTTTTTCTTTATACATTTTCCCAATTTCTTCGTGATTTATATAAACACGGTCAGGAGCTTCAGCATCAATATATTTTGTAATATACTTTAGACCCGCAGATTTTATACCAGAATTAATTGCTTGAGCTCTTCTTACAGAATGGATAATATCAATTACATTATATCCCCATATGCCTACTTGATTGTATCGTTCAACCTCATTAGCTAATTTTAATAAGTTTTCGGTTTGTTTTATTTTATGGTTTGGATTTAAAGTTTTACAAACTTTTTTAATGTCAACATTAAGTGATTTACATCTTTCAAATATCCAAAACCAATCAAAATTTGCTGAATTATATCCACCAATAATACTTGGTTTAATTTCATCAATAATATTAAAAAACTCAATTAAACCTGATTTTTCCTCTTCTTCATTAGAACATTCAATAACTCTTTGTAAACCTTTATTGGTTTTTATACCAATCATGAAAATACGCCCATCTTTAGGCTCAAGGGAAGTTGTTTCTAAGTCAAATACTAATCTTGTGATATCGTTATACTCACTATACCCTTTAAATAATCGTTTTTCTTTTTGTATGAGATACTGTTCTACAGGAGGTAAAATAGTGATTAAATCTTTTGTGTTTTCCCCCCAAGGCTCAAGACCACCATCTTTAAAAAATTGAATTAATGAACGGTACCCTTTAAGAGATTTAACCATAAACTTTAATCCCGATTCCAATCTTTCGTCCCCTTTAGTTTCAAGTTTTTCAACCATGATACCATATTTAGACATAGCTTCTTTTTGAATCGCTTTGGACGATTTATAAAAATTTAATTCTTTTAGGTCTCCGACCCAAGCAAATGCGGTAAAAGTGTCTTTTTTAATTGTTTTTCCTTGACCAGGGATTTCTTTGATTTTATAAATTGAATCTGACATATAATCAAATTCAATTGATACTATATGCTCTTCTGGGTCATTACCTTCTAAAAAAGACTTAATTTCTTCTTGACTAATCATATTATATTTTTTTAAAATGACATATTAGCTCTGATTTTAAATCAGATTTGTCTTGTTTCTATAAATATATTGGAAATCTTTAGTTAAGTCAAATAATAAAAAAAGACCCGAAGGTCTTTTTGTTTATAAAGGTAATCCTGACACATATTCTGATGTTAGGTCAACCCAACCACCGTCAATACTATATTTCCAAAATTGGTCAATATTAACATATGATTCATATCCATAATCAGTGTTAATAAACACTCCACTAGAGAAAAATATTTCAAGAGAAGGTCTTGATGCCAAAACACTACTTGTCGCACCAGATAAATTAGTTTTTAAATAATCAAATGCGTTTTCTTTAATTTTATTTGTCGAAAAAACCATTCTTTTATTATAGATTTGTTCGGTTGACCCCGTAAACCCTGTTAATGTACCCCTAAACGGCCATAAAATATCAATTAATTTATAAAATTCATAATCACCTGAACCTGAATAAGTACTAAATGTTGGTGTGGTGGCACTCCAAGTTGTTAATACCTCACCTATTGCTCCAGCTACAGCTCCACAAGTATTGTCAGTAATACTATCTGTTTTGCCTTTTCTAAACATTCTACCTGCACGACCATCTATAGTAACACCAATGTGTGGTGTACTTGTAATAAATAAAGTTCCTCCAGTCGTAATATGACTCGCCCATGCTCCTAATCCAACAGTTCCAACAAATGGAAACCCAGCCAAACCTCCTGACATAAACGGACCAAGAAATGTGTTCATAGAATTTGGAAATTGTCCAATATTATCAACTCCCGTAAAAACAGGTCCATCGACATCATCAGAACATATGCCTTCAGCATAAATAATATCATCCGCAGAATAACCTTTACTGGCAATAAAACCTTTTGTGTATTCACCCCAAGATTCAGATAATGTTGAAGATGAATATGCTAAACCACCTTCCGGATTAACAATAGTTCTAAGAGTAGTTGTGTAACCAGATTGTAATGGTGCAGGTTCTGCCACATTAAAATTATAAATGTAATTATATTCTAATACATTAATATTGTAACTACCATACGGATATGAAGTTACGTTATTAAATGGTATTGTTTTGATACCTAAATTTTGTAATGTTCCACCTGACGCTGGTGTAAAGGTAACCGCGGCGGTTTTACCTATTAAATTATTACTGATAAATCTTAAACCTATTGACATACTTATTTTTTTTTGTTTTGTTTATAAATATCCGTAATTATAATAAAATTTCTAATCTGATATCATTATTTGGTATAATGTCATCATCTAAATTATTATCAGGAATATTATATGATAGAATATCATTATTTGGTATAGCAATCTCTGTTAAATCATTCGATGGAATATTTGTTGGTGTTGGTGTTGGATTGACTGGGTTAACACAACACGGAAAATCTGAAACATAACAAGATGTAAATTCTAAATCGTCAGCAATAAACGAATCTTGAATATTAATATATAATTTTTCTCTAGTTGGTGTAATTAAAACACCGTCACTATTTCTTAACATGAATTGACCTTCAAACCTTCCAGTTTTACTAGTGTCTTTTGAGGTGAATTGATAATATATATAATATTCTGGTTCAGCGTTTGGTTCATCAAAAGTTTTTTCTACAAACCCTGCAGGTCTAGATGAAATTTTTGGTATTCCACTTTCAATATCAGTCATTGAAAAGAATATTGATGAAACTTCAATTAACTTCATAAAGTTATTGTAATCACTTCTACCGTCTTTAACAATTTGCAATTTTAATAAGGGTAACGTTGAATTTTTTTTAATTATAAATTCCATCTAAATTTTATTTATAAATACCTGAGAAAACAAAAATATTAACATCCGATATTGGATGAATTTAATTAAAAAAAAGTAATAAAGATTAAATTAACATTCTTTTCTTAATTCCGCAGCGTAATGATGAAATCTATGATGCTCAGTGGGCGTTAATAATAAAATTCCCGGATTTATATGTCCTTTTACAGTTTCTTGATAAGCGTAGGACATTAATGTCTGTTCAAACGGAGATTGGAATTTTGTTTCCAAATAACATCTAAAATTACCTTCTTTTGTTAAAAGAATCGGCCAGTTACATAAATACGAATGACCTGTAGCATATGGTAACCCTTGATATGACTTAATATTTTCAAATAATGTATTAGGAGCGTTGGGGTCTAAACCTTGAACTGGTAATTTTGGTTTGTTAGGCCAATTTACCTCTCTAAATGATTGTGGGGTATTATACCAAGCAAATTGGATATCGTTAGACCCATAAAATTCAGTAAAATTTAACTTTAAAAAATCAAAATTTTCTTTTTTAATAATTTGTAGTGATTTACTATAAAGATTTGTAACGTACCTATTAAAACCATTTCTACATACTTCACCTTTTTTTGAATAAAAATTCATGTCATCTTCAAAAAAGTAATAAAAATCTAAATCTGTCGTGTCAAAATGTTCGGCAATATAAACTCGGCCTCTAACAATACCAAGATTTTCACCAGTACTAATCCTTTCAAACCCATATTCCTCACAAAGTTCTTGGTATCTTGGAGTTGTTGTTATATCGGTAGAATTATCCAGTAAAAATTTTTTAGGTTTAAGTATAAAATCTTTATCGTATTCTAACATTGATTTTACTAAAGTCTCAAATTGATTTGGACTATTAAATGTAATAACATATAAACCAACTTTATTGGTATCCAAAGTATTTTCAACTGATATTTTACCTTCGGATTTAAGTTTTAATGTATCATTTTTTAAATCTTCAAAAAACTTACCAATTAATCCATTTTGTTCAATTTCAAAATAATTTATTATATCTGGATGTCTATAACACATAATAGAAAAAAGGCTTTCTTCAGTTCCCATGTATCCTTCGTCTAATGTTGATAATAATAACCCATAATAAATTGAATTAATATCCGTTATTGTATGTTTAGGACCACCAAAAAATCCACCTCTAGCAACTTTATCAACTTTATTACCGGCAATTGAATTTAATTTATTAAAATCAAATCCGTGAATTTCTGTTTCCGCTTGATATGGAAAAGTTATAAAAGAAAATTTTGAAATATACTTAGAAAGTTTATTTAAAACCTTATCATGTGTAAAGTAACCAGGATGAACAGTATTTGTTAACCCGGCATCAATCCAAAACATATATTCGGAATCGAATTTGTCTAAAATTTTAGCGTCATGAATTAAAAATATTTTACTCATGACTAATGGATTGTACATTTCTAATTTAGCTTGAGTAGACTCACCTAACCAACCCGCTTTATTGTACCAATCAGGGTTTGTTCTAATAGTTTGTATTTTATCAAAATAATTGTTTGATTTAAACCAAGACACATCTCTTAAAATAAATTGAGTGTTTGATGGTGAACGTCTTTCCGATACAAATTTTTCTAATTCAGAATCCCCAAAAATTATTAAATTATTATCAATTTTTAATAATTGGTCAAACTTTTCTAAATAATGAGAAAACGTTCTAGACCAACCTTCGGTAAGTTCGTCTCTTTTAATATTCCATAAACCTGTGACAAGTGTAACTGACATATTTATTGTTTTACTTTACATACCCATGCAATGGTATTAAAAATTTCTTGATTATAAGAAATTAAATTATTTTTTTCACATGACTCTTGGATGTCTTTATCCTCAATTTCATGCCAATTCCAAATTTTCATATAAACATTTTCTTTAAATGTTTCTTTATTTTGTGAATAATCATGAGCCATAATAAAATCATTATTTTTCATATAATTGGATAATATTTTAAATTCATGAATTTTACTGCCTCCATCACAAAGTATTAATGTTATACCATCTTGTTGTATAAAGTCAATCACCTCTTGTTTAACTTCAGTATAATGATGGTTAAAAACATTTTCAACTCTAACATCAATACCTTCATTTATCATATCATTATACCAATCTTTAAAGTGGATATCGTATGATAATATATTACATGGGATGTTTAATCTTTTTGTTGCGTAATTTAAAAATGATGTGAACCCACCTAATGATGTTCCAATTTCTAAAATCCTTAATGGTTTAATTTCATTTAAAAAATTATAAAAAACCTCAAAAGCGTTTGGGTTTTGTTGTGCTCCCCAACCATCATAAGTTGATATGCTGTCGTTATGTTCTAAATTTGATTTTTTGTAAACTTTATCTTCGTATTCCATATTATAATTCTACTATTTTTTTTAATAAATTAAACTCTTTAAAGTATTTTTCTTTTATTTTTTTTAAACCATTAATTTTCTGTTGGTATAATTCATCTGAGTTTTTTTCAACATAATATAACAATTCATTTATTTGATTAACATCATTAATATTTTCAATTAATATATAACCATCTTCAGGATATATTTCTTTAATATTTTTACAACCAAAATAGATTGGTATCGTATCAGTTAAAACACAGTCATAGAATTTTTCACTAATCCAATTATCTTGATATTCATTTTCAATAGAAATGTTAAATTTATAATTAACTAAAGAGTCATGTCTTTTTGGACTACTATTTCCACCGTTAAACACGTCAACAAAATTTAAATTTTCAATCATTGATGCGATTTTAGTTCTTTGTGGGTATACACATGTTCCACCGTAATTTAAATCTGTTTTGGTGACAGAAGATGAAATATTTTTACTTTTAATAAAATTTGTTGAAATTAAATTTTCATAATTCCAAAATGATAATGGGTCCATCCAAGGACCTCTTCCACCATAAAAAGTATGTGCCAATGTTTCAATACAAGTACCATTATATAGTTCATTTTTAAAACCAAAAATAACAGTACCATCATTAAAAGTTTTTTGATGTGAACCATTCCAACTTGGCTCATGCGGAAATACGTATGATTTTTTACCTTCTTTAATATCAGAACAAACATGATTAAAGAATACTATTATGTCGTATGAATCATCATAAACAAACTGAATGTTTGTTAAATTAATTTCTGGTGTTTTAAATTGTTTTAAAAGTCGTTCTGTAATATTTTCAGATGTATCCCAATTACCTAATACTTTAATCTTGGTCATAAATAATTTTTTCAGTTACACCATTTTCAATATTACGATTTAAATCGTTACTGTTAGTTAATGGTTTAATGTATTGACCATTAATTTGTATAAATTCATTTAACTTGTCTTTATGAACACAAACATGGTCAGATGGATAATGGTAGTCTAAAAAATAAATGTAGTAATCCAGACTTCTTAATTGTTCAAACAATTCAACAACACCATAATTAAATTTCCTAAGTTGATGGTCTTCCATTTCAATAATAATTGTTGGCTTATAAGTTGTAATAGTATTTTTAGCGCCTTCTAATACATATTTTTCATATCCTTGTACATCAATTTTAATAAAATCAACTTTTGGGAATTGAAATGAGTCTAATGTTTTAATTTCAATGGATTCTCCACCAATACCAACACTTAAATCGCCCATGTTAATACTTGGATTATTGTAGTCAATTGGTGACATTTCTTTAGTTTCATTAGTGTTACCAATACCACAATTAAATAATTGAATGTTTGAAATGTTATTTTCAACAATACTTGTGTTTTGGATGTTATGAATAAGTTTTTGAGGTTCAAAACTATAAACTATGTTACAAAATGGAGAACTTTTAATTGAATGCCATCCATAATTACTCCCAACATCCACGAATACTGAATCTAAATTAAAATTTCGTTTTAATAACTGTGTAATATGTGGTTCCCAAGATTTTTGATTAAAAATACTCAAACCACACCAATCATTTGGTAATGTGTTAATTATGAAATTATCCGTTTCTACTTTTAAAGTATTCATATTATTAATTTTTTATTCTTTATTTCCATTAAAAATAAACCCAAAATCATGTTCTAAATTACCATGTGGTAAGTCCAACATGTTATCATAACCAGCATATTTTGCAGAAATTCCCATCTCAAACCCATCACCCCAACTACCATCACCACCGTTTTTACTTTGTAGTATTGAATTTAACTCACACCATTTATTTGAAAATTTCTCAAGTTTTTCTTTGTCATATTTAAAAATTAAAAAATGTTCACTTGGTAAACAAGATTCCATTAATACATCGTTATCACTCCAATTTAAAACTTCGTACGAATTAATTTTGTGTTTAAATAATGTGTTACCCGTTGTTTTATATTGAAAAACTTCATTTTTTAAAACACAATTAAGTCTTGTGGCCAACCAATCATAAGAATCAATTAAAGACTTTAATTTATTTTCAGAATCCTTATTCCAAAAATTATGTTTCATATCCCCGTCAATGTAAAAAATAACGTCATACCCTTCAGGTAAATCTTTAAATGACAAATATTTTAAATTATAGTTAAATTCAACATCACCTCTATACATAAAGACAGAATCATTAGGTATATTATTCCTTACGATAAGTCTACTATTGTTAATGTCGTTATAGTATTCAACTTTATTTGTTGTTAGTAAAACGTCATGTTGGGTGTTTTTTAATATTTCTGATATTAGTTTTTTTGATGATTTCAAATACGATTCAACCCCTGTTGAAATTGCTAAAAATGTAAATAATATTTTCACGATAAGAATACTCTGTTAAATTTGTCCATTATTATTTCAGGACTAAACTGTTTATAAGGTAAATCATAATTATCATATTTTATATATTTTGAAAGGTTTTCAAATATATCAAATACGTCTTCATATCCTTTGTATATGATTGCTAGTTCTTTTAAAATCTCTATGTGGTTATTTTCACCTGAAAGACCATAAGTAATGATTGGTTTATTAGACAGGGCGAATTCTGATACGGCCAAACCAAAAGTTTCACCACCACTTCTTGCGTGTATCATTGCATCACAAGCATCAACAAACGCAGATTTTTCTTTTAAATCATAATTCCCTGGAAAAAATTTAACTTGTGGATGTTCATCAAATGGTGTAAAATTCATAAAGACAAAATAAACATCATCACGTTTTCGTACTACATTTCGTATCGCGTTTTTAACCGACTCAATGTTAAATTCAGTTGACCCTCCGTACCCACCAAAAACGGTGGCGTTTAATGGTATGTTATTTTTTTCTCTAAAATTATATTCCGATGTTGGTAATTTTTCACAAATATGTGGTAAGGAATGTGTTTCAGGATTATATCCTTGGTCTTTGGCCAACCAATCCGACACATAAAAATATTTGTGTCCGTGTGGTTCGTTAAATCTAAAAACCGCATGAACTAATGTTGGGATTTTTGTTAAACAATACCCATCATTAGCTCCCATTTTAATAAGGTATAAATAATCAAAATTGTTTTCTACCAAATAATGTTCGTAATCCCACCATTCCATAACAACAACCTCAAATCTTTCTTTAAATTTTTCAAATGCTCCCATGTCTTTATTGGGAAATGTGAAGATAACACTTTTATTACCTAAAATTTCTTCATTATATTTTGCATATTGAAATAGGGCAACTTCGGTACCTCTTATACTTAATTGATTACTGTGAAATGCAATTTTTTTCATAATTTAATCTTAATTAAGATGTAGATATGTTATTTTTTTATTCATTATAAATTACCTGTAATTCTGTCACACCACCCTTTTGATTCTGAATGAGGCCAAACCACCCAATATTTTGGTTTTTGAGTTGTTGGGAACTCCCTCCATACTTTACAGTAATTATCGGGGTCGTTCATCATACGTTTAATTTCATTTACATCAGCGTCTTTTCTAAAAATTGTTTCATCTTTTTCAGTATGAAAAGCAACAACCCAAAAGTCATAATCTTTTTCAGGGACTTGATGAAATCCAATATCTACACAATGTTTAAAAATACTTGAAAAACTATTAATCCACTCTTCTTCCGTTTCGTAAATAGTTGGGTTTGGTGGGTAATTTTTATCTAATGTATGTTGTTGTATTGCTCTTTTTGAAAATAATAAACCTGAATATATTTCATAATCTTTTAAACTTCTTTCAGTACCAAATCCATATTTACTAAAATCCATTGTAATTTCTTCACCATCCATACCAAAAAGTTGTCTGTTTTTTTTATGTGATGTACTATTTTTTATTCCCCATTCTTTATCATCGTCCCATTGTTTTGTTCTTCCTTTTCTTGTATATTCGTGCCAAATTGCAACTTTGTGCGGATGAAATAAATCGTATCCGTGAGTAAAAGCTCTAACCGCAATTGAAATTTCTTCTCCATGAAAATAAAATTCTGGGTCATGTTGTACTTCCACAGAAAATTTTCCTAATGTGAAACAGAAATGAGCAGAATAAAATCTAGCGGGTACTGGTTCTTTTAAATCTTGCCATCCTGGGATTGATTCTGGTAAGAAAAACACCGCTCCTTCTGGAATAAATCTATCAAACGCCATTCTCCAAGGTTCTCTAATTCTTTGTTCAGGGTCATTTTCCGGATTAAAAGATGAAACATAACCAGTTAAAAGAGGTTTTTCAAACCCTTTTTTTTGTAATTGTTTTATCATTTTAATAAAAGTCTCATCCCAATTTTTTTCAAATCTCATATGAGAATCGATTTGTAATGTATAATCTTCACCACCATAAAGTTGTTGGACTTGATTTCTTGCCCAACATACCCCTTTTGATTCGGAATATAAAACATCCGTAA
>Ga0209353_10001988_pt1 | contig 11405 bp, 11 predicted proteins | sample LauGreSpBDMM15SD_2_FD_187561 | JGI IMG/M metagenome (GOLD analysis project Ga0209353, IMG submission 187561) | Freshwater lake microbial communities from Lake Michigan, USA - Sp13.BD.MM15.SD (SPAdes) (version 2) | ecosystem: Environmental > Aquatic > Freshwater > Lake | place: Lake Michigan...
CGATGGGCAGGCAATTAAATCAGATCCTTTCTGACTTAAGTAACATCACAAGTGGTACTTCGGTCATCAATGTTAATTTAACTGACATCGAAGCGTTACTAACCACGCTCCAAGCGGATGTTGCCGATGGCATTCGATTGCCCAACGCTACTACTGGTGGAACAGGACCGACTACATTTACCAGCACCAGCTACGGAACGATTGCTACAGCAAGTACAGGCAGGCTGGGTTGCCAGGTGTTCAATGAGGGGGCTGGCAATCTGCACGTCACCCTTGGCACAGCCACAACCAGTACAACCCTGTACACAGTTCGCCTTGCCTCTGGAGACTACTACGAAGTGCCATCAAACTACACTGGCCTAATAGGCGGCATCTTCGCCACCGCTGGCACGGCTAGGGTGACGCAAGTCAGCTAGGAGTAGGCGATGCCCTTGTATTCGCCTACATTACCTTTGCCCATAAATACAAAGGCAAAAAGACTAATTGATGACGATACTCTTTCATATATTGCTAGGGCTGGAGTAACTAATCATGAGGCAATAAACAGACTAAATTCTTTTGTGCGCGGGATTAAAGATCTTGGTCTTTTCTCAAATATGGTCTGCTGGCCTCTTCGCTCCACACAAAACGCTGGGACTGGAACGACTGCTTATAGCTTGGGTGGGTTGGTAACTTCAAACGCAACATTAACTGGTGCGGGTTGGACTAGCGAGGGAGTTTCATTTTCTGGTTCAACCCAATACATGACATCTGATCTTACAAATATACCAAAAGACGCTACCCTTTTTATTTCTGCAAAAGGGAATGGAAGCACCTATAGTTCATTTCCCTATATTGGAGGTGTTTTTGCTTCAGCAGGCTATTTAACATCAATGATTTCGTTTGGTAATGCTACTGCCGCCGATAAAACACAGACAATAGTTCTTCAACCATCAGGATTTCTAAATACATCAACCATAAATAATGGGTTAAGTGGCGCATCTTCCTTTGTTGCTTTATCTGGTTCTTACAAACGAAACACTGTTTTTAATGCAAGAAATTTATCTGAATCAACAGTTGCGACGCAAGCCTCATATCTTGCAGATGAAGCAACAACTATAATAAAAATGGTTTTAAATGGAAGATGGACTGGTTCGATTGCGCAACAAGGAAACCCAATGACATCTTCTTTTTTTGCAATCATAACACCTAATTGTGATTCGGTTATATCTAGTTTTCACACTCTCTACAAAAACACTCTCGGATTTGGATTAGGACTACCCTAATGCCCCTCCTCCTCCTCACCCTCTTGCTCTGCTCTTGTAGCCCAAAGCACACACCTAGCTCTGGGCTTCCAGACTACTCCGACATGGGTGCTGCTTCCGATGCAGGCAAAACCCCCAGCCCAACCTTGAATAACAAAACTCCTTATTAAAGATGAAGACCATAGGCATCTGGCTGATCAATTTGAGTTTGCGTTTAGTGATGACGCAAGCCGAGTACACTTGCTTCCAGGAAGCGTTAAAGTTTGCAGTAGAGAACAACAACATGGTCAAGGAGACAAAGTATGTGGGCAAGGTAAAGCACCTCCTATCGGTCAACCGCTCAATCAAGCGGATTGTTGACGATGGCAGGGATCGCAACGAAGTGACGGATGCGGTTGTCCATCTTGCAGTTGCACTAAGATACTTGGAGGGCAGGGGTCGTGAGTCTTGATGAAGTAGCGGATCTTAGGGATAGGGTTGCTAACGTATCAGAGCGTTTGGTGCGAATGGAAGAACGCCAGATGACCCTGTACTCGATGGTAGAAAGGTCACTTGCTTTTCATGGGGATGTTGCTAATAGATTAGGTGCGCTTGAGACCTTAAAGACAAAGGTTTTAGCTGTAGCTGGAGTCGTTGGGCTGGCCTGCTCAATGGCGTGGGATGTACTAAAAAACCGATTTAATTAGGGAGATAATACAATGGCTTCATTTACCGCAGGAACAACCTTTGTTGACGGAGTAGCTAATAACGTAACGGCTGCCAAGCTAGGAACGCTTGTTACCAATGCCACCCCTACCTCTGGTCTTATCCAAGATCGTACCGCTGAGACAGTTGTAGCTACAAACGATACCTTCCTAATTGGCGATGCTTCTGATTCAAATACGTTAAAGCGCATGACAGTGGCCAACGTGATGAAGGCCGAGCTTACTGGAACGATCAATACAACGGCTGGCACGATTACTACGCTTAATAGCACTACTGGTACTATTACTGGACTTAACAGTACTACTGGTACAGTGGCTACGCTTAACAGTACAACTGGAACTATTACTACTGGAGTTATCCCAACCCTCACATCTATAACCAAGATTACAAGTGGAACAGGAACGGCAGCCGCCCCAGCCATCTCGCCAACTGGCGATACCAACACTGGCATATTCTTCCCAGCCGCTGACACCATTGCGTTTTCTGAAGGTGGGACTGAGGCGATGAGAATTGATTCAAGCGGTAATGTTGGAATTGGTACTGATAGCCCAACCATTATTGCTTCGAGTTCCAAAGTACTTGATATTGTTGGAACTCTTTCTGGCGCAGTTAGGTTCGAGAGAACAAGCTCTACAAATCCTACCTATGGATATGTTGGAGCTACAAACGGAGCAGTTGAGCTTAATGCTCAATCAGAATCATCCATAGTTTTGTCAACGAATGGCACAGGTCGCCTCAACATTGATTCGAGTGGTCAAGTTGGAGTTGGGGTTGCTACTAGTGCATGGGGTGCATCACAATACAAAGCTATTCAAGTTGGAATCGGAGGTTCAATATCTGGAAGAGTTTCAGGCGGAGATCAAGACAAGGTAAATGTTGCGGCAAATGTATATCACGATGGAACAAATTTCAAGTACATAGCATCAGACGATGCAACAATCTATCAGCAAACAGGCGGAATTCATACCTTCTCTAACGCACCCTCTGGAACTGCTGGTAATACGGCAACTTTTACAGAACGCCTTCGCATTGATGGAAGCGGAAATGTCTCAATCGGAACAGCAACTGCCCTGTCCAAACTTCACGTTCATGGTGATTTGACAATGAGCAATGCAACTACAGCAATAACAGCGTCAACAAGCACAATCACACCCCCAGCAACAGTCGCAGGATATTTGACAGTTTCAATCAACGGAACCAGCAGAAAGATTGCATTTTACGCAACATGAAAACACTTATATCAAACACAGATCAAGAGGTTGTTTATCAGTTTACTTTGGAAGGCGATTCCAAGTTTACGAATTATATTAAAACCGAATCGGACCCACAGCCAGATTATGATGCAATCTCAACTGAAGACTACAATCTTTGGCTTGTTTGGCTTGGCGTTGAGCAGGCTTAACTAAATGACCCTAACCGAAATCGCTCAGTACGCAGGCGAGAAGGTTGGCAAGACCGACTCGGATACGATTACTTTCTTGCAAAAGGCCGCAAGCTTGGCCTACAGGCGTGTATGGGACTTTGCTCCCTGGCGCGAGACTGTAACCAACTCAACCTATTCTGTTGGCACAAGCCGTACAATCACGCTTGGCACTAATGTAGAGACTCCTCTTTCAGTTGCCTACAATGATTCCGAGGTTGACCCGATTGACCTGGCTACAATCATAAGCCAAGACCCCAGCCTACTTGACGATGCTCGCACTGGAGATCCTGCTTCCTACCACTTCACAGGCCGAAATACTGGCGGGGTTGCAGAGTTAAACCTTTATCCAAGGATGGCTACATCTGGCACAATACCACTTCGCGTAATTGAAAAACTCAAATGTCTTACTCGCGCTAATTATATTGTCGATTTTCCTCCATCAGACGATGCGTTGACTGACGAGCTTCGCCTTCCCCATGTCCATCATCTTGTCTTGGCATTAACTCATTCTGATGCGCTAGAGCGTGAGAGGCAGTACACCAAGGCGCAGGTAATCACTCAATCCGCAAACTCAGACTTGGCTGCTATGGCAAACTACGAGTTGAGCCAAGTTGGAGGCATTAAACAAATCACGCCGCAAAGCTTAGGTGAATTAACAATAGAAGAAATGTTCTCGGCTTAAAAGTAGGCTTTATGCCTTTATACATAGATACAACAGACGATGTGTTGGTCATAGCTGGATCGCCCAGCTTTGAGGGTGGGCAGGCTTCAGGGATCTCCCCAAGTTCAATTGGGAATAATCAAGCAAGCGAAATTTACAATATGACGATCTCTCCCTCTGGTCACTTACAGACCAGGCAGGGAATTGAGCAAGTATCTGCAAACGTTTCTAGCGGTTCAGCAATCCAAGGTATGCACTACCTTGACACGTCTAACATTGAGGAAATTGTTCTTGCCTGCAATGGAAAGATTTTCAAATCAACAAGCTCAACAACTTTTGCAACAACTGGTGGAACTGTAACAAGCGGAGCAGTTGATGTTAATTTCTCTCAATTCAATAACAGGCTTTATTATACCGATGGAGCAAGTAATCTTCATTTTACAGATGGCACAACAACGTATCGGCAAGGTACAAGCGTTCTTTCAATTACAGTAACAAATGATGGAACTGGATACACATCAGTACCAACAGTAACAATTTCCGCACCAAGCCTAGCCTACGGGACAACGGCAACAGCAGTTGCATCAGTTGTCTCTAATAAAGTATCGGCCATTACTGTTACAAACGCTGGATCTGGATACACTACAGCACCGACAGTTACAATTACTGGAGGAGGCGGATCTAGCGCAACTGCAACCGCCAGCGTTTCAGCCCTCGCCCCTGCTGGCCTACGTCTTGTTCGCCAATTCACAAACCGCTTGTTTGCGGTTGGAACTGGAGTATATCGCAACACGCTTTACGCATCTGATCTATTGGATGCAGAGGTGTGGAAATCAACTAACAGCATTATTGTTGGTGGTGATGATGGTGAAGACATTATCGCAATTCAACCTTTCTTTGATTATGAGCTTATAGTTTTTAAGCCAAACAAGATTTATCTTGTAACACTTGATCCCACCGCAGTAACGGCTGCGGGATGGGTGGTAAGGCTAATCAACGACAAGATTGGATGTCAAGCATCTGCAACTGCTATTTTCACAAGTAAGGATGTATTCTTTCTTTCCAATGACGGCCTACGGAGCGTGGTGAGATCAATTGCTGACGATTTTTATTCAGTAGGTCCAACCATTACGGAACCAGTAAAGAATGTTATTGCAAGAATAAACAGAAGTTATATATCAGTTTCAAACGCTGCATTCCATAATAATAGGTATTACCTTGCCCTTCCTCTGGATAACTCAACAACTTGTAATCATATACTTGTATATAATACGCTGTTCAATTCGTTTGAGGGATTGTGGACTATAGCTGCAAGCGCAATGGTTAAGACAAACTTCTCTGGTGGGTACTCCACAAATTGCTTGAAACTTGCGATTGGTAGTCCAACAAGTCAAGTTGGTCATCTTTATGACTATCTTGACCCAGACTTGCAGGGAGATGGTGATACCGAATTTAAGGACTACGGAACATCCTACACGTCCTATGTCGTAACCAAGGCATACGATTTTGACGACAAGATTGCAAAGAAGTATGGCTCACACTACGAGATGGAGTATTATTTCTCTACGGCTACTGGATGTACGATTGGGATGAAGCGGGAGACAGACTCCCAATATGTTACAATTGGAAGCGATGTTGACACATCTACTCCAGGGGGATTGACCTTGCCATTTACGCTTCCAGCCACACTTTCGGCTCAAACCTACAACTTTAGGGCAGATAGTTTAAGGTCTTACCAGAAGTGGCGAAATATGAAATTTAAGATGGAAGCTCCAAGTAGGAAACTTTCTATTAAGCAAATTATGCTTGCAGCCAATCCAGACACCATTGAGGTGCAAAAGATTATATGACGGCTATGGAATACGTTGAGCTATCTGGCGTGCCAGAATCCCGCTGGCCTATCTTTAGGGAGTGGTTTAGCTGGTACAACCAGCGTGGAATGGTTGGGGTTGTCAAGGATGGCGAGGAAATAGTGGGGGTAGCTGTGGCTAGGGTAATTAACGAGTCAGAAGAACCTACCCATTACCTACATAGACCTAATGGAGATACTGCCTTTGTTGACTTGACTGTGACCTCTACCGATGGTAGAAGTACTGCTCGTAGCCGAAGGGCTATGCAATGCCTGCTGACTATCCTGTGGGATAGGTTTGGCCCCCGCAGGAGCCTAATCTTTAACCGCAACGGAGTTAAGAAGAAGTACAACTATATGAAATTTATGCAGAAAGCTTTGGCTTAATATGGGTGGCTCTCCATCTATTCCTTCACCGCCTCCACCGCCCGATCCAGCAGCAGTAGCGCAGGCTAATGCTGAAGCTTATCGGATGAATGTTGACACCTATCTGGAGAAATCCCCAGAGATGGCCGCAATGGAGAATAAGCTCCGCATCCAATATATGCCACAGCAACGCTCGCTGGAGCGTCAATTGGCGGCTTTAGACCAGCAATCGGCAACCTTAGCTGCCTTACAGAATGAACGGCAGTTTGGATCACAACGTACTACCGAATCCTTGCGTAGAGCTTACGAACAAAGCCCCCAAGCGTATGCTTTGAACCGAGGATTGGGAGATCAAATGACCAGGCAGTTCGGCAGGCTTTATGGAGTTTCTCCTTACGCCTCAGTTGAGCCGAGCGTTGCCTTTGCTCCACGGCAGGCTGCACCTATTGACATTTACGGAGACATTGCATCAAGCATATCAAATCCGTCACTGGAATAATAATTTATGCCTCAATATATTGCTTACAAGGGTAAAATAGCTGAATTGCCAACAGAAATTGGAGATTGGAATTCAAGAACATCTGCGCAAAATAGTGCCATAAAAGCTGTTGGAATTACTGGGGTTGATTTTAAGGGTAATTTTCCGAGCCAATTAGCATCAAAAGGTTTAAAGATTTTTGATAAAAAGGAAGATGCAGATAAATTAGTAAAAGAGTACAAAGACAAACAAGATGCAATAGCTGCCGAGGAAAAGAAAAAGAAGGAACTCGATGCAGTTGCTGCAAATATCAAGAAATTAGGTTCTGGTGTTGACAATAAACCCGCCACCTCCCTCACACCCGCCCAAACCGAAGCGGTAAAAGCTTTGTCTGCTGATAATAATGTTGGAACTACAGGTCTTTCTTCTAAATTAAATTTCCAAGTATCAGATCAACAAATTATAGAAGATTACAATAATAGTCAGATCAATAGGTTGAAATTTATTTCCGATAGTGGAACAACTCAAATTGCTGGAATTAAAGCAAGGTTGGATTCAGCAAAAACTTTATTAGGTCAACTTCCCGCTGGAGATGCCAGACGAACAGCTAGTGATATTTACGTCAAGCAATTGGAATCAGACTTGTCCAGCGTACAGGGAGCAGTTGCTGACGCAACAAAGCAAGCCCAAGGCTTTAAGCCATTAACAATCGGTTCTCCTAAGGCTGCCAGTCAAATAACTTCACTTAGAGAGTACTTGCAGCTTCCAGAAGAAAACGCATCGAAACAACTTCAACAGATTGATCCAGAATCATATCAAACATCCGTTGCCCTTGGTAAGCAATATCGTGAAATGGCTACTAAGCCAATCGGTCAAACTCAAAGCGCACAAACTGAGGCGTTTAGGGCGCAGTTAGAAAAAGGTTATAGGGATTATTCTGGCTCTCCCATCGGCGCGACAACCACGCCTGAAACTGAGGCTTTGAGAAAAAGGATTGAGGGTGAGGCCATGTCTCAGCTTGCCCTTGGTTCACAGCTTGGCGCGGAAGAGCAAAGGCAGTACCAGCAGGCCGCCCGCGGAGCGCAATCTGCTCGCGGTAATATCTTTGGTGTTGCCCCAGCAGTCGAGGAAGCAGTCACTACTGGTCGCGCTGGTGAAGAAAGAAAGCTCGCTCGCTATGGTGCGGCCTCACAATTCCTTTCCTCTGGTCAAACAACTGGCGATGCCCTTTCAAGAGATACTCAATTAAGGAATGCGTTGCAACAGGCCAAGCTTGGTTCTGGCGGTCAGTTCTTGTCTTCTGGGCAGACGCTATCTGATGCAATGCGCGGGGATGTTGCGTTTAGGGAAGGCTTGCAACAGAATCGTCTTGGCGCAGCGGCAAACTTTATTGGCGGTGGACCTTCTATCTACAACTTGGCCAACCAACGTACAACAGGCCAGCAGGGTGCAATGCAACAGTACATCCAAGCCAACCAAGCATTGCCTGGTCAGTTTGGGCAGGCTGCCTCTACAGCATCGCCCTTCTACCAGACAGTTGACCAAAGCATCCCTGTCGCGCTTACTAATGCGTTTAATCAATTATATAACTCGCAAGCTAATTACGGAGCAAGCACCTACGGCGCACAAGTTGGAGCAGTTTCTCGGCAACCAAATGGATTCCAGAATTTTGCTACGGCTGCTGGCGGTGTTGCCGATCTTGGTAGGTCAGCTTCAGGATTTTTTGGTTCGCCTTCATCTGGCGCATTCTTTAGGTAATAATTTATGCCAGCATTAACACAAGCAGCAAAAGACTACGATGCGGCACTTCAACAGATGGCCTCTAGCAAGGCAATGAAGTCTGAACTTGAACTACAAAAACTTCAGAACGATATGCGAATGGGCTTACTAGAAGAACAAAAAGCAAGCGAAGAAACCCCCAAGGGGAAGGCAAATAAGGCAGCCGAGCTAACAGCATTTCTTGAACAAGAAAAACAAAAGGAATATGGTATTCCTATTGGCGAACAAATGGGGGCAAGAATGATAGCCCCAGGTGGTCCAAGTATTCTTGAGGCAAGCAGAATGCAGGGTGAGCTTGATGTTGAATCCAGAATGAGGCAGGCTAGAGTTGCTTCAATAGAGAACTCTCTAGCTGGCGAGAAATCATTGCTGCCAAGTGCAACCATTGACCTTGGCGGAGTCAAACAAACTGTTCTTGCATCAGAGGTTGGCAGAACTAGCGCAGATACATACCAGCAGGTTTTTACAAATCAAACACCACAAGTTGCTGCTGGTTATATGGCAAGAGGATATGATCGAGATACGGCAATCAAAATGGCAGCAGAGGATGTTCAAAATATGCTAGTTAAGGAGCGATCCTCTGGCAAGGTTACATTGATGAGTGCTGATGGATTTACTAGCAGAGCTATTTCAGATAAAGAGGCAATGATAATGTGGAGAGACCCAAAAACCCCCAAGGTTATTCGAGAACAATTAAATTCTATTTATGGTCAATCCGAAGAACCACAAGCCGCAAGCTGGATCAAATCAAGACTAGGTAGATAAAATGGCTGAAGCCCCAATACAGGAGCTATCTTCAGCTAACAAGATAAGAGAACTAGCTGGTATGCCAATTGAGGCACAACCAGCCCCAAGGCAAGAAGAACCCCCAGCGTGGAGTGAGATCAAGGATTCCGAGGACTACAAGACTCTTACCTATCCAGAGCAAGTTAATCTGGCTCGCCAATGGGGTACGGAAACAAAGCAATACGCATCTACGCTTCCAGACTACACGCCAGAGCAGGATGCTGAAATTGATGATTTTGTAAACAAGGATGCGGTTGATGTTCCTACGGATGTAAAGATAGCGGCTGGTGCTGCTGGGTTGGTTAAGGGGTCATCGCAACTTCTGGGTGGTATTGCTGGTGGCCTTGGAGGTGGTTTAGTTGGTGGACCAGTAGGAGCGATTGCTGGTGGTGTTGGCGGGGCAATAGCTGGAGGAGAGTTGGCTGAAGCTGGCCTGCAAAAGTTCACGCCTAATGTCGCTAGGTCAAGGGAGTTTGCGCCAGGTTATGCTGCTGCTGGAGAATATGCCCCTGCTGTTGTTGCTGGAACAGTTGGTGGCGCACAGCTTGTCCAAGCAAGCAAAACACTTTTTAGGGAACTAGGGGTAAGGCGTGGAGTTGAAGAACTAGGGAAGGCGGTGGGAACTTCAGCAGCAGTTGGTGCTGGTGTTGGTACTGGAGTTAGGGGAATTACTGGTGGAGAGGTTAGCCCTGGTACGATTGCAGAAGATGCCTTGTTTGGTGCGTTATTTGCTGGGCTGGGAAGCGGAAGCAGGGTCAAGGGATATAACAGAGAACAGGCTATTTCGCTAAATGAAAGAGTTAAGTCTGGCAAGGCTACCGAAGCGGAATACCGCGATTGGAATGGCATACTGGCTGAAGCACAGAAAACTGGAGCCAAGGGTGTTGAGTCGGCAAAACGAACAACAGTTGATTTAGCTGGCAGGCCAGTGTTTGAAAAGACTGAGCTTACATTGCCCAAAAAGCAACCGATGCAACAAATGCCAACTGCTGAGCTACCGCCAGTACAACCAGTACCTCCAGTGGAATTAGCCGAGGCAGGCGTGCGCGGTAATGTGCGTGGGACACAGGCTGACACAGCAGAGATGCAACGGCGTGGAATCATTACGCCAATGCAGGAAAGCTTAGTCGATCTAAACGACCCAGTGCCAAGGACAAATGTATTTACAACCGAATCTCAAGGCATCAATCGTGAAGCGATTACTCCAGACACAAGGGGGTTGCAGGGCGAGATTGTAAGTGAAGGTCCACTTGTCACGCCTAGGGCACAGTTGCCGACAACGGAGAGGTTGGCGTTGCCAGCGGAGGGTGAGGCTTTACCAATACAAGAAGTTGAATCTAAGCCAATTATTCAATCTGAAGAACAAAGGCAATCTGTTATGCCTCCTATTGTTTCTGGAATGATTACAACGGCAAGGCAAGCTGCTGAAGACTTCACAAAAAGAATTTCAAATGTTAAATACGCGCCCTATGTTGAAGGTCAAAAGCGTGAATCAATTTTGTTTGATTTAGATGGGAAGCAATACAAGGCTGAATTAAAAGGCAGAAATAAAGATTTCATGCTGGGTGAGAATGCAAATGCAAATGCAGGTTTAGCATCTAGGGCATTCTTGGATGGAGATGCCATTGAAATTAAGGGCAGGACAACCATCCCTCGACCAATGCGTGGCAAGGCTGGTGAGGCTGGGTTCATCGTATCCGATGTGCAAGAAGGCGCGGCCAAGGTGGCGCAGAAGTGGCTCACCACAGAAGGCAATCTTCCTAAAGAGATGTTTGACATTATGGAAGCCAAGGGATCTCGCACGCAGGCGATGCTCAAGCAGATTGATTTTACGCTCAAGGATTTGGCTAAAGAAGCAAGGATTTTGAATGGCAAGCCTAGGCTTACTCCAGAGCAATCTGGTCAGCTAGACAAATTCCTGCGCGGTGCTACCGATGCGACTACACTTCCAGAGTCCATCCAGCCAATAGCAAATCAAATGCGTAGGCAGTTGGATAACCTATCTGAAGGTCTTATTCAAGAAGGTACATTCTCGCAGGAGGTTGGGGCCTCTGGCAAAAGCAAAGCAGATGTTATCAGAGAGCGTAAAGGTGAGTATCTAACTCGCTCGTATG
>Ga0209353_10001989_pt1 | contig 11404 bp, 9 predicted proteins | sample LauGreSpBDMM15SD_2_FD_187561 | JGI IMG/M metagenome (GOLD analysis project Ga0209353, IMG submission 187561) | Freshwater lake microbial communities from Lake Michigan, USA - Sp13.BD.MM15.SD (SPAdes) (version 2) | ecosystem: Environmental > Aquatic > Freshwater > Lake | place: Lake Michigan, USA...
CGGCTTCATCATTGGAATGAACCCATTTCCATATAAATGAAGTCTCAATACCTTTAAGAGATTGTTTTTTATGGTCAATTAAGGTGGTTAATACATTGATATCATCTTCACCCAAATCAAGGATGATATTTAATTTATTTGAGATGAAATACAACTCAAATAAGTCGTAATTATCATAAGCAACTTTTGCCTCAATATATAATGTTGTTAATTTTTCATCATCAACCTTATCAGGGTGAGTTAGTTTAGCAATATCCCTAAATATTTTTTTAACCTTATCTTTTGTTGCCTTACTTACAATATCAGGATTAACAATCGGGTTCTTCTTTATCTTTTCTTGTTCTTCACTTTGTTCGCGACTTTCCTCTTGTTTTTCTTCTTGTTTTTCACTTTCTTCAGGTTCAACAACTTCAGGTAATTCTATCTTACCATTAACTAAATTTAAGAAATCTTTTTGGTATGTATTAACAACCTCTTTTTTATATTGGTCGTCTAACATAAGGAAAGTGTATTCTTGGACTAGTCTTTGTATTTGTAGATTTTTTAGAGATGTATTCACAATATTGTTTATCAATAAATATTGTTTTTTTTATAATATCCTCTATTTTTCTTATAAAAAAACATAATGGATAAAATCTTCATACAAATAGCCTCATATAGAGACCCCCAACTTAATCCAACAATTAAAAGTTGTATTGATAACGCAAAACACCCTGAGAATTTGGTGTTCGGTATATGTAATCAATATCACCCGGAAGATGAGTTTAACATTGATGAATATAAAAATGATGAACGATTTAGAATAACGAATGTTTTATATTCTGAAGCCGAAGGTGTATGTGCCGCTCGTCATGCTGTACAACAATTATATGGTGGTGAGGAATATACTCTACAAATTGATTCCCATATGCGTTTTGCACATAATTGGGATGTTGAATTTATCGGCATGATAAAACAACTACAAGATAAAGGAATTAAGAAACCTTTATTAACCGGATATGTATCGTCATTTAATCCCGATAATGACCCAAATGAAAGAATTGTTGACCCTTGGGAGATGGCCTTTGACCGATATACACCGGAGGGGGTTGTATTTTTTTTACCACAAACAATTCAGGGATGGACAACATTAACCGAACCAGTCCCATCAAGATTTTATTCAGCACATTTTTGTTTTACCTTGGGGGTATTCGCCACCGAAGTACAACACGACCCAAGTTACTATTTCCACGGAGAAGAAATATCAATTGCTGCAAGAGCTTACACTCACGGATATGATTTATTTCACCCACATAAAACATTAATTTGGCACGAATATACGAGAAAAAACAGAACCAAACACTGGGATGATGCTCCAGATTGGGGGAAAAGAAATGAAAGTTGCCATTTAAGAAATAGAAAACTATTCTCAATGGATGGGGAAGTTTATAATCCGGAAGAATTTGGAATTTATGGTTTTGGTTCAGAGAGAACACTAAAAGATTATGAAAGATATTCAGGTCTTTTATTCTCAAAACGAGCTGTTCAACAATATACATTAGATAAGAAATATCCCCCAAACCCGCAAGTCTTTGAGACGGAGGAAGAATGGTTAGATAGTTACGCATCAATCTTCAGACATTGTGTTGATGTTCATTTTAATTTAGTCCCTGAAACGGATTATGATTTTTGGGTGGTTGCCTTCCACGATGAAAAGGATGAGACATTATATAGACGAGATGCGGATATTAATGAGATTAATATGATGAAAAAAGACCCGGATGGGTATTGTAAAATATGGAGACAATTCCAAACCGCACATAAACCAAAATACTGGGTTGTATGGCCTCATAGCACATCAAAAGGATGGTGCGAGAGAATAACAGGAAATTTATGAGATATATAATTAGACATCAATTTAGAGATATGTTAATGGGTGGTAATGAGTTTTATGTTACTAGTTTATTTAAGAACATATTAAGAGAACTAAAGGTGTTATATCCTCAAGATACTTTTGATATTGAGGTTGACCCAAACTACGAAAAGTATGGTCAAGGAAGTATTTTTAGTTGCATGAGTTTTTCTATTATTAACCCCAATAATAACCAATATATTTTAATTTCATTATTTGATAATTGGAAATATCATTTTATGAAACATTTAGGGTGGCAACCTAAAAATATGAAACAATTTTTTTATGCTGGAGGTTTTAATTATTTAGACTACTTTAATTTTAAGAAAACTTCATTAGGTAATAATGATGTTGAATTTCCTGAAGATATCTCAAAGGTATATAATACATTTTTTTATAATACTTATTTTGATTGTTGTTACGATAAAATAAGCGAGATTTATGATAATGGTCGTGAAAAAGAAAAAATAAAAAAATTGTTTTTCCGTGGATGGATGTGGGACTCTAGAAAATTAATGACAAATCAAATAAATCGTGAAGATGTATTAATTATTGATAAAAATGTTAATAACCAAAACTTAACTTATATTGATTATTTAACTGAAATGTCTAACTATTCTGTTAGTTTAAGTTTACCTGGGGGAACTGAAGTGTGTAATAGAGATATTGAATGTTTCGCAATTGGTGTTCCAGTGTTAAGACCGCATCTTCAAATTAACTATCCGGACCCTTTGATGCCTAATTATCATTACATAAATTCTTATCATAGTTGTGATTACACTGATGGGGGTAATGCTAAATATCTATCTTATTCTGATTTCCAAAACAATTTATTATATACTTGGGATATGGTTAAAGATAATAAAGAATATTTAGATTTTATTTCTGAAAACGCGAGAAATTGGTTTTTAAGAAATTCAACAATGGAAAAAAACGTTGATTTTTTTCTGAAAAATATAAATTTACAATTAATAAATGAGTAAAATAACATTAGTAACAGGATTATGGGATATTGGAAGAGACAACCTTCAAGAGGGGTGGTCAAGGTCATATTCCCACTATTTAGAAAAATTCAAACAACTATTACAAGTCTCAGAAAATATGATAATTTTTGGGGATGAAGAATTACAGAAATTTGTTAATGAAAATAGAAGTCCCGAAAACACTCAATTTATTTTACGAAGGTTAGATTGGTTTAAGAATAATGAATATTACAATCTTATTCAAAGTATTAGAACCAATCAAAAGTGGTATAACCAAGTGGGGTGGTTAACAGATTCAACTCAAGCAAAACTTGAGATGTATAACCCTTTGGTTATGTCAAAAGTTTTTCTTTTACATGATGCTAAAATATTAGATAAGTTTAATTCAGAATATCTTTTTTGGATTGATGCCGGAATAACCAATACGGTTCATCCAGGTTATTTCACTCATGATAAAGTATTAGATAAGTTACCCCAATATATCAATAAATTTACTTTCATAACATTCCCTTACCAAGCCAATACCGAAATACACGGATTTGAGTTTAATAAGATTTGTGAATACGCAACTAAAAAAGTAACTAAAGTTGGTCGTGGTGGTTTCTTCGGTGGTAAGAAAGAAAATATAACTGATATTAATAATCTGTATTATAACATTTTAATTAATACATTATCATCCGGTTATATGGGAACTGAAGAATCCATATTTAGTATTATGATTTATAATTCCTCAAGTATTGTAAATTATATTGAGATTGAGGAGAATGGACTAATGGGTAAATTCTTTGAGGACTTAAAGAACGATTCGGTTATTGTTAAAAATGAGGTTGTAAATGATGCTGTAAATGACGCTGTAAATTTAGACCTTGATAAGGTTGGTTTATATGTTATAACATTTAACTCACCAAAACAATTTGAAACCCTTATTGAATCCATGTTGGAATATGATGGTGATTTTATTTATAGACCTAAAAAATTCCTACTTGATAACTCAACCGACTTAACAACAACTCCAAGATATAAAGAATTATGTGACCAATACGGATTCGTTCATATTAAAAAAGATAACATTGGTATAGTTGGGGGTAGGGTGTTTGTTGCCGAACATTTTGATGAAACTGATTTAGATTTCTGTTTATGGTTTGAGGATGATATGTTCTTCTATCCTAAAAAAGGAGAGGTATGTAGAAATGGGTTTAATCGTTATACGACCAACTTATATCAAAAGTCTTTGGAGATTGTTAAACGAGAAAACTTTGATTATCTAAAATTAAACTTTACTGAGTTTTATGGGTCAAATGATATTCAGTTTTCATGGTATAATGTTCCCCAATCTTTCAGGGAAATTAATTGGCCTAATAATCCTAAATTACCTATTCAAGGATTAGACCCCAATTCACCAAATACGGTCTTTAGAAACATTAAAATCCATAAAGGGTTACCTTATGCTTCCGGTGAGGTATTTTTATGTAATTGGCCTATTATAATGACGAAAAGGGGTAATTATAAATGTTATTTGGAAACCAGATTTCATCATCCTTTTGAACAAACGTTGATGAGTTACGCTTATCAAGAAACCGTTAAAGGTAATATCAATCCAGGTATATTATTATTAACACCAACAGAACATGACCGTTTTGATTTCTATTCCGCTGACCTAAGAAAGGAGTGTTAGTATTTTTTAGAATTCAAGGTATTTATATATAAAAAAAGACGATGAATTTTGATATAAAAAAGAACGCAACATTACCGGTATTAAAACTTCAAGTTGTGAAGGATGGCCGTAGTGATTACAATAATTTTATGAAACAAATTGAGGTTTCAGCATTATTTTTCTCAATGGTTGATACCGAAACAGGTATTCCAAAAATTATGTCAAGACCAGCGTCTTATGTGGAAAAAACTCAATTAGACCCAAACGCAGAACCGGAATATTACATATATTATCAATTCACTAATACTGATACTAATACTGTTGGTCAATTTGAAGGCCAATTTATGCTGAAAAATAATGATGGTGTTTTAATTCTACCTATTAGAGAAAAATTATATATTACAATCCACGATTCGTTTATTGCTGACGACTTGGACTATACTACTTGTTACACTTCAGACTTTCCTTGTTGTACACCATAAAAAAGATATTATGAAAATTATAATTACAGAAAATAGAATATACGACATCGCAAAAAAAGAATTAACAAAACACTTCGGCAACTTGACACCTGTTGAGTATGAAAGCTATCCGAATAGACTTTTTTATGTTGATAAAAAAGGAAATCTTTATTTTGAACTTACTGATTGGAATGATGAAGTTTTGGTTGATTATAATACAATTTGGGGTTTTTTAGAGAATGTGTTTCAATTAGAACACAAACAAATTCAACAACTTACAAAAGAATGGATTGAAGAATATTACAATTTGGAGGTTGGGGAAATTAAAATGTTAATTGGTAAGACATCATCACGATGGATTAATTTTACAAGAAAATATAAACATAACCTTGCAAAACAAGAATTAACCAATAGATTTGGTAATTTGACACCGGTTCAAGATAGTCCTATTTGGGTACTTTATGTTGATAAAAATAAAAAACCATATTTAGGGTTTAATGAGGAGACAGGTTATGCAAATTTCGATTATTCAGTTTTGGAATTTTTAGAAAATAATTTTCAGTTTAGTGGTAGTGAAAATGAAAGAATTATTGCGGGTTGGATGGAAGAACATTATAATTTAGATTTAAAAGACATTTCTTTAAATTTTTTATAATTTTTTTTTGATAATTGAAATATTAGTTATATCTTTGACTTGTTGAAATGAAGGAAACAATATCTGAAAAAAAAATAAATATTTTTCCCTAAAAAGTTTTGATAATTAAAATAAAAAGAATACCTTTGACTTGTTGAAATGATTAAGGGTTTGCGGTTTCCCTAATAAAAAATCGTGCGGAACTTATACTTCTGCGGTAACTTAAAATGAGGATGATGTCCGAATACGTCTTAGGATGGTGGTTATCAGCTTTCCCATATACAGCTGAATGGGCGGTTATTAACAGCCGATAAATATACGGTTAGGTATAAAAGGGGACTTCGGTCTCCTTTTTTAGACATAAAGGGTTTACGGTTTCCTTAATAAAGAATCGGGTGAAACTTATAGTTTTACGGTAACTTAGAATGAGGATGATGTCCGAATACATCTTAGGATGGTGGTTACCAGTTCTCCCGTATAAAACTTAACGGGCGTTTATTAACAAACGAGAAACATACGGTTAGGTAAAAAGAGAGACTTTGGTCTCTTTTTTTAGTTATATAAGGTCTTTAACTTTATAACTTCCTTTTAATTGTGGTGTATCAAAAAATGATACCCCTTTAATTTGCGTGATAAAATTAACTTTATATTTATTTTTATCAAATCTATATACCTCAACAATTTCTTGATAATTGTTTTTAGTTAATAATAAATTTCTACCTTGACCTAATCTCCAATCTTTAGCGTTTTTTATAAATTTTACGATTGTACTTAAGTTATTAATAAATAAGTCAATACCTTCATAAGTGTCAGGGTTTAAGATTCTACTATTATGAAATTTACCTGGAAGTCCAGTCAATGGGTTTAATGGTGCGTAGTCAGGTTCTGAATTACGGAGTAATCTTTGTTTCCAATGATTTGTTAGATTAATATCAAACATAATCTCACAACTTACTTGTCCATTTTTATTTGGTTGCATGTATTCGTCAGGACAAATCCATTTATTACCATTACTATTCCAATTATAAAATGAATTAACTTTTAAAGTTAATTCTGAATTTAATCTATTAGGTACATTAACGGTTGACTTACCCTCAATTAATAGTTGGTTAATAAAGTTTTCGTGAAGAACAACTTCTTGTATCGTCATTTCACTTCCAAGTGACTCCCGTAATATTTTTCTAATTAAATCTTTCATATCTTTTATAAATATTACTTACCCTCAAAAAATTGACAAATCATATCAAATATCTTATCATTGATATGAACAAGACAAACCTCATCAACATGGGAGCTAATAAGTCATCTAAAACAATTTTATTATGATATCACAAGAAGACATTGAGAAGTTCCTACAAGGGAATGACGACGAAAAATATATTGTATCGGTTGAATACGACTACACCACTGATGCTATCTACAAAGTTATTGAAGACCCCATTAAAGGTAAATTTATTAAAAAAGACACATTCACCCCATTCTGTTGGGTTGGAGACCTTAGAGGTGTTAATTTTTACCAAGGGTCAAAAGACTTACAAAAAGCCGCAATGACCAAATACGGAATTATGATTATCAAACTTGAAACAAGTGGTAACGAACGACTTGAGAACGGATTGAAATTTATGGTTAAAGCCATGAAAGGATACCGGGCGTTAGTCCAATTCTTCCGTGATGGAAACCTTGACCCTTGGGGTGAATCCGCGAAAGATAAATTATTAATCCTTCCCCCAGTTGAACAATACCTAATATCAAAAGAAAAAAGATTATTCAAGGGGTTTGAGGAATATAATGATATTACCAGACTTGTTTATGACTTGGAGACGACCGCTTTGGAACCAAAAGATGGTCGTATCTTCATGATTGGAATCAAAACAAATAAAGGTTACCAAAAGGTTATTGAATGTTCAAATATTGATGAAGAAAGAAAAGGACTTGTTGAGTTCTTTAATATCATTGATGAACTTAAACCAAGTATCATCGGTGGTTATAACTCCGCAAACTTTGACTGGTTTTGGATATTTGAGAGATGTAAAGCTCTTAACCTTGATATTAAAAAAATTAGCAAATCACTTAATCCGAAAAAACCAATCGGACAAAAAGATGGTATGTTAAAACTTGCCAATGAAGTTGAAAGGTTCAACCAAGTAACTCTTTGGGGTTATAATGTTATTGATATTATTCACTCCGTTAGACGAGCTCAAGCAATTAATTCAGGTATCAAATCAGCAGGTCTGAAATACATTACTCAATACATCAATGCTGAAGCACCTGACCGTATATATATTGACCACACAGAAATTGGTCCTATGTATGCCAAAAAAGATGAATATTGGTTAAACCTTACAAACGGAAAATATAAAAAAGCTGATAACCCAGCATTTGATAATTTAGATACGAGATTCCCAGGTTCTTACACCAAAGTAACAGGTGATAATATCGTGGAAAGATATCTTGACGATGACTTAGAAGAAACCCTTCTTGTGGATGATGAATTCAACCAAGGGACTTTTCTACTCGCAACAATGGTTCCAACCACATACGAAAGAGTATCCACAATGGGTACCGCAACACTATGGAAAACTATTATGCTTGCGTGGTCATACAAATACAATTTAGCCATACCACAGAAAGAAGAAAAACAAGACTTCGTGGGGGGTTTATCAAGACTATTAAAAGTGGGTTATTCTAAAGATGTGTTAAAACTGGATTATTCATCACTATACCCAGCAATACAACTAGTTCATGATGTATTCCCGGAATGTGATGTTACAAATGCAATGAAAAGTATGTTGGGGTATTTCAGAAACTCCCGTATCACTTACAAAAATTTAGCTAAAGAGTTCTATGAAACAGATAAGAAAAAATCATTAACATACGATAGAAAGCAGCTTCCGATTAAGATTTTTATAAATTCACTATTCGGAGCGTTATCTGCACCCCATGTATTTCCTTGGGGTGAAATGAAAAGTGGGGAACAGATTACTTGTACTGGTCGTCAATATCTTCGTCAGATGGTAAAGTTTTTCGTTAAGAAAGGTTATACACCTTTAGTACTTGATACTGACGGCTGCAACTTTAGTCTTCCCGACGAAAGTATTGAAGATAGAAAATATGTCGGAAAAGGATTGAATCCTCAAATCGTTAAAGGAAAAGTGTTTACAGGTTATGATGCGGATGTTGCCGAATTCAACGATTTATTTATGCGTAAAGAAATGTTTTTGGATTGTGACGGAACATGGGACTCTTGTATTAATTTGGCAAGAAAGAACTATGCAACAATGGAAAATGATGGAAAAATTAAACTAACCGGTAATACAATTAAGTCAAAAAAATTACCTCTATATATTGAGGTGTTTTTAGATAAAGGTGTTAGATACTTACTTGAGGGTAAAGGACAAGAATTTATTGAATATTATTATGAATATATTCAGATTATCTTTGATATGAAAATTCCATTAAAACAAATCGCACAAAGAGCTAAAGTTAAATTGAGTTTAGACGATTACAATAAACGAAGTACTCAGAGAACTAAAGGAGGTGCGTTAATGAGTCGGATGGCACACATGGAACTCGCCTTAAAACATAAATTGAAAGTGTCGTTAGGTGATGTAATATCTTATGTTAATAATGGAGCTAGAGCTTCACATGGTGATGTACAAAAGAAGGGTGATATTGTTCAACTAAATTGTTATATGTTAGATGTTGCTGAACTTGAAAATAATCCGGATATGGTTGGGGAATATAATATTCCAAGAGCTATAGCAACTTTCAATAAGAGAATTCAACCATTATTGGTGGTTTTCAAGGAAGAAACAAGAAAAGGGTTACTTGTTACCGACCCTGAACAAAGAGGATTTTTTACTAAAGAACAATGTCAAATGGCTAATGGTATACCGTTTAAGGATGGTGACCAAGATACGATTGAGGATTTATTAACATTATCTGAAGGTGAAGTTAAATATTGGGATAAGGTTGGTATTGACCCTAACTACATTTATGAGTTAGCTGAACCTGGGTGGGAAGATTTTATATAAAAAAAGGTTACCTTTTACCATAAGATAAACCCCATTTTTTAGGGTTTATCTTTAAACGATTAGTAATATAAAAAAAGGTGTCGTATTGACACCTTTTATATTTTATTCTAATTTTAATCCGTCACTGGATGATATATACCAAATATCTTCAACTAAATAGAACTCAACACAAGCTCCTTTATCAATTAATATTTCATCGTATAGTTCATCAATTTTATTATTATCAGGAACGATTGTTACATTAGTTAATGCTTTAATAAAGATATGGTTAGTTGTGTTAGAGTTTAATATCACCTCACAATTATCAATATTTTTTATAACAATAAAACTCTCACCATTTGTTGAATAGTTACTTTCAGATATTACTTTTCTTATTTCATTCGCAGTATTCATACTTAAATAGTTTTTATCACCGATAAACTTTCTCATTAATTTTTTATTAAAATTTCTCATAATTTTTTAGATTACATAGATTTGTCTTGGCATCGCACGGAATTTCAATTGTTTATTTAGATTTTCGGCTAATAATGCTTCTTTCTCCATAACTTTTTCAGGACGAAGACGTTCCAATCGTAATTTCAATTCTTCTTCAAGTTTAGTTTGTTCGTCTTTACCTTCAGTTAATAAACTTTGATAATCCATAGTTAATTCAGAATCCGGTGTTTTGATAGCACCACTAAATTTACCTCTTACTCTACCTAAAGTCTGTTTAACATATGCTGTAAACCATCTACGAACCCATACTTGAGCTGGGTTATTAAGTTCAGACCACGCTACTTCTGCAATTGGCACATCAGATGGTAACTTAACAATTTCAGGATTGTTTTTTAAACAACTATCTCTATCCGCAGGACCAACATCATAGTACCAATAGTATACTTTTCCCCTCATTAATGTTCCATTTCCGAAGTCAAATTTACCCCCAGGTGTATTCATTAAGTGTATTGCTTTTTTACCTTCAGGAAGAGCTGTAACTCGGTATGTAAGGTCACCACCAATTATTCTTCGTTGTATATTAATTTCTTGCATCCTAAGAAGCATATCAAAGGCTGGCATCATAAAGTAAGAACCTGACATACCCATTTGGGCAAATCCGGCACTACCACCAAGACCTGCACCACCCATTCCTCCAAAAGACCAAGGGTCAAATATTGCATTATTAAGTGATGATGGTGTAAACCAAAGTAGTTCGTTTAATTCTCTGTTTGCAGGAATTTCGTAAATTTGTTGATTTTCGTGTAGTTGTATAAAGTCTTTTTTAAGAACATCATCACCACCGGCTTGAAGACCTACGATTTTTGAGTATGCGTAAGTGTATCTTGTTTCATAATCTAAACTTTTAGTTATGAAGGCTTTGGATAATGATTGTGTGTCAAGGTTTAGATTGTAAAGGGAGGTCCATTGAGATTCAATTAACCAATCTTGAACGAATTGGGAGTAATCACCGATAGATAATTCTAATAAACTATCCATCATTTCGTCTTCAATTTCAATTGAACGAACTGGTGCTCCTAATAAGTGTTTAATTCTTGTGTATAACTTACTTCTTTCGGGTTCTTGAATTATTATTGACATAATGATATTTTATATATAAATATCATCATTTTATAAATGTATATGTTTTGGATTGACGAGGTTAATATTATTCTAATATACCTATTTTCCCTGTAATTTCAGGTGTGATTGGAACTTCTTTTAATATATTATTAGATGGGTTACATTCATAACCTATAATTTTACCTGATTT
>Ga0209353_10001991_pt1 | contig 11399 bp, 14 predicted proteins | sample LauGreSpBDMM15SD_2_FD_187561 | JGI IMG/M metagenome (GOLD analysis project Ga0209353, IMG submission 187561) | Freshwater lake microbial communities from Lake Michigan, USA - Sp13.BD.MM15.SD (SPAdes) (version 2) | ecosystem: Environmental > Aquatic > Freshwater > Lake | place: Lake Michigan...
AATTGATTTCATTCCAAACGATTCAAAATTAGTAAATTCTACTTCTTCCGTTTCAAGTTCTAAGCTCCATTCCTCTAATGGTTGAGCAGCACCAGCGATATTAAGGAATCCATTCTTGCCAGCGTAATAAGCCATATTACTGACCTCCTAAAAATGCAATTTTGTAAGTAGCACCAGCAGAACTAGAAAGAGTCAATGTCTTGTCAGTTCCACTAACTGCTTGGAAAGTGGGAGTCGTAAATATGAATCCCGCTCCAGCTGGGATGCTAATAGTTGGGCTTGTTCCGCCAAGGAACCACTCTAGACCGTTTGATGCGCCGGGAGCATATACAACTGTTCCAGCAGATGAAGTGATGGCTACGGCGAAAATTCGGGCCAATGCGATTGAATTACCAAGGAGATCGGTTAGGCCCGTACTCATGTCATAGGTATATGACCCAGAAGCTGCCAAAGTTCGCTGCTCTGCGAATACGATATTTACTGGATTAGTTCCAGTTAGATTTGGGGACACTGATAGCGATACGGCATCTGGACCTTGACTTACAGAATCAAATCCAGTAACCGTTTTTTGCTGGTCCCAAGATAAACTCAGTGATGTCGAAGCAGAGTTCAGTGCCATTAGCTAACTCGCTCCTCAATACTTTTATATCTAATAATTAAACCAGATATATCATAATTGCCTGCATCGCCAGATACAACATCAAAAGGTGCGGTTGTTTCAATAATTGCATCAATTACTGTGTCTGCACCGGGAAGATTTGGCTGGTAAAGACTATTTCTAATAGATTGTCTTAATTTTAAGAACGATTCAACATCTGCTTCGTATATACGATTGCCGGGCCGGATCATAGTTATCTGGATTTCGTAGATATATTCGACTACCCGCTCAAATGCTTCCATCCCAACCTTTTCCTTACCCGGAGTGACAAGGATAATTGGGATCGTGTCTTCTTGGAGCAGTACAGGTTTCTTGCGAATTTTAACAGTTGGGATTGCTGGAATCGCCTCAAGACGCTGCTTGGTGTAAACCAGTGCTTCCCAAAATACTGAACTAGCCATCAATTAACCCCAAGTGATGCTTGAGCAGTAGCTTTTACATTCCATCTAGATCGTAACACGCCATCCTCAATGCTGTCTACATTATATATTTTTCCTAAATTGTCTGTAATTTTTGCATTTAATTTTGGTATAAATGTTACAGGTGCTTCTAATTTCCAAATAACAAATTCAACTGCTACAGTGTACATAATTGTCCCAGCAGCACTTTCAAATGCAAGATTTGCTGGACGGCGAATAACATTTGAAATTACTATAGAGTTTTCGCCAATATTTTGAAATGAAATATTCTCTTTGTTGTCAAATACTTCATAGTCTGACGATATATCTAGCATTACGATCTATCCCCCGGATAGCGTATTTCTATTTGACCAAATTTACTTGGTTTTGGCATATTATCTGCCGTATCGGCCAATCCAAGTCTTCCTCTTCCAGCCAATATTTTAGAATAAAATGCAGGATCAGGTTTTCCCTGACTCTTATATCCAATTTTTATCCTGCTGTTATCCTCAAGCGATTCAGCAGTGCGAGGCTTGTAGTAAATGCTTCTTTGCAGTTTTCCAGATCGTCTCGCTGGATATTCACCCGGCAATGATGCTGGAGGATACTTAACATTAATATTTTGCTTATGTTTCTCAACAATTTGTGATGCAAACTGAAGCAAATATTTTTTTCTAGCTTTTCTATCAACCTCTGGAGGTTCAAATTCAACCATCGTTGGCTCATCTTGAACCACTTCTTTGTCTTTAGCCTTTTTCCCAGAAAATCTACCAAATAAATTTGTAAAGAAATCGCCTACCTTTGAAAGTATGCCAGTGGGCTTAGTTCTCTCTTCTTTAACTGGAATAGCTGGAAGAATTGATTCTTCTGGTGGCAACTCATCAGTGTATTGAATTGTCAATACTGTTCTGATATTTGCCATTTTGTTAGTCCGTTACCATGTAGGTTAAATGACCACCAAGGCTTGTTGATGCGCTTAGAACCAAATTCAAGGCCTCGCCAATCTCGGTTCTAAGCACTCCAACAGTACCAGCTGGAGTCATTGCTCCATATGCTGCCATCGTATTGCTGTGATTCCCAAAATACAGTGTTCCAGTAATTGCTGTAGAACCTGAAGCAAAATATGCGTTTTGGTTCGCTGAACTCGTGACGGCATACAGTAACACCAAAATTCTTTTACCTGTAACAGCAGCAACAACAGTGTTTGATCCAGCTGTAGCTGCGTCAATTTTGGCGTATTTCATCGGAATTTCATCCTTGTCATGCGCTGATATGGTCCACCAATAAGCTGCTTGGTCTTTATCAATGATGCCAGTTTGGTTGTCAATGTATCGAGATAGTCCCCCCAAGCCACGGTCTGACCATCGACCGTGTAATTGGGCTTGGGACTAGCAGTTATTTCCTTGATCGCTGAAGAGATGTTTGCGATTGCCTGATCTAGATCAGTTTCCGCTGACATCTTTCATCTCCAATGCGATTGGTTGTCTACTTTCGTGCAGATGGTAACGAATTCGATATTCGTTCTTGGCCTGTTCTCTGCCATAAGCCTTGATGAAGGCACGGGGTAAATCGCCATAAGCAACTTCCCATGCCTTCATCATTGGCGTAGCAACAACAGGCTTATCAGATGTGGTGGGTTTCATCTGTATGCCTCAGTTATTAAGCGTTGTTGTTCTTGACGATGTGCCAAGGACTCCAGACGCTTGGGATACCTCGCTCTTCAGCGAAGTAGGATGCTACGATGCCCCGATCCAGCATTTCGTACTGGCTTGGGCTTGCTTGGGTTACAGTCAGCGGGAAGTTCTGCATATAGCGGAAGGGCTTACCAGCTTGCATCATGAACCACAAGCCATCAGTGTTAGCCTGACTCAAGTTCAGACCATCAGCTGCCAAGCATCGCTGCTCAACAAGCGGACTGGTAACAACATTGAACTGGCCACTGTAAGGATTGCCCGGAGTGCTGGCAATGTTCAATTCAGAAGCAGTAGCCTGAGTTGAACCCGGAGTGGTACGGCGATCAGTGGAGGATGCCCCAATGATCAGATTGATGGTTGCCATCCTCGCTGGATTAACCAAAATGGTATCCGGCGTAATGAGCAAACGCTTTGCCGTATGGGGATCTTCTTGGCGCATGAACAGCATATAAGCAGACTGGAGTGAAGTCCAATCTACTAGCTGGTTCGTATGGGCATTCAGATAGCCAAGTGTTCGGCTCGTCTGGAAAGTATTGTAAGCAGTACCGCTGTACTTGAATGAGTTGTTGACACCAAGGAAGGTATCAATTACTTCAAGTTCCTTACGGTATGCCAACTCAGTGCCGATACTAGATGCCTGCTGGAGGATTGCACCAGTCAGATCAAAGAAAACCGTTTCCTTGAGAACATCAAGTGCCAAGGCATTTTCACGGGTTTCTGGAGTCTCGATCCAACGCTCCCCGAATTGGGCACGGGGATGAGTTTCACCGGGACCCCGCTTGCGCCCACGATCACCGATGTTCTGAAGACCGATAATCTTCTGACCATTGAGCTTTGTGGACTCAACAGGCATCAGGCGATCAGCAATCAGAGCAGGGTTCTGGAATGCTTCCAAAATCTTTACTTCAACCAGTCCACCAACGATGGAGGTGAAAGTATTGATGTTCAGAAAGGCTGAAGGATCAAGACCAAAACCAGTGGCCTCAACCAGTGCCCGTTGCTCATTGGGAAAACCAGTTTCCACCAGCGAACGAGCTACGGTGTACTGATTCATTGTGCCGGATTCAGGATTAAAGATCTGCCTCCAGCTTGGCCCAACAATGGATTCAGCAAGCTCTTGCAGGCTGAACTGCTCTGGACGGACGCTACGGTCCTTCAAGATGCGGTTGCCAGCAAAGTCCTTGTTGTCGTTCCCTTCCTTGTCGCAAAGACCAAGACCTTGGCGCATTTCGGTTAGGAAACGCCATCGACCGTTGGTTTCTTTAGTTCGGGACTCGTACAGATTTCTAAGTTTCATCGTGTTCATGGATCAGTACCTTTCTTATTGTGTTGTGGATCAGGCTGAGGTGATGGTGTTGTAATCAGCGAAGTTGTAAGGCGACCATCGCCCAATCAACCGCACTCGCACCGATGTGGTATTCGATGCATAACGCTCAACTACATAACCAAGTGCCTCACCAGAATCGGTGGTCTTCACGAGTGTTTGCGCTGCAACATTTCCAGCACCAGCAGTTGCTGCAACCGAAGCTGCAACCAGATCACCGGGCTCAAAAGTGGTAGCTGCACAAGTTGCTTCATACAAAGCATCAGGGGCGAAGGTGATTGATTCACCATTGAAGGCTGGATAGCCAGCACTGGCATCAGTTGCTAGCTTGCCTTGAAGGGCAACGCCAGCGAAAACTGCACGAATTGCAGCTTGATCGGTATTAACCGTCCCAGTTGCTACATAAGCATCGAAGGGCTTCAGCACTTTGTTGGTGCTGTCCCAGTAAAGCAGATCTCCCACACTGATGGCAGTTGACGCTGCGCTAGCGAGGCTCATCACCGTATCGCTTGCTGGTTTATAGAGTTTGCCACCACCAAAAGTCGTACTCATCGTCGTACCCCCTTTTTAGTTTTGCAACCAACGGAACAAAGAATCACCTTCAGGAATACCATTACCCTTACTTTCTTGAAGTGGGGCATTGATTGGTGGGCATTTGGGCTTTGCAGCTTTTTCAGAAGCAGCAATACGCTTGATCTGACGCTCCAGAGAAGAAGCCGAAAGACTCGAAAGGTCTTCTACAAGAGAATCTTCAAACTTAATTCCAGCTTGCTCACACAAGTTGCGAATGTTGTCCTTAGCTCTCAAGTATTTCAATTCTTCTTTAGGATCTTTAGATTCTTTTACAGGCTTCATGCGCTCCTTCTTATCTGCATATTTATCTTCGCCACCATCTTCCTCTTCGCCTTCTTTGCAACTACCCTCTTCAGCACCCATGCTGCCTTGGCAATCGCAACCGCACTTAGAACACTTCTTATTGTCCTTCGCCTCTTCGGTATCATCCGATCCTGAATCAGCTGGCATATCGCCCTTCTGATCCTTATTTGAATCATCAATACGATCCATAGCCTCAGTTGCATCCATTTCTTCGTCCCCCATTTCATCCATAAGGAAATCAAGAACAGCATCAGCTTTACGATCATCAGCCATATCATCACGGGTAATGATCTGCATAATCCGGTGGTGTAAGTCTTTTCTACCCGCCTCTTTTTCATTAGCTACTGGGTTAGTCTCGTCTTCACTCTCTTTAATAGTTCCAGTAGGCTTGTTTGCGCTTTTACTCTTAGATTTCACGAATCCCCTCCTCGCTTTAGGAGAGCGTTTTTTACTCGTTCGATAAACTCCAGAGTACGCTGCTTCTTCTGTTTTCTGCTTTGTTGTCGCTGATTCCGTGAGCGATTGAGTCGTTGCCGGGTCTGCGACGAGATCGACATGGCGCACTTCTGTTATCCTTGAGACAACGAATATACCCTGTTTATCTACAGATCCTTCGCCCTGAGCGTTATGACTCATTCCAAATACATCATTGAGTTCTTTGCGCTCAGCAGCTTCGCATACACTCTCAGCCATCTCATGGCTTTTGAGGTAGAGAAGATCACCAAAAAGACCATCGCCTTCGACGAATCTTACATTGATAAACTTTCCAAAGCGGTCGTATGTTGAACGCTGCTGGGTTGGGCCTTTTTCTGGATGGTCAATATTGACCTTTTTTCCTTCGTACAAGGAAATTGCAGCTTTGCAGGCTTCAGGCGTATAACGCCTACCATTCTGGGATGTGAACCCAAGAATTTTAATGCCTTTGATGATCCCCGCTTCACGATCAACCGTCAAAGCCTCTTTCCCACTTGACCATTGGCTAAGTGGAATAATAGAGTTGAGGTCTTCTAGAAGCGAAAGATTAGTTGGCATATTGGATATATTGATAGCAATATAAAATTGTGTCAAGGCTTGAATATGATATTTTTTGCTTTTTTAATTCTTCCTGCCCTTTTTTGCGGAGATTCTGATTTTATTTCATCTAAATCTAGTAACATTCCAGAATCCGGGTCTAGTAGATGCCACCACTGGAGCGTTTCGCCCTTCTTTAAACGCTTTGAAGCCATCTGATGCCGTTTAACACCAATCGCTAAAACCTGTTTATCTTTCGTACTTGACCCAAACCATTGGCTAAAAGTTTTGGCATCTGGAATAATTCTGCCCTTGAAATCATAAAATTTGGTTGGCTCCATATTCAAGATTGGCGTTAGCCAGCATCTGCAATTGAATGCAGTTGATCCATCCGCTTCAAGCGGAGGATTTGGCATCTGGTCAAAACCAAGGTTGTCATAGCGAGGATTCTTGTAATAAACCGTCTTATCTCGTTCACGATGCGCTGGTCTTGTTCTACTGTCCAGAATGGCATGGATTTGAAAACCCACTAATTCCTTGGGCAGTGCTGAATATGTATTTCGTGCAACTTGGCCCATCATTGAACTAATTGCCGTCCGGGCAATCATATAGGCATTATTCCGCATAGTTTGAAAATATTGGGTAACCATTGAAGACCGGATTAACGGATCTTTTTGGATTGCCACCAGTTGCGCTACGGCAGTTGGATTCATCCGGGTACGAGACATTTTTTGCATAATTCTCTGAGGAATGTTCCTGTTGCGAATTATTTCAAGGATTAAATTTTTTGGGATACCGGGGAAAATATCACGGGCAATTGTGCGCTTTGACTCCTGTAAATCTTTCCCTGCAAGGAGGTCCGCCATAATTGAATTGAGCCGTTTTGAATGATCCTCAAGTATTTTTGGGCACAATCTGTTTACCAGACTGTTCATTTCCAGATAGATACATTCCAAATTGAAATGGATTGAAGTGTAGTCGTTGAGATCCTTGGCATTTGTTGCCAATTTTTGCCGTTGAGATATTAGTCCAAGCAGTTTCCTTGAAGCAATATCTGCGTCATGTAGTGCTTCTATCTGCTCAATCCCAACTTTTGCAGCTAAGAGTTCGTTAAATCGCCTAGTTGCTGCTTCCATCGAATCATCCTCTTTGGTGGAGGCATAGTTTCCCGGTTTTGATGATGCCTTGCCGGAAAAGCGAAAAAGTTTTGGAGAGTGTATTCTACCAAATTTGGGTCTGGCTCAGCTGCCAATATTTTGCAATGGTGACCAGATAAAGCAATTCGTGTAATTAGCCCAGTGTTTGAGCATGGGATAATTAGAAATGGAACAGTTTTTTCTTGTGCTGATGCGTGTTTCTTAGTTCTTACAATAATTCTTTCTAATGCAAATCTATGAACTCTTGCTCCATTCACTGGAGGAGGAAACGATTCAACATTTGCTGTTAAATGCCTACCCCTTTCCCTGTCAGTTTCCTCATTGAAATGATTCTTCATATGGGAAATAGGTTCAGATTTATTCTTATGGTGAAATGTCGTTATTTGCGAAAAATCACCATTGGAAAATGTATATAGCCCCTTGACACTGTTACTGTCCAGCAGAGAGGCGAGAAGAGCCGGATCGTTATTTGTAAATGTCCAACCTTCGTCTAATTCAATTAGGTTAGATAGAAAATCAAATGCACCATATTCCGCAGTTGTTGCCCGTGGAGCGTTTAACATAACTTTGTAGTATGTTCGAGACTTTGCGCCAAAATTCGCCATCTCAATAAACATATCTGTGAAAATCTTGTCCTTATAACTACCGCAGTAGATATAAGATCCATCCCTAATTTTCCACAGTTCTCCCGGCTTAACTCCAAGTAGTTCTTCGCCACTCTTTATTCGCTCTCGCCTTGCCTTATCTTCCTTTTGCTCCTTTTCCTTTAATTCGTTTTCCTCTGCCTCTTTTTTCCTTTGTTTCTCTTCGTCTTCCTCAAAAATATTTCCTGATGAACTCATTTCACCGAATACATCACCAATATCGCTAGTGAATGAATCCATCAGATCATTTAAAATCTTCTCGTCGATTCTCGCCATTGATCCGATGGCATCATACGAGGCGAGAATCTTGTTACCCTCAGCCTCATTCACATCAAGAATTAGGACTGGAATTTCGGCATCGCCACACTCAGCTGCCCGCATATGCCCATCAATCAGGATTAACTTGCCATCCTGTTCACGGCATAATAACGCTCCAGCAAAGCCAATCTCTTTTAGAGTCTTGCGTAATGCTTTGCGCTGCTTCTCTGGATGGACCCTATGGTTTAGCGGATTAGCCAGTAGATCACTGGCTTTTATGCGCCTAAACTCTTTGATCCTATCTTTGAAATCCATATCAAAAATCCTTTAGTGAATTCCTGCATCTCTCGCATTCAGCTATGTGGGTTTTTAATCCACTCTCTAAATACTGCTTTTTCTCAATTGCTTGTGAGTTATTTGGTTGATGCTTAACAATTTCATTCACTGTCCCTAACTGTAGCATAAAAGTTACAGTCAGCTTGCATAGATCAAGCGGATCATGCTCAGCATTGACAAGTAGCGTCATTTCTTTTTGTCCGCCGAATCCATTTGATTGGCCACTTTGTTGGCCCAAGATTTGCCAGAATCTCCGCCCCACAATAGCCATGCGACATAGCCAGCGGAATCTTTACCCCATCCTTCGCCCTTCTTGTCCACTTCGTGACGGGCAAAGTAACTTACCATGCGCTTGATGGTTGATGGAGAAAGTTCTGCACCATTCATCAAATCCCTTGCACGGGCCACCCCTATGGCTGTTCCGCCCCTATTGTATTTCTTCCTTAGCTCAAGTCCACGCTTAGCAGCTTTACGAACTGAATCAGGAGGCGTGAAAGTTATGTGGCCATATTTACCATCGCCACTAGATTCTTGGACAGGCGCAACTGTTAATGGATCTTCAGACTCTTGAGCCATTGGATCTTGACCCGTTGGATCTGACCGTCCAGAGGAGTGAGGAGGCAACTCCTGTGTCCCGTGCAATGATTCAGGGAAAATAGCATTGACCTGATCTTGAGGCATTAGCGGGAATGCAGCAGATGCAATTGATCTGCCAACTTCAACTGGAATCTGCCCAGTTGCTACCCTCATGACGATGCCTACCAGATTCTCAATTTGCAATCCATTTAGCGCAGAATCAGACACTTGAGACGAATCCTCTTGGCCGGGTGCAATCTCAGATGCCATCTTCTCAGCTTGCTGCTCAATATTGCGCTGCTCTGCGTCAAAATTAAGGCCAAGCTCTTGGGTGACTGTCTGTGCAGACTTGATCCCCATAGTCATATAAGTCTGGTTGGCTTGAGAATCAGCAATCTTGTCACGGGCCTCCACTGCTGGGGGAGTAACCATAACATCAATTACATCCAAGATGTTAATTGGCAATTGGCCCATTTCAGCAGCAGTACGAATTGCTTCACGGGCAATCCTCAAAAAGTATCGTCGATAAAAAGTCTGCATCCTAACGCAGTTGCGAAGGAATGGGGATTCAGCCGTCAAACTGGAAGCATAGTTGGCCCCAGCAACATTGGCAGAAGACAACCACTCTGGCGCATTGTGTCGATTGCCAGCTGAGCGAAGTAGCGATTGGAAGATCTCTAGATGATCTCTTGCACTATCTGCTCCGGGTGGTTTCACATAATTCATTCCCTTTGGAATGTCTAAGAATGTTCCCGGCTCAATGCGCTGATAGTCCGTTTGTCGCCCACTTGGCACATTGTTCACAGAATAGTCAACCATGTCATCAACAAACGATTCTACTTGAGCAGCAGACGCTGCATCATGCTGGCGAACAGCAGCAATGGCCGATTGTACTGATGCCCCTTCTCCCAAATTCTTGCGTAGCTTAGCCGAAGTAGAAAATGTATCTAGCGTATCGTAACTGAAATCAGACAATCCCCTCTTAATTGCCTTTGGAACATTGCACTTGATGTGGATAATCCTATCGGCTGGGACCATTTCCCCATTCACATTTCCAGCAGTAGCATCACGCTCCTCTTCGCCCTTTGGAGCGTTGTAGTCGATGTAATAGCTGATTAGGTTGAATACATCGTCTGGATCAGTTTCGATCCCATATGACCAATGGGCAAAGTCTTCTCCGGGTGGTTGATAGACTTGTTCCGGCTCAATTGTACGAACCAATAACCGTCCAGAAGGTTGAGGGAACAGGCGGAGGAAGCATTCGCCATCTGTGCGGGAACGCTTGAAGATCTCATCCTCCATCAGATCCCATTCATTCTCATTCAGGAATCTGTCGAGTACATCTTGGCATCGACGCACTGTGGATTCGTCAATTTCAATTGTACCCTTGGGGGCGACACGATAATTGAATCCACTGCCAATGACATAGCTGCATAATCCATTAAGGAGTCCAATTGCATTTGGATTCGTAGTGGTAACCAATCGGGCTTGAGCCCTGATAATGGATAGCTGTTGTTCTGAATACCAGAATGGGAAATTCGACCCGTAACGCCGATCCTGTGGATTTGAGATTGGATAAGCGAACACGCCTCCATCACGGAAACGGTCAAGAAGATCGACATAATTGCCAAGCCAAAAATCATTCGTGAGTACATTTTCACGCAAGTTCCTCTTGACACGCTTCCCATGCTCCTCTGACGGTTTTGGCGGAAGAAGGAAATTGATTATTTTTTGCCAAGTATTCATGCGATTATCCTTCTTGCCAAGGGAGCCCGCTTGCCATTCCAGATGGAAATCATAGTCCGTAATGCCATTTCCAAGGCATCAGGACCATCATCATGCTTCCCAAGCGGGAACTCACGCAGCTGTGCAATAAGGAGGCGAGTGCCTTCACTACGCTTGAATCGAATTAGTTTATTGGCGAGGTATGGCCCCAGCCTCCTAATACGCACATCTTTATTTATATTATTATAGATTTGCATGATTGGAATAGCATTTCCTTGCCTTTTTGATTCTTCAAGTATTTGCGTAGCTAGTAGATGCTGGAATTGGTTGGTTTCAATTCCAAGGCCATCCGGCTCAAATGCTTCAGCCTCTGCAACCACTTTGGTTACCATCGTCTCAGCATCCATGCGCTTCAATTCTGCATCGCAATAGATGATTCCGTTATTATCACGGGCCAGCTTGATAATTGCCGTATAGTCCCCATGCCGTGCATCTTTCCCCTTGGACGGGTCAACTGACATAGTCTTGATTTTAATGTTGGAATTCTTTGGCCACTCTTCAAACCAGATATGTTCCCCGAAATGGGCGGATGGCCATTCCGCTCCCTCTTGATCGACGAATTCTCCGTCTAATTCCTGATTAGCTTGCTTGTCAGAATATTGCTTGGCAACTGCCTTAATGAACTCTCCAGCGAGGAAGGGGTTCTGGGAGGTCTTGGATTTAAATAGCTCCGTGTTCTCCC
>Ga0209353_10001992_pt1 | contig 11392 bp, 12 predicted proteins | sample LauGreSpBDMM15SD_2_FD_187561 | JGI IMG/M metagenome (GOLD analysis project Ga0209353, IMG submission 187561) | Freshwater lake microbial communities from Lake Michigan, USA - Sp13.BD.MM15.SD (SPAdes) (version 2) | ecosystem: Environmental > Aquatic > Freshwater > Lake | place: Lake Michigan...
GAAAGCTAAAGAACAAGCAGACGAATTAGTCGCAAAATTTACAACCAAGGAGGACGCTTTGAACGCTATTGACCTTCTTAAAGAGTTTATTGTTAAATACGACAATCACCTGGATGATTATTTATTTTGGACGAAAGTTGAAAATAAAATTAAGAAATCATGTTAGAGATATTAAATAAGTATTATTTGGATGGCCTGTTGTATAAACAGGTTCATCCTGTTTTACCATTAACCATATGGAATTATTCAGAAAAATGTCAGTATGAGGAGAAATGGGATTCTGTGTCTTTGATGTGCCGTGGACTTGTAACCGATAACGAAGGTAATATTGTTGCAAGACCTTTCAACAAGTTCTTCAACATAGAAGAGAACAAATTCACCCCCACTGAAAATTTTGAGGTTTATGATAAAATGGATGGTTCATTAATAATTTCATTTTATTATAATGGTGAGTTGGTTGTTGCTAGTCGTGGTTCATTTACTTCTGACCAAGCTATTGCTGCTAAAAAACTATTATCTGAAAAATACAACCCAAATAATGGTATGTTACCAGGTTATACTTATCTATTTGAATTCATCGCACCATGGAATAGAATTGTTGTTGATTATGGTGATGTTGAGAAACTAGTAGTATTGGGTGTTATTGAAACTGAAACCGGAAAGGAAGTTGAGTTTTCAGAAATGGAAAATGATGGGTTTGATATCGTTAAAAAATACGATGGTATAAAAGACTACTCAATCTTAAAATCTACCATTAAAGATAACGAAGAAGGTTTTATAGTTAGATTTTCAAATGGTGATAGAATTAAGATAAAAGGAACCGAATATTTACGTCTTCATAAAATCATGACCAATGTATCAACCACAGGAATATGGGAAATGTTAAAAAACGGTGATGACGTTACAGAGATATTAAAAGATGTTCCGGATGAGTTTTACAGAAAAATAAAATTATATGTTAAAGATTTAAAATATTTTTATTATTCTATGTCGGATAATGTTGGGAAGAAATATGACTATTTTATGTCTGGTAAATACAATGATAAAGAACCTGTAGAAAATAGAAAAGATTACGCTCAATGGGTATTAACTCAACCTAAACACTTACAACCTATCTTGTTTAAGATGTTTGACAAGAAAGATTATAAAGAAATAATCTGGAAATTAATTAAACCTAAATTCAGAAAATTATAAAATTAACTATTTACTTTTGCAAAAATCCGATGTAATTATCGGATTTTTTTTTATTTCAGATATTTATAGTAAAATAACCTTATTAATATTTATAACATATGGATTCATCTGTCATTGTCGCATTTATATCTGGGGTCGTAGGACCAGTACTTCTTTTGTTCATCAAAAATAAAATTGAAGAACGTAAACAAAATATAGACATTATAAAAGACGCTTTAGAAGTTAGCGAATGTGTAGAAGCCAAGTTAGACGATATTAAACAAGAATTCAAAGTAGATAGAGTATGGATAACCCAATTTCATAATGGAGGACATTTTTATCCAACAGGTAAATCAATTGCGAAATTTACTATGTTATATGAAGTTGTTGATGTTGGGATACCATCAATACAATCAAATTTCCAAAATATACCAGTTAATTTATTTAGTAAATCCATCAATAAATTGTTAAGTAATAATGTAATTGAGATTCCTGATTATAAAGACAGTTCAACACCTACTTATGGTTTAGAACATATCGCAAATGAAAATCATTGTAAATCAGGTTATTTATTTGCTATTAAAAATATTGAAGGAAAATTTGTTGGTATTTTAGGTCTTGATTTTACTAAGAAAAAAACTAAATTAAATCAAGCGGATATTGTTAATTTACAAGTTTCTGCAACATCATTAGGTGGTGTTCTTATGACACATCTATGTCACAAATAAAAAAATATTATGATAAAATTAATTAACCTTCTTGAGATATCATCTTCAGATTTTAGAACAAAAATAAAAACCTTAGGTCATAGTGAGAAAGGTTCCGAATTAACTTCAGGTGGGGAATTAAATCCTAAATTATTGGACATATTATCGTTATTTTTAGATGAATGGACTAAAATAGGAGGGAATGGTTGTAAATTAAAATTTACGTCAGGTAATGATAAATTTCACCAAAATAGAAATAGTAAGCATAAAATAGGTGATGCTGTTGATGTTACATTATCAACAAGTTGTCACGCTAAGTTTACTGAACTTCTTAATACTTACACAAAAAAATACCCGGGATTCACATATATTGATGAATATAAAAATCCTTCACCTGGTGCGTCAGGAGGTCATTTCCACATTAATATTGGTGGTGGTTCTATACCTGAAGATGGTAACACAACACCTGAAGACTCTACCAAACCTGTTGAAACTAGTACAGCACCTGAACAAGATGATAGTATTTTGACCGATTTGATTGCTGGTAGTTTAAAAAAAGCCGGTTTTAAAGAAAGCGTTAATAGAATAAAAGAATTATTAAAATAAAAAAACCCCCAAGTTAATGGGGGTTTTTAGTTATTATTGTTTTGCAACTTCTTTAACTGGTTCAACAACTTTAGTTGTGTCAGCTTTAGTAGAGTCAACTTTAACTTCAACTGCTGTTGAGTCAACAACAACCGCTGTAGAATCGGTAACAACTGTTTCAACATTTCCTTCAGATTCATTGTGTTTGCAAGATGCGAACGTCAAGGCAGCTACTGCCAACATAGATAAAATTACTTTTTTCATAAAAATTTGTTTTAGTTTATTATTTATAGATAATTAATAGGTATAAAAGATTTGAATGTCAAGTCGGGTAATAAAAATAAATTTACACAAATAAGATTATTGTAAGTATGACGGTTGCGGAACTAATTATAAAATTAAAAACCATTGAGAATCAAAACGCTCCTGTTTTTGTAAAAGGTTATGAAGATGGGTTAGACGATATTACTTTTGATAATAAATTACATAATGTATTATTAAATGTGAATAGTGAGTGGTATTATGGTAAACATGAATTAACTTATTATAATAATAGTAATAAACATAAAATTGTTGAGGGAATAATAATTTCTTAAAAATCATTTGACTATCCAAAAGTCATGACCTATACTTTTTAAGAGTTTAATAAAAATGTTATTAAATGAAAAAAAAATACAAAATATAGTTTACAACTGAAAAAGAATAACTATCTTTGTAAAACAAATCGGGAATAACCGATACGTTCTTTGAGAAAATAGATTATCCATTATAATACTTCGGTATTGTAAAAAACGATAATGGGCGGCTTATAGTCCTTATATAAATTGATGAAAATCAATATAAAGTGAATCTGTTGTGTTAACAGATTTGCGGTTTCAGAAATGGAACTCAAGTAAGCAAGCAGGATACTATATAATCTTGATTACCGAGGCCAACGGTGTAGGGAAAGTGATTATATAACTGGGTGATGTGGGTCATCTGGTTGAGGGGGGAACTCTAATAGGAATAACCTGTAGGATTTTTGCAAAAAATATGATTATCCAATTATATTATTGCGACTTCCAAAATTAAAGGAAACTTAAAACCGAAAGGTATGACAACAAACAGGTGGTGCTGAAATTGTCCTTGATACTTATCTACCAAGGTAAATATCTCGAAGTAGTCTTGAAATTTGAGAGTAGGGATACTCTAAGATGAAGTTAAGTATTCTGATGTCCAAAAGATATCGGAGCTTGGGGCAAACCACTTCGTCTATTCATCCACAACACAATACCTTATACTTTATTTAAGTAAAACTAAAAAAATGTAAGCAAGAGCGTTTGCCGCTATGAAACGGAAGTTGCCCACATATTCACTGGCTGTCAGTGGAACGTAATAACCGCAAGTTTGACCGTATTTTTATGAAAAATCTCTAAGCCTTCGAAAGCTGAATCAGAACGCAATTTTGTTGAGACAGGAGTAGTAAGAGAGTAGTTTTATAGGTAAGGAGTGATTGGTCTAACCAATCGGCAATGAGAAATACTAATCAAAAGTTAGTGGAAAAATAGGGAAACCATAATCCTATGAAAGGTTCTTAAAATTAAAGTTTATTCTCAGCTTTTTTTATTTTTTTATCAAAACATACAGGAAATCCTTTAACAAAATAATGTTAAAGGATTTTTTTGTTTTTATCGTTTTTTTTTGTTTATAATATATTTATAATAAAAAACTAACAATATGAAAAATTTATTAAATAACATTTCTCAAGAAGAGAAAAATAGAATCCTTATGTTACACGAATCTTCGGGTAAAAAAACGGTATTAAAAGAAACAACATTTAATGAACAATTTTTAATAAACGAAGGTCGTATGTCAGAAGTTTTTTCTAAAATATTTGGTAAATTTAATAATGAAGAAAAAGAAAACTTATCAAATGAGTTGGAGGATAATTTAGGAGTTACCTCAGATAATACTAAAGAAGAGATTGAAGATAAATTGAGAGACAAATTTGGTGATGTAGAAGACCCGTCAACATTTAAAAAAATAATTAGAACATTAGGTGGTGGTGTTGATGACATTATGTCAAATTTTCTGGAATATGCTATCCAAGTTGGAACGGCAACTGGATTTATAAAATATTTTGATAACAATATTCTTGCATATTTGGCTGTGGTAATTGCTTGGTATGTTACAAGATTTGTTTTTCCTGGTCACGGACCAAGTGGAGAAGGGTCTAAATTTATTAGAACTTTCAAAGATTCAGATTATAAAGAAAAAGGTCCAGGATTGAAAGGTTTTGATAATGATTATTATAAATCAGATAATGGAAGAGAGATGAATGAAGCTGGTTACGATGACTTAAAAAATCAGGTTAATAAAAGAAAAGACATTAGTACTAAAGTTTATAAATCAACTGAAAATTTATCAGTTATTGTTGGTTCACTTATTAAACTTTTCAAATTAGACCTTAAAAGATTAAGCCCTGGTGAAATTTCGTTAGATAGAGATTTGTTACGTAAGTCACATTATTTAATGATTGAATTAAAAAAAATAGAAGAACTTATTGAATCACATAAACGTAGAGATATTAACAATCCATTAACTTCTAAAGATTTAGAATTTTATGATATTGATGTAAACGATATTATGGATAAAGCTTCGGAACTTTCAAGTATGATTGAAAACCTAAAAGAAAATACTGACTATTTTGGGGATGATGGTAAATGGTTGTCTCACACAGAAAGATTATTAGACAGATTAGCGGAAACTCTATCTCGATTTGTAAAATAAATTGTGATAAAAAAACATATATAAAAAGAGACTTTAAGTAGTCTCTTTTTTTTTTGTTTTTATCGTTTTTTTAATTACATTTGCTTTATGAAAAAAGATATCAACATAGTCAATAAGAAAGCGAAACACGAATACGAGTTTTTACAGACTTACGTATGTGGTGTTAAACTAATAGGGTGCGAAGTTAAAAGTGTCCGTTTGGGTAAGGTTTCCATATCCGAAGGGTATTGTTACTTCAACAATAACGAATTATTCATTAAAGGAATGAACATATCTGATTATGGTTACGGCACAGTCCATGATAACACTTCAGATAGAAAGTTATTGTTAAAACGGAAAGAGTTAAACAAACTGGAAAAAGAACTCGTAAAAGGTCTTACAATCGTTCCTTACAGGGTCTTTACAAATGAGAGAGGATTGATTAAAATAGAAATATCCCTATCTCGTGGTAAAAAGAACTACGATAAAAGAAATGACCTAAAGTCAAAAGATATTGATAGAGATAGTAAAAGAGAAATTAGTGGTCGGTTCACAAAATAAATAAATTAAAAAAAAATTAAAATTATGGTAGATTTAATGTCATTAGCGTTAGGGGTAGTTGCAGTTCTTATTGTATTGGGGGTTGCGATTATGTTTTATGTAGTCAATCAAGTTTTTTTACTTAAAAAAAAGTTTGGTAATTTAGAAAAAGAAATACATGATAATTATAACTTCTTACATAGAAGGATTAACGAATCAGAAATAAGTTCAGAACAAATGGTTATGCGTTCACACAATCATATTGATGAGGTTGAAAAACAATTAATAAGTATGATTGACTCCAGGTTGGACAAACTGGAAAATAAAATAATCCAAAAACAAGTATTATAAATAAACGAACCGACCATTAATTACACCCCTCTTCACCGGAGGGGTTTTTTTATGTCCCCTCCACAGACTTTTCCCAACTTCCACACTATTTATAAATAAACAACATTATGAGTAAAAATAAGTCAAAAAGAAAAATGGGTGAGTGTACCTGTGATAATTGTGGAGTTACGTTTGAAAAACCATTAAGCGAATTGGTTAGAAATGAAAAACTTAATAGAAAGAATTTTTGTAATAGAAGTTGTGTCGGAAAATTTTGTGTAAAAAATTATCATAATAGAACAAATAATTATGACATATCTAAACATTCAAATAATTCTAGGGATGAATTTACCGGATTACGAACTCTTTTACGTAGAATCAAAAATAAATATCACGACTACGATGTTGATTTGGAGTATCTGAAAGAATTATGGGATAGTCAAAACAAATGTATTTATACTGGTGTTGATTTACAGTTACCTAAATGGAAAGGGACTAACGACCCTTTATATACGGCATCAATTGATAGGATAGAATCTGATAAGGGGTATGTTAAAGGTAATATACGATTTGTATCAATAACATCTAATCACGCTAAAAATTCAATGACACACGAACAAATGATTAAGTTTTGTGAATTAATTGTTGAAAATAAAAAACCCATCGTATGATGGGTTTTTTATTCAGTGGAGATGCCGACTTCGAAGTCGGGTCTTGTTCACCCTAAAGATTAAGGACTACACGCTTAGGTCAACATTTTTCTAATGTTCCGAAAATAGTTAGTTCGTTCTTCACCATCGTAAACTAACAACCAATGGATGACTCGATTTCGGGTTCAGTCATTTTTCCACCTTTGTAAAGACTTATGTTGCTAGGTATATGTCCACCGACCCCATGTTGTTCAACTAATTAAGCTGTAACAACTTCTTCAGAGCGGATTAATCCTACTGCTGAAAGTTTCGCGATTGTTTCGCCGTTTGAATTTTGTGACCATAGATTTAAGTGATAGGAAACTTCTCACTGCGTGCCCCCAATAAATAGCAATGCCAATCAATACCATTTCATCCCCCAGTGTTTTATTATACTACAAATATATATAATTATCTGGGAATAATCAAATATAGAGTATATTTATTAATAAATATTTTTTATGGCTGATATAGATAATGGTAAAAACAACGCATACGAAGGAACTCGTATTATTGTAAATACTGAAGACTTAATGTTTTTGGAGGTTTTAGCTCCGGATTCTTTAGGTTATTTTGGACTTGATTGGGTTAAGAACCGATATGATAGATTTAGAGATGGTAATTTATATTTAATTGTTGATAAGAGAGAACTCCCTGTAAATGTTAAAGTATTATATACTGACACTGATGGTGAATTTTTTGGATATTATCAATCTGGGGATACTATAAAGTATTCTGAACTACTTTTAGAGTATCCTGAGTTAGTGGACCAAATAACTGCTTTAGAACCGGTGAGTGAAATATATGACGCATTACTATCAATCTCTGAAGGTCAGGAATTATCAAAATACAACCTTAGAAATATTGATGACTTAGTTAATGATTTCAAATTTAACAAACGAAGTCCAAGGGCTAGTTCTGTTATGTTATCATTTGATGATGTTGATGATATTCTTGAGATATTTGATGTTGAGGATGAGGATAAGTGGTTTGTGAGAGTTGTAACATCTTATGATGGTTATGAATTTGAGTATTGGGATAATGTTCATGATGATTGGTTACAAGGGTATGGTTTAGACCATTTTAGTGGTGTCGAAAACGAAACTAGAATTGATAATATTTTAAAAGTTATATTACCTGGTCATAGTATAAATACTAATGATGATAAGGAACGACAATTAATTTGCAATACTTTAGAGACTTTTTTCCCAAGTGAAATTGAGGAAGTTTTAGATACCTATATTCATGAACAAAATTATTGTAAAACAAGAGGAGCGTTAAAGGAAATAGAATCAGATGTTTCTAATTTATTTGAACCATACAACATATTCAAAGTAGGTGAAGGGTATAATTATGTTACAAGTGTTAAAACTTTATTAAGTCTATATGAAAATGTGGGTTCTAAAAAATATACATTAAAAGAACTTTTAGCTGAAATTAATAAAGATACTGAAGTTGGTGGTTGGGCCGAATATACGTATGAAACAGATTGTCTTGACTTTGACCAAGTAACTATGGATAGAACCGTGAGTCGAGCTTTAGATTCTATGGAAGAAGGTTTAGAGGATTCTGATAAGTTTGAGGATATTGAGGAATTTAAAAAAATGGCGGATTTTATTTTATCAAAATATGATTTAAATAGAAATTATGAAACTCCTAAAGATAGTAATATCAGATTTACCATACATGAACTAGACCCCTCCGATAATTCTGTATTGGTTACGGTTAGAAACCTTGAGAAAAGAACTTCAGAAAAAAGAAGATTAGATTTGGAAGGGTTTAATAATTTATTAACTCAACAAGAATTATTTCAATAAAGATAGTGACGATTAAATTTCTTTTTATTATCTTTGTTTTATGGAAAGAAATTATCAACTATTGAAAGATGTTTTATCGGTTCCGACTAAAACATATAATGAAGGATTAATGGTGGAATTCATAACCAATTGGTTATCGGAGAATAACATCCCCTTCTATATTGACGAGTATCAAAATATTTACGCTACAAAACAAACTTTTGAGGTGGAATATTTCCCTTGTGTTATTGCACATACAGATACCGTTCATAACATTGATACAATTAATGTTAAAGAAGAAACTCTCAAGAACGCACAAGGTGAATTAAAACCAGCGTTAAAGGCTTATAACGATATGGGTAACCCAACTGGTATTGGTGGTGATGATAAGTGCGGTGTTTATGCTTGTCTTGAATTACTAAAAGAATTACCAAATCTAAAAGCTGGATTTTTCGTATCTGAAGAAACTGGATGTCACGGGTCAAAAAATGCGGACCCTAAATTCTTTGAGAATGTTGGATACGTGATTCAATTTGACGCTCCGGAGAATTGGATGGTTTCAGAATATTGTATGGGTGTTAAATTATTTGATAAAGAAAGTGACTTCTTTAAGTCCTGTGATGTTGTTATAAACGAAAACTTTAATGGTCGTCAATTATACCAATCACATCCTTATACAGATGTTTATAAATTAAAACAGATTTTTGATTTTTCTTGTATTAATTTCTCAATCGGGTATTACGATTATCATACAAAATATGAATATGTAATTATTGAGGATGTTTATAGTGGTATTAAAACTGGGAAAGAAATGATTGAAAAACTAGGATATCAAAAATATACCTTGGAATATGAACAATCAACATATAACTTTTATTAAGAGACTTCGGTCTCTTTTTTTTTTATTGGTATTTATCAATAAAATGTTATTATGAAAAAATTAATAATTACTGAAGAAGAAAAAAATAGAATACTTAATCTTCATTTAAACGAACAAAGTGAAGAAAATTCTGCAGTTAAATTTATAAAAAATTTATTGGTTACTAACCCTAATTTATTTAACTCTAAAAAACCTTTAAGTTTATTAGAAAAACCATTGAATGATTTTAACTCAAAAAACCCTTCAGATAGATTAGATATCCAATCACTAGTAAAACAGTTGTCGGTTAATAATTCACCTTTTAAAATGACCACATTCAACATTCAAACCTATGAACCAAAACGAGTAACCAAATTAGATTATGATTTAAAAAATATTGGTTTTACATTAATGAAAAATGATGTGGATGGTACAATTAACGCTGGTGTTAAATTAAAATTTTAACATAAAAAAAAAGGGGATTATTCATCCCCTTTTTTCTTTCTACCTCTTTTCAAAGGTTCTTTATTTTTAGTTATAATAACTTCTTTATCTACAACATCAACCACACTTGAGTCCCCCTCGTTAATTTCACCTTTCAAGATTTCTTCAGAGATGAAGTCTTCAATCTTATCCTGGATAGCTCTTTTAATAGGCCTGGCTCCATAGTTTTCATCATAACCAACATCAGATATCAATTCAGTTACTTTATCGGTATAACTAAAGTTATATTTGATTTTAGCAAGACGACCCATTAGTTTATCTAATTCTAAAACAACAATCTTTTTAACATTCTCTTTATCTAAAGTTTTGAACATAATAACATCGTCAATTCTATTTAAGAATTCAGGAGCGAAGAATTTTTTAAGTTCAGCTTTAAGAATATCATTTTTAAGTTCTTGTTCAATGTATTCGTTACCACCATTTTTAAATCCAACACCAGTTCCGAAGTCTTGTAATTTTTTAACACCTAAATTAGATGTCATAATGATAAGACAGTTTTTAAAGTTAATTTTTTTACCTAAAGAGTCAGTTAAGTGACCTTCATCTAACATTTGTAAAAGTGTTGAGAAGATATTTTTATCCGCTTTTTCAATCTCATCAAATAAGATAACAGAGTAAGGTTTATTTTTAACTTCATTAGTTAAGAATCCCCCTTCTTCGTGGGCAACATAACCTGGAGGAGAACCTATAAGTCTTGAGATGGTATGTTTTTCTTGATATTCTGACATATCAATTCTAATCATATTTTCTTCACTACCAAAAATTTCTTTTGCTAATTGTTTTGCTAAATAAGTTTTTCCTACTCCGGTAGAACCTAAAAAGATGAATGAACCAATTGGACGATTTGGGTCTTTAATACCTAATCTATTTCTTCTGATAGCTTTTGCGATTTTAACCACGGCTTCAGGTTGACCAACAACTTTATCAGCTAAAGCTTGTTCTAAATTAACTAATGCTTTAGTATCGTCAATTGATAATTTTGACACAGGTATTTTAGTCATATTAGATACAACTTCATATACTAGTTCTTCAGGAATTTCTCTTTTATGAGCTTGTAATTCCTTTTCAAATTTAATTTTCTCTTCTTCTAATTTAGCTAAAATTCTTTTTTCTTTATCTCTAAGATTAGCAGCTTCTTCGTAATTTTGTTTTTTAACTACTTCAATTTTTTCTAGTTTAATATTAGACGCTTGAAGTTTTAATTTTTCAATTGATTCAGGCATTTTAATATCCACTTGACTTCTCGCACCAACCTCATCTAAGATGTCAAAAGCTTTGTCTGGAAACTCTCTATCGGTTATATACCTTTCCGCTAAATCAACACAAATTTCTAAAATAGAATCGGTGTAATTTACTTTATGAAATGATTCGTATTTTTCTTTGGCATTCTTCAAGATGATTAATGTTTCTTCTTTTGTTGCTGAATCAACAATAACCTTTTGAAATCTTCTTTCTAAAGCT
>Ga0209353_10001993_pt1 | contig 11389 bp, 12 predicted proteins | sample LauGreSpBDMM15SD_2_FD_187561 | JGI IMG/M metagenome (GOLD analysis project Ga0209353, IMG submission 187561) | Freshwater lake microbial communities from Lake Michigan, USA - Sp13.BD.MM15.SD (SPAdes) (version 2) | ecosystem: Environmental > Aquatic > Freshwater > Lake | place: Lake Michigan...
CGTAAAATAAATTGGCCTAGCAAATATTTTACAAGTAGATATGGAATCCAGTGCAACAACTCGCCGCCGCCTACGCTCCAAAGGAACTATGCGCCGTCGTCTAACCCTAGCATCTGCCTCAGTCAAAATCAATTCAGATGCTATAGCTGCTATCTTAGCACCCATTTACAATGAACTACCTAAAACGACTGCTGCAGGTCAGCACAATCTAACCTATGGAGAAATCGAGTGGCCTACCTTGAAACTCATGTTAGACTATGTTCAGAAACAGGAATCGCCTTCGTCAGTGGCTTCGCCTTCCGGCAGCCGCTTCTATGACCTCGGTTGTGGTCGTGGGCGTGCTGTCTTATATATGGCCATGTCAGGCATCTTTGAACACAGTGTTGGTATAGAAGTTTTACCTGAACGTGTATCGTTAGCCAAGGATGCCTTGAATAAGCTTCGTGCATCTATTCCTATTGCTGGATCCAGAGTAAAGTTATTTGAGGCTTCTTTTTTGAACCCTGCTTTCAAATACAAGGATGCCAGGCTGGTTTTCCTGAGCAACATGTGTTTTGACAATGAAACACAGAATGCCATATTCAGAAAGTTAAATACAGAGATGCCAAAGGGTTCTCTGGTTTTCTGTTCAAGAGCGCCATCTGAAATCCTAAGTGCCTTTGAAACAATTGGTGTAGAAAAGGTTCCTATGTCATGGACGCCAACTTCTGAAATTCACATTCTTAGACACTTGTAAAGATGGATAAGCTTGTCGTGTTAAAACCTCAGAGTGCCACGCAACAACAAAAGGCAGTAGAAAAAAAGAAAATAGAAAGACCGGTTGTCAGAACTCGCTTCGGATATGATGCTAGAGATTGTGTCAAGAATTTGCAAGATGTCTTATCTCAGACGGGTCCAACTGCAACAGGGAAAGCCCTGCATTATAGTGCCGATTTGGTTTGTAGTGGGGGCTACGAAATTTGGATTCGTCTGATATGGTCGTCTGTCTTTCAGCATGTACATCTGACAAGTCTCCGGATATTTGTCTTTCTTTTAGCAAAAACGAAAATTTTAGACGAAACCATCAAATCTCTAGACATGGAAGCTTTATACAAGGACCTAGACTTTCAACATAAGGTAGCAGAAGTTGTCTTAGTTGTTCAGACGCTCCCTAGAAAAGGTAAGTTAACTTGGCCGAAAGTGCCAGATGAAGCGCATGGTCCAGCCTGGTTTCAGACAGTTCCTCATGCAAGAGAAGCAGACGCAGTTCTAAAAGTATGGAGCCAGCAAAACGATCAACCTGTCTTAAGAATGGTAGGAAACCAAATTCTACAAGCATGTGAAGAAGTAAATATAGAAAAGGCCCTCTTCTGGTTAAAATGGATTTTAGACGAAGATAAGATAATTCGTAATAAGGGTGCTGGTTATACACTGACAACAGCGAGACGTACTGGTTCTGGAACTGTGAAAGCAGATAAGGCCGAAATTGGCTACTACATAGCAGCTGTTTTAGCTGAGGCATACAAGGATTTGGCTAGACGTAATTTAGTCAGAATGCATGAGGAATTCCAGTGTCTCTTGGATATCTGGAAGGGTGTTCAAAATAGAACTACATCCAGGCAAAAGCAGGAATGTTTGGCTTTAATGATTCAGATTATATCTGAAGTTCCAAGATGGAAAGTTCCAGCAGCTCAACCACTTGTTAAAGATCCGATTGTTATGTCAAGGGCGGTAGAGCAATCTGTAAGATTTTTCTTAGAAGTTGTTCAGAAACCACCTGTTCCGTCTGTAGTCCCCAAGGATATCGTGGGAGGTTATAAGAAACCTGCGAAAGCATCTGATAAACCAACAAATATGGAGGACCAAATGCGTATGATGGACGAGATGGTTATGGCATTTATTCAGAGGTAAAATGCCGCAGGCGTATTAAGTGTTAAAATAACACTTAATTGTAGTAATGGGATTAATCCTAGTGTTCGATATGGATCAGACGATTTTAGATTCGTCTGACCCCTATTTATTTGAAAGACCCGCTGGACCTGAAGCACTTATTATATTGAAACAAAAAATCAAGCAAGCTCTAAACTGGAATGTTGTCAATATAATGAAACGTGCTGCAAAACTCAGACCTGACAAGGTATCCGCTATTTTCCTTTTAACTAATAATTCCAGTCATATATTGGTATCTGCAGTAGACGAAGTTCTGTATGAAGAGACTGGTTCTAAGGGTAAATATAAGACATATCGAGGAAATGCAAATGACCGAGGGATGCCTCCAAGAACTGAACCTTACTTTTTCGATTCCATAATGATGAGACAACATACATCAAGGCCAAAGACAATAGACGATAATCCACCAAAGAGACTTATAGATATATTGAATATGATGAAATTTATAGGAATTAAGGATACTGGAATTGAAACCATGAAAGATGTTTACTTCTTTGACGATATTGGAACACATAACTTAAGAGCAGAGTTCAACTTCATGTCAGATGGTAAATATAAGGATCATTATATTCAGATAACACCTCCTTATAATAAATTATTAGAAGATAAAACAGATTATAGACCAGTTCTTCATGCACTCGCTGCTCGAGACAGAGAACAGCCTGAATTACCTCTCGTAACACCTCTAAGAAGAGGTCCTGTAATAACACATTATAGAATTCCTAAAACTTCTCATGGTGGTTCAAGAAAGACGAGGAAGCGGCTCGACCGAAGGTACCCCCAAGGGGGCAGGAGTCGCAAGCATCTGCGAGTGACTAGAAGAAAATAGAAATTCAGAGACCGCTTCAGATAAAATAAGATACCCTCGTTTTGTCAGATGAAGATAATCATACATAATATCCTTTGAAATTGTCTTATCACTTTCTAAGAACATACACCCAATGTCAATATATGTTATTCGGCTATCCCTCTTAGAAGCCCCTAGTATCTTATTAACTTCTCGATTATAAATATTATTTCTGTCAGATACTCTTTGCCCTCTTGGTAAAGGGCCAACCAGTAAGATTTTACTTTCAGGAGAATGTTCAAATACTAAATCGCAAATTTTCTTAATATTTGCAGCTGTCTCTCCTGTAGTCATTGCATGATCTCCATCATTCGTTCCAATTTGTATAACCACATTGGAAGGTTTTAGATTATTGAAATGAGAGAGTTCAAGGTATATCATAGTATCCTTCGAAGTATGTCCTGCCATTCCTAAATTCACTGGTTTATACATTCCAAAATAATGATTGAAATACTCTGCATTCCACCATTGTGTTATTGAATCACCTAGGAACACAATCATCTATCTATATTAAAATAAGATATTTAGACCTGTTTATTTAATCATTGCGTCCGCGCACACGACAGAAGATAACAGTGGCCACTAGAATACATGTAATCAAGATAGCCGCGAAGAATCCGACGAATAGATATTCGATCATGTTGTTGGCTTTCAAGTTTTTAGCAACCAGTTCAATTTTTGTAAAAATTGAACTGATACAATGCTACTTTAATCGCACACCATACAACTATACATATGGATACTCTTATTTCAAGACTTACTAAAGCCAACGAAGCGTATCGCAATGGCCAGTCTCTCTTGATGACAGATGACGAATATGATGCAGGCCTTGAGCAACTCAAGAAGGTTAACCCAGGCCACCCTCTGCTGAAACAAGTCCGTGCTGCACCTAATGCTGAGAAAGGCAAGGTCATCCGAATGCCTTTCTATCTTGGTTCTCTAGATAAGGCGAAGACGTCTGATGAACTCGGAAAATGGACAAAGAAGTCGAATGGCCCCTACATTGTATCTGAGAAGCTTGACGGTATCTCAGGCTTGTGGAATCCTTCAGCAAAGAACTTGTATCTATCTGGAGACGACAACATGGGTGTAGATGTTTCACCTTGGCTTCAGCATATTTCCCTGAGCCCGAAAACGTTATCAAAGGATATTCCTGATGATGTCTGGATTCGAGGTGAGCTTATTATGCCAAGGTCATTGGTGCCAGATGGTAAGCTTGGGCGTTCCATTATTAATGGTATCTTTCATCACAAGGTTCCTAATCCAGCTGAGGCCAAGAAGGTTCGCTTTCTGGCTTATGAAATCATTGGAATGGACGATGGCCTCTCAGTTCAACAGCAGATGGCCTGGTTAGATATGTGGAATCTCTGGACACCATGGTTTGTAAATCAAGCTCAGCTGTCTACTGCTGATACCTTATCGAATATGTTGTCTATCAGACGTGCAGACTCTGATTATGATATGGACGGGCTTGTTATTAAGACAAATAAGCCTATTGTTCCTCGTGTCTTGAAAGGAAACCCAAAGGATGCAATTGCTTGGAAGCCACCGAATGGAGAGTCTAAGCTAACAAAGGTAATCCTAGTCGAGTGGAATGCATCCGCAACGGGTAAGCTTGTTCCCAGAGTTCAGATTGAACCGGTTCATCTTGGTGGTTCTACTATTCAGTATGTCACCGGTGTGAATGCGCGGCGAATTGTAGACTGGAAGATTGGCCCTGGCGCACATGTTATAATCAGGAAGGGTGGAGATGTTATCCCCCTGATTGAATCAGTTGAAGTTCCTGCTGCAATCTCTTTCCCTCTTGAAGGAACATGGGCATGGGATGGCCCTCCTGAGACAGCCGTTAATATTGTCCAGACCGTTGCTGATTCAACGACACTGGTATCGCAGTATATGAAGATGGTTAAGAACCTTGATTGGCCGAATGTAGGCCCTGCTGTCATGAAGGCTGTTGTGGAGGCTGGCTATACCACAGTCCCTTTACTAAGAAAGGCGTCTGAAGATGATTTCAAAAAGTTGCTAGGTCCAGTGAAGGGGGCAAACTTGTTCAACTGTGTTCAGAATGGTTGGTCAAAGGCATCTGAGATTGATCTATTTGTTGCAAGCCCCATTAGACCAGATGGAATTGGATCTACTAGACTGGAGGCTCTACTAGCACATGAGCCAGATTTTAAGGTGTGGTCTAAGCCCGGTCTAACAGCACCAAAGGGCTGGTCTCCAGATGCACTTAAGGAGTTCCAGCAGCTCTGGATAAAATATGAGAAATTTCGCATGGAACAGTGGTATTTCATTCCTTATCCTGTCCCTCACCAAGTGAAACCTCAGGTTCAGACAGTTGCTCTAAAGGGTTCAGTTGTCTTCAGTGGGGTTCGAGATGCTGAACTGGAACTCCAGCTGGAGAAGAAGGGTTATAAGACTTCGGACACAGTAAAGGCAGACACAAGAGCAGTTTTAATTGCTGACAAGGAGGACCCTCAGACATATAGTTCAACAAAGACAGATAAGGCAAAGAAGATTTCCGGTTGTCTTATATTGCGTAAGAGTGAGTGGAATAAGTTGCCGTGATAAAACACATTACAGAATAGTATGGTTGCCATGGATGCAGTTAAACAAGCAATGGCATCTCCAGATGCCGCATGGAAAATAGGAATACCAGTTCTTTTTGTTTTATTAGCCATCATGTATTTCACAATGTCCCTGTGGTATAAAAATCAGTATGGTCTCTATAGATCTCAGACAGATTCAATAAATCAATTATTGACTCTTCGCAGACAAATCTTACAATCTGCAATTGGACCATTAGCACCAAATTATGAATCTGTTTGTGGGAATTTATTAGCAAAAAGGGGTCTCTATAGAGGAATTACAGATGATAAGACTGCCCTAGTAAATTGGAGACCCTTGTCTGTGAGAATGGCTGGTCATTTGGGAGGTGATAAGACAGCAAGAGATGGTGTATTTGATATGCGTGTTGGAATACAGCTTGCCCTACAATGTGGAGCTCGTTGTTTTATTTTTGATATAGATTATTTGGAAGACAGACCATGTGAACCTCGCTTGATCCACCGAGATGATCAGGGTATTATGAGATCTCTACATACGGGTGATATCAAGGAGGGGATGAAAGCATTGAATGACATGGCGTTTAATTCTAATTACGATCCTGTTATAGTAGTTGTATATTTTAGACGTATTCCTATAGGAAAAAATCAGTCTGACAGATTTATAAAATCGGTCGCATCTGCTCTAGATCCTCTCAGTACATACCACTTGGGTTCCACAGAGCAAGGCAATTTCCATAATTGTCGTTCTGAGTCTAGCTTATTTACAAGTGAAATAACGAATTTCCAGAAGAAGTTCATTGTTCTATGTAATTACAATACAAATCTGCTAACACCTACATCAAATCCCAAGGATAACTTGGATTTCTGGACAAATGCACGTCTGTATTTAGATGAATCTGGAAAGAGCGCCTTACTAGGTGCCATTACTAGTTCCGTCCCAAATGGGCAAATTGCCTATGCAAAGGTTGGATCTACTCAACAATTATTACAAGTTCCTCCAGACGGAACGGGTTCGCCAACAACTACAAATTATAAGACACTAACATCAAATACTTTTACTATTGCTCTGGGTTCACTTGAAGATGTATTTACAACTGCTCAATTATCAACACTTCTGAATACTCTTGGTATTCAGTCAGTTCCAATGGATATTTTACGTTTAGCTGCTGCTCCTGAACATACCAAAACTCTAACCAATCCTCCAGCTGCTAATACGGTGAATGATTTAGCAAATGCAACAAATCCCAAAGACCCCTTGTCTTTCTGGACACATGCTGGATGGTCTAGAAAACTAATTATAGAAGGGTTTGAAGATATGAAGCCTATCCCGGTAGCAGCTAATATCCCAGGCTTTGTCATACCCAAGGCAGTTGTACCTAAGAAGCCACCACCATCTACAAACAGCAACGGTGGTCTAGTTAATATTGCGTAGACGAGAAACTGATCTACGAAAGCAATCTATATATATATTAAGAAGGGAATGTGGTTCTCTTGAACGATAAAGTAAAAAAGCGCTTAGAACAAGTTGTAGATCAAGCCATGCTTCGTATTGATCTAGAATCGGCGCAAAACCCAGAGCTTCGTAGAGCAATACATATTGTAGAAACATTCTTAGCAAAGTCAGGTCGCGTCTGTTATGGTGGTCAGGCTATCAATGCACAGCTACCACAAAAAGACCAATTCTATGACCCTAACAGATCCTTACCAGACTATGACTTCTTTTCACCAGATGCGGAACATGATACCGCTAAACTTATAGGAGCTTTAAAAGAAGCTGGATACAATGAGATTTCTAAGCGTATAGGAATTCACGATGGAACTATCAAGATATACGTTAACTACACGGCGATTGCAGATATTTCTCAGATGATACCTGAATTTTACGAGATTATCTACAAGAAATCTGTAGTAGTCAATGGAATTCATTATGCGGATCCACTTTTCTTGAGAATGCTAATGTTCTTAGAACTCTCAAGACCACGTGGGCAAGTTGAACGATGGGATAAGGTGTTTGATCGTTTGAAACTCCTGGATGAAGCATATCCATTATTCAAATGTAGAAATAAATATCCACAGATTGAATTATCTAAAGAAGCTGAAAAGTTAAGACCAACTATAGTTCGATATATGATTAAACATAATCGTGCCTTTATGGGTGCAGATATTCATGCTATATACAAGACAAGTGGTGAAGGGAAATCTACAGAAACAAGGACACATTTTCTTCTAAAAGGTAAGGCCCCTGTTGTCTTTTTTAGTCCGAATGCTGAAAAGGATGCACAGCATTTATCTGATACAACTGGTTCTGTTATAGAAGATGTATTAGGGTATCAAAATATGCTTCCGGCTATGATGGTATTGAAGAAAGATGATATAACGGTTGCGGTAATAGTTCAAGAAGAGGCATGTCATTCGACAATTACAGTTCCTCTTAGCAAGGGGCGTCATTTGAAGATGGCATCTCTTGATACTTTGTTAACATTCTTGATTGGTTTATATTACAGACCAGATACTTTGCTAATGACCCAGGAGTCTTTGTTATGTTGGATCAGACAATACATAGATTTATCAAATCGCTATAAGACAAGGCCGACAAAGCTATTCCCTGCATTTTCTATTGAATGTTCTGGATATCAGACGACCTTTGCTTCTTTATTGAGAGCAAAGGCTGCTAGAATTCAAGCAGCTAGACAGAGGTTGTCAAGTGGCAAGTATTCTATGACTAGAGCCAGGTCACGAAAGCCATTTTTAGATTTCGGGACTAGACAGACGAGAAAAAAACTCTAACTCATATTTCTCAACGAACATATAAAACCCTTTACTCTATCACCTCCTGCTTCGCAAGCTGCATAGGTTTTCTTGGGTCCATCTTTTTGCCATTCATATAAATTTCCATTCTTGAGCTTCTCAAGGTCAGACTGGAGTTTTAGCATTTCATCCATCATACCATTACATTGTGATACTGAGTTTCTTACAGATGGATCATCTAATAAAGAATTCACGCGAGCTATTTCTGAACCGGATGTTATAGGTCGACCAGGAGTACAGTTTTTAGCTTCATCTTCAAGAGCCTTACGTCTCAAGTATTCGTTTGCTTCAGCAGAACATTGTCCCCGAAACCCTTCCTTATATTTATTCATTTGTTCCTGTGTAGGACCACCATCAGTTGGTTTTGAACCTTTAGGAGACTTATCTGGAAGGGTTGGTGGGTTTGCACCGGCTGCTAGACCTTCCTTGATTTTCTTAATACATGCTTTAAACCATTCACATTCACGTACAAGACGTTCGGGTAAGTCATCTTTAATTTGTTGTAGTGTTCTAATGGCATTACTTTCATCTGTCCAATCAGGTAAATCCATAAAAATAGAACATGGAACAAATCTCATAGCAGTTCGATTTGGAGAAGCACAAGATGGCCGGACAGAGGCTAATTGGTCTGTACACTGGTAGACGGCGGTATACATTTGACTTATATCTGAAGAACCTCCACCAAAGCCCTTTTGCATTTCCTGGATTTGTTCACGAACAAAAGTAGCAAGTTTACAATATGAAGCCAAGTCATTTCTTAGACGTCCTCTTAGGACATCATACGCACCAGGGTCATCAAAAAACCCCTCTTTATCTGAGCCAGGAAACAGGAACCAATGAAGTATTATTAACATAGCTAGGCCAACTCCGAATAATATTTTATCCCTTGTCTTCATCTTCTTACTTATGTGTTAGATAGATGTTACTAGGTGGAAATTTATCATCTGGTCAAACAAGCATAATAATAGATAAATCCATTCAATGTTCTGTAGCTAAGGCGCAGCAAATTGCTCATACAGATAAATGCTGTTCTCAATCTTTACAAAAACAACCATCAGCAAGGTATCCTTCTATGGTCCTTTCAACAAAGGCATGTCCACCACCAACCCCGGCGGAATTTGCTAAATACCCCAAGATTGCTGTTGCATCCTCTGTGAGGACAGAATCATTAGCGAATGGTAGTAAATGTCCGCCATTAAATCCTGTTGCACGATTTGCTAAATACGAAAGATATCAGGTTCCAGTTCCATGCCCCCTTTTACCGGCTTCAGCGAATATGGCTGGAATTTCATTGCCATCTTCAAGGGCCTGTAATTTGTAAACATTAGTAGAATGACGCTCACAAATACGGATGCCTCACAGATAACATTGAAGCAGAAGCAAAAGGCACTTTTTGCCTGGAAGTCTAACAATGACGTTCTAGTAAACCTAGGGCGTTCAGCTCTAAGAGAGCAGCCTACATTTCAATCTAATTACGTTGTTATCATGCGCAAACAAGGTGGTTGCAAGTGTGCTACGGATGCTCTAGCAAATCCCTATGAATTTAATGGCCTATCACAATGCGGATGTGGCGCTGGAAACTAAGTCTCTTTTAAAATTAATGACCGCACTCTTGTCTCCGACCGACTGTTTTTACTGCCGATCGAATACAAATATTCAGTCCTATAGATTTCCATGCGATTGTACAATTAACGCGCACCCGGATTGCTACCAGTCTTATGAATTAGACAATCGCACACTCTTATCTCACAGATGGCATCTTGCCTGTCCCAAGTGTAAGAATAGATTTACATTACCGGATTATACACAACTTCAGATACAAGTCCCAACTGATGATGAAATGCAGCCTTTAACGAGAAAGGAGATGCGTAGAGAGAAATGTAAGGTGTGTGCTATTCTATCAACACAAGGCGTCTTAATAAGCGGTCTAATTGCCGCATGTGTATATGGATATTATACTATAATTATGAGTACAGTATAGATATGTATGCCTCTGATTTAACACATAAAAAGAGAGCTGAAGCTGTCTTCAGAAATCTTCAACTTCAGAAAGAGTGGTTTGCAACTGGTCAGACTATTCGTATTCTCGGACAAAAGGGTGGAAATGATTATGCATATATGACACATATAGAAGAAGGGTGTATTGCTGATAAGTGTTGGCAGTTATATGTTCCAAAAAATAAAATGATAGGAAATGGCCCTGTTTCAGACACTTCAATTAATATGACCAGGATTGATTTTAGCGACCCAGCTATTTACGATAATGGATATAATGCAGCTAGTTTTCAGTATCTGGATGATGCAATTGTAAATATACCAATGAATGGGATGGATTTCTTCTTTGATAATGTGAATTATGGAAGTCAAGTAAAATGGTCTTCAAATAATGTATTGATATTTGGACCGACTACTGGTATTACTCCTAACTTAACTGTTAATTTAAATGGTAATATGTGCAAAGGAATAATGTTAGGTAATTATGACAGATTATGTTCAAACATATATTATTCAAATTATAATGTAAATGCGTTCAGTATAACTAAAATAATAGTGTCATTCTCAGATTATTACACAGATACAGTATCTTTATATTCTGGTAAACTTCAAATTCGCCTAATAAAGGAAGATGGAGGTGAACAGAGACAGTGGGTAGAGGTTGGTGTTATTTCTGCACCATCAAGCCCTGGTTATTCAAATAATACATCTGTAAGATATCCATCTGGAACAAAGGTTCTAGGTGGTAATACAGTAAATCAAGACTCAAATGGCAATGCCATTGATGCATTAAAGAACTCTCCATGGGATATATCAAATGGAACTAACTTCTTACAAGTTGCGGGGTCATCCTATTCTACAGCATTCCCTCCTACGGGTACTAGCATGTTATATGAGAGCGATAAGAGAGGGTTAAGTTGGACATTTACACCTAATGCATATTTGCCAGTCTAACCAGCTATGCCCATTTAGACCTTTTTCAAATGATTTAAAAAATCATCAAAAAAAGAGTATACTCCTTCGAGTATTATGCCTCGCTACGAAGTAGCAGTTGGTAATTTTTTTGTAAATATAAGATATTTACAAAAAAATTGCCTCGGTGCAAAGCACCAGTTGGCATTGGTTGCTAGTTTTTATAAAACTAGCAAAAAATTGCCTCCGCTCGGTATCGAACCGAGTACCTTCAGCTTACAAAGCAGATGCTCTACCATTTGAGCTACAGAGGCGAAAGTGCTGATTACAC
>Ga0209353_10001998_pt1 | contig 11367 bp, 14 predicted proteins | sample LauGreSpBDMM15SD_2_FD_187561 | JGI IMG/M metagenome (GOLD analysis project Ga0209353, IMG submission 187561) | Freshwater lake microbial communities from Lake Michigan, USA - Sp13.BD.MM15.SD (SPAdes) (version 2) | ecosystem: Environmental > Aquatic > Freshwater > Lake | place: Lake Michigan...
TCATCGCGTTGGGCGGAACCGGCGATGCGAGCTTTCTCGAGGGTCACGGATACACATACGAAGGTAGTATGTGGGGACGTATTGTGCAAATTTTAATGGACAGTAAATGCATGAACCCAGTCATTTATTTCGACGAGTTGGATAAGGTGAGTGATACTCCACGAGGCGAAGAAATCATCGGTATTTTGACCCATCTTACCGATACTTCACAGAATAGTCAATATCACGACAAATACTTCAGTGAAATTAGTTTCGATTTGAGTAAATGTCTCTTCATTTTCAGTTATAATGATGAAAGTCGCGTGAACCCCATTTTACGAGATCGCATGTATCGAATTATGACCAAGGGATATGAGGCAAAGGAGAAACTAGTTATTGCGCGAAACTTTTTGTTGCCTAAGATTCGCGAACAGGTTGCGTTTCAAGAGGGCGAGTTGCTTATCCCGGACGATACTCTTACCGAAATCATCAAGAATGAGGCGATTACCATGGGTGAAGAAGGTGTCCGCAATCTCAAGCGTTGTCTAGAAATTATCCACACGAAATTGAATCTGTTCCGATTGATGCGGCCAGATAAGAATATTTTTGCGAAGGATCTCGATTTACAAATCACCTTCCCTGTAACTGTTACAAATGAACACGTGAAAAAACTGATCGATTATAATGAACCCAATCAAAGTTTCCTTGCGATGTATGTATAAAACAATTCACTCCAAATACCCGTAATGTAGAATTCAAAAGTGTATAGAGGCTTGATTACATATTATATACCCAACCATGCCGACCGATGCTCTTCTTATGATGGTAAGAGCAAGAGATACATTAAAGTCGGTGGAACCTCGAGATCGCGACGGGTTATACCGAGACGTTCTAATTCGAATTAATTCATATATTGCGATGTATTGCCCACACGAATATATTGACGACACGATTGATATTGATCCGGAACGGTCACAAAATATAAGTTATTGTAAACATTGCTATCTGAACAAATAATGTAACTCTGTGTTTGGAGTCATATTCGAAAAATATTTTAGGAGACGTAATTCGTCTCCTAAAATATCAAACATTTAATACACTTACCCCCTCGCACTGCACGCACTCTGGTTTCCGCCGCGAGTTGATAACAGCTTACGTTGATTCTCGTCTAGACACAGATATCCCTGTGAATTGCTCATCCCGCCTGAGTTTAATGCACATTCCTCGGACAATCCGCCCTTTGCGTCGGAATAGATATCCAACTTAGGAGACAAACTCTGCGGACCAAAGAGGCCCTGCTCGTTTCTCACACGTTGCGCCGTGGGCAGTGATGAAGTGCTTACGATTAAATTGCGATCCTTAATATCAATCGCACCGCCATCTGGATATGTCGCATAATGCACTGGAGTAAACCCCTCAGAATCCTTCAACATGGTATACTTGGGGAATGTGTTGTATGGGGATACTTTAACTGCGGATAAGCCCGTAGTCATCATTAAAACAATACCTAATACAATGATTGTGAGTAATAACCCAGACGATAAACTTCCTGTAGATTTCATATTCTGCTTATATATTTTACTAGAGAAATTCCTGGACAAAAACTCAAGCAGCAGGCGCAGAATACATTTGAGCCGCCGTTGTTTTATCTATTTCGGTAAGCGACTTGTATAGTTTTTGCAAAGGTGCTGTGTAAGACGCGAATGCCGGAGTCACGATACTTTCTTGAATCTGCCGTTTCAATTCCCCCAATTGTTGCGGCAATTCACGTAAACTGTCCGTTATTTCACCTGGGGCGTTTTCTAATAACGATTTCATATTTCCTAAATATTTTGACGCGATCAATTGTGATATTGTCGATATTTTTTGAATTTCGGCCACACTCGTTTTACCAAATTCCGTATTACTATCTAAATTATCTTGGATATTTGCTTCTGCATTGTTCACGTCCTTCTTGTCGACCTCCGTTCGTTCACGAACTCCCTCATATTTACCGGTATTCTTATTATATTTCGCAACGCTGTCGTAATATTCCTTTTTGCGTTCCATAAATTTTGGCGAAAATAATATTTGTTTTGAACGGATTTTACCACACGATTTACCATAATAAAACATGGGATCGCAAACCTCCTGCCTTTCGTATGTTTCATATTTAAATATCAAATACAGTATCATAAAGAATATTCCAAATAAAACTAGGGTAAATACGGCCGCGTAATAATCAGGCATGTTATATGAAAAATAATCAATGGGTATATAGTTATATTTGGGCATATAATATACACCTCGGTTTTTACATAGCAAACTCATACGTTTCTACGTCTTGACCGTTTTAATCGCCCCGTCCGTAATATAATTGCCCAACACAAACGATCCTGCTAATTTGGAAATGGTATCTCGCAATTTGGCTATGTTCTTTTGAATTGATATTCCTAAACTGTTCGTTTCCGCGTATTTATTGGGCACTTCTTCCGTCACCTGTTTCGTTAATCTCGACGCGCTACTATCTAATCTAGCATTGGTTGTTCCTAAATCCATAGTTGACGATTGAATATCATTCATTACAGCAGATATGATTTCGCCCTGTGAATTCTTCATATATGCTTCAAACCGCTTTTGTGGGTTCTGACCGAATAAATAAGCATTTGTTATTACACTTATACGATTCTGATAATCGGTGTAATTCGCATAGACGTAGGCAAAGAGAATGGCTATGAACATCGCACCGAACAGTAAAATCACCATGAAGGTTTGCCCCCATTTCATATATTGAATCGTATTCGGTGGTATATAATATCGGGTAAATACTTCTGTTATCGTGTCGTCCTTCCTGGTTATGGTTACACCTGCAGGTGTATTCAATACAGGTGTATTTGTAGTAACCCTATTAATATTCGACATAATTTTTCTATATTATGCCTCGATATATATAAACCGGTCAAAATACATAAAAAGACTGCGCGTATCCTTGCTATATACGCGCGCGCAATGAACCTGACGAATGATGAACGGTTAAATCTGAAAAAAATGATGAGTGAGATGGATTACCAAGACAATACAGAAACAATCCGGCGTCTAAAACATAGCACTCGTATCCGCAACGACGTCCGCAAAATTGAGGATCTGAAGCGCGAATATTCTGTTTTGCGCACACAATCGCCCGAACAGTTTTTCAACATTGTGTATACCGAATGCCGATTTTTATACGACAACTACATGGATATTTTTACACGCGTTATGAAGGACGAGATCGACGGCACTATCATGGCCAAATTACTTATTGTGTTGAAATTAATCGAAGACGGTCAAATGGATCAACAGGATGGCTCGGTTCGCATCGGTCGTCTCCTCAAAGACATGTATTTAGATTCAGCGGTTCGTCGTGCGGATAATATTGATAAGGAACATGCTCACGAAAAAGTTGAAATCAACTCGGGCAAAGAAGTTTCGTGGAAAACCTTCAAGGCGCTTGACTTGAAGGGACCCTCGACTATCGTTGACGGAGTTTAGATGGGCTAGAGCGATAGTCTCCATATTTTAGGATAGCACTTATGATATCATAAAATATAAATTTTGGTTTGAATTCCGTAGGCAATTGCTTTATTTTCTAAATAAAGTATAACAAATGGATAATATAAAAATTCCGGTCAGATATTTACCAACAAAATTAACAGATGATGATAAACAAAAACAGTTAAAAATGCTAATGAAATCAAAAAAGATGTATAAAAAGCATAAATATTACACCCGCAAAAAGGTATCGTCTTATAAGAATAAACGATCAGACCATTTAAAAAATGCTCGTAAAATATACAGTGTGAAAAATATTACACCCAATAAAGAATTGGCGATGAAAACCGGATGTAAACTATCCGCACTGAATCAAATTGTAAAAAAAGGCGAGGGAGCATATTATTCATCCGGATCAAGACCAAATCAAACGCCACAATCGTGGGGATTGGCGCGATTGGCTAGTTCGTTAACCGCCGGAAAAGCAGCCGCGGTAGATTATGATATAATTAAAGAGGGTTGTAATCATAATAAGAAGGCCTTTATTTTAGCAAACAAATCTAGAAAAAAATATAAATACGGGCAGTCGAAAACAAAAAGAGTGACTGTTAATATCAATAATTAATTTACACCTATTCGTGTGATATCATCCTCTTTTGCGCGTCTCGTCTTGGTTAACACATCCATCTTGCGCGTTTTACTATCAAATAAACTCATGGTGTTACACACATGTGTGCGCAACGTTCTCGTGGTTTCTTGTCTCTGATACTTATATTTATCCAATGCATTTTCATAGTCGTCTTCGTTTTCAAAATCATCCTCGTTGGGCGGCTTTCCCAATTCTTGTTCTAATTTGCATATGAAATCATTTTGCAGCGGAACTAGTGCCTTATTGATAGCATGCCCGATGCATGCTCCCGCCTTTTCAAAACCATCTATATATTTGATAAATTCTGCTTCGCCGTATAATTGCCGATTTTCATCCTTCTTTTTCTCCTTTACGTAATGGACACCGTTTTTCACATCCGTCGTTTGTATAAAATTCATATATTGCGGGTTTTCCTCCAAGCATTTGAACATAATTTCGTATACATTGGTCGCCAAACATAACTGATTGTTTGCGACATCTCTGTAGTGTTCTATAAAAAAGTCGGAGCACCGTTTCACATATCGGTCCGTAAAATCATGTATAGATTCGGCGTTCTTGCATGTGTTTGTTAAATAAAAATTTAGCGTATTGTTTGTTGTATTGTTATTGGTAACATTTCCCATCTTGGGCATGACCTCGATCATTTTATTCATCAATTCTTTGTTGTTTTCTTGCGTTTGTAATTGCATCTCTTGGTATTTTTCCATCATCAACATAAACATCGATTTCATTTCGTTTTTCTCGGCCCGTTCTGCGGACAATTCTTCTACCAATTTTTCGATCAATTTATCGTTATTTGTTTGAACCGGAATATAGGTGCACGTTAAAATTTCTTGACCAGATACAGCGGCAGATTTTTGAATCGGCGCGTCGCCAATATTCATCATATGATCATTTAATTGCTTGCATTTTTTGTTATGTCTCCACAAGCCCGATCTGTCTTTATACGACGTGCTGCAATGCTCACATTTATATGTTTTACTGTATACGTTACCGGTGGTTGATTCTTGTTGCGTAAGATGTTTACGTGTGGATAAATGTATATTAAAATTACTTTGCTTACTGCATGTAAAGAGACATATATCGCAGGTAAAGCTTGGTTCGGCATTTTTCTCCGGCATTTTTATCAATCGGTTGATTTATGTATCAACACAAAAAATGCCTAAACGTTCTTCCTCACCTTATTTTGAAAAAATGGTGTGCAGTCAAAATAAGAGTTGCTTTTTTGAAATGACTGCATTTTAATAACAATTTGTAAAACACGATTTTTACAAATTATAAAAAACCCCTAGTTATCAATTTTGGAACTTTTTAAAAGTTCCATTTTCAATGTTTACCAACTTTTTATATTTATGATTTTTATTTTTGGGTAAAAATAGATTATGTTATAGTCACTTTTATGGTTTACAAAGGGTTGTGTTTAACCCTAGGATTTTGTCCACACGCAATTTTTGTGTCGTGTGATGCGGCGGCGTTCGATTTCGATGTGTATACGGGTGTCGCATAGACATATGAAAAACTCTACGTATATATTTCATCAGACTTTTCGATACTTTCAGATCAAGTTCAATGTCGTATATTTGCAGGGCGGCTCGGTCAATTGAACGTCCTGTATTCACATACCAATCGCGCATTCGCGTTTCAAGTTTGCCTACACAGGCATTCAATACAATCCCGGTTTTTGATGATGCGATTCGCGCGAATATATCCGATTGAGTCAATACATGATAATACGGTTTTGGTTGCAAATAACAGACATATCGATGTTTCATTTTAGGATGCATCGTATTATCGATGAAACAAAATTCGGTTTTTTCCGGTAAGAATAGGCATCGTAGTAGATCGGGGTGGGTTTTTTCATGAGTGGTTCGGTTGGGTTCAATTATTCTACCGTCGATTTTAAATGCGCGTATGATTGTGTCGAACAACCCGTGCAATTTCCATTTGTCTTCTATATATGTTGTTATACACGATGTCCAAGATTCGGGTAAACAAACGTTATTTGTATAAATATAGACGCCGCCACATAATCCAACTTCCTTCTGTTTATACAAATATTCCAAGACAATTTCAATACCATATCTAAAAAACTCTGGGCAAGCATCCAATGTTTCGTGGATGAATGACGCCGCGTCCGGATACAGGTTTATCGCATATTCCGTCTGCAGTTTATCAATGCATTGAAATAATGTATACAAATCGGAAAACGATCCAAGTGTCTCGTCCAAATCAAACACGAAATGTTTGGGTTCGGGCGATATTTCGGTCCCACGTTTGAGGCCGATACCCTTGTATACAGATACCATGTGTAGAGTGGTCGACCGGTTATCATCGGAGTTCGGCACAGAAAATGTCTGCTCACCAAACTCCGATGACGTAGAGGGGGGGTGTTTCATACCTTATATTCTGATTATATTTTTCAGAATAACAATAAAATAACGATTTAGATAGTCGGTTTGTAAATTGAGTATAGAATGGACGGAAACGTTGGTGAAATGCAGCGAACTACCGTCTTTGGATTGAATTTTGTTGGCGATAACCGACGCGCGTTGAATCGTGTCGAACAAATGGAATCCGTTCAACAGACGGCACTCGAAATGTTTCGCCGGAAAAATGCGGATTATGGCGATGCATTTGCGAAATTCGGTATCATTGGCGTTCTTATGCGAATTGAAGATAAAATCCAACGCTCGTTGTCTATCACGAAAAATGGTGTGAATCTTGTAGACGATGAAGGTATTCGCGATACATTGATGGATTTGCACAATTATGCGGCTATGGGCGTGATGCTTTTGGACGAAAATTCCCGAAAAACGGCCGCGAATATTAAGCAGGATTAGGGATATTGACAAAGTTCGTTCATATATTATGTTATGTTATTACATAATATAACATGTTAAGCAGCGCTAGTCTCGCGTCACCGAACGCCCTTTTATTTAGCTCAAATGATAGTATGTCGTGCACCGACATCAAATTATTGATTCATGGCCAAGGCGTCTTCATTTTCGAGAGCATTGGTAATAATCATCGATGTGAGTTTGCGTTTCATGATTCGAGTCAAACGGATGGAATATGTGTAGAATTCACCGAGACAAACGTAAAGGTAAACCGAATATCGAATGATGTTCATTTTGACGATAGCAATAATACAAAGGGATTATCAAACAAACCCGGTGCGTATTATTGGTTTAGTCTGGATTCCCAGAATCAAAAATTATATGCGGGTATTGGCGAGGCGCGCTTAGATAATATTGTCTATAAATACGAATTTCCAAAGACAGATGCCTATATCTGTAAAGAAAATAAGAAGTTTTTAGAAAGTCTTACCAATATTACAATATTTGAATCGGGTATCCAACCAATGCGACTATTACGCGATCCCATAACAAACAAAATACCCCTTGTAGTTAAAAACACACATGAATTGGTTATGGGTGATATTGCCCGCAGCAAATATTTGCCCAAATCAAATTTATCCATGACTTCGCAAATACTATACGATTGTATTGCGGGGAAAAGTTTTGTATTAGACGACGCCGAGTTCCCCGATTTTTCCAAGGCGATTGAATATAGCATCGCTACACCGGGTTGTTGGTGTAATACCCGGTTAAAGGAAAAAAGCACCGAATTTAACAAGGACAAACCGAACATCCTGGAGACCTATCTCCGAATTACTCTTGGAGAGAACAATGGCGAATCTCCGGGAATCCCTTATGTTCTTGAAATATGGCCCGTGGGCCATTTTTCGCCCATACATAGCCATGCCTCGGCGGATGCGGTTATTCGGGTTTTACATGGAGAAATTAATGTAAAACTGTATCCGTTTTTATGTGCGGAAAAGGATGGTGTCGACCCGTTCGCGACCGCCGATTTTAAAAAGGATCAAATTACATGGATAAGCCCCACTTTAAATCAGGTTCACCAACTGACTAATTTAGAAAAAAATAAGCATACATGTATTACGATTCAATGTTATATGTACAATGATAAAAACCGAACTCATTACGATTATTTTGATTATATTGACGGTCACGGTGTCGAACAACAATACGAGCCTGATTCCGATATGGATTTTATCAAATTCAAGGAGCTTATGCAGACTGAATGGGCGAATCGCCCACAATCATGCGCGTCAAAATTGAAACGATTGTTTTGCATGAAAAAATAGGCGCTAGCCTAAAGAGTTAATAATAAAACCACCGAGGTTCCTTAAAATTAGTATTATTCAGCTCTTCAAATATATCCGGATCGCAATCCGCCCTTTTTTTCCGATACTCAAGAATTTCTTCTATTTTGTTATTTTTATCGCAATATAACTTATTCCAATCGTCACGTGTATTCCGCGAAGTGTCTCCACTAATAACTTTATTCTGAGCATCAATTTCAGCGTTACAAATGACCTTTAATTCGTTACAGAATTTCATCTCGTCGATGTGCATTTTGATAACATCCATAAATATATTTTTGTTGTAAATAGTCGGATATCTATATCTAATTGTATCTGGAATGATGAATTGATTTTTCTCTTTAATCTCCTTAACTTTTTTTTCAATTTGTGTAATAAAATTTTGCACATATTGTATATCATATTTAATCGGTTTTTCAGTTTGATTCACCGGTTCGGTGTCTTTACCCTTTTTATTGTCGGATACATTGCTTAGCAATATTTTACCGGAGGTGAATTCACATTCGGAAATAAGTTGGTCGAATGAATACGCGGTCATTTTATGCGCTTCTGCTTTCGCATCTAGCTTGTAAAAGTTTACGAGTGATAAAATAACGGTATTCGCGGCACTTGTAGCAGAGACAATCTTTACGGCAGTCGTATTATCATAAAATATTCCACTAATAACGGACGATGCAGATGAAATAATAATTGCCGGAATCATTAGTCGATATAAATAAAACTCGCAATATGATTTTGCTTCTAAATACAACATTTTTTGACCTTTTAGATACAGTGAAATTAGATCTAGCGCGGTTGATAATTTACCGTCATTATAGCCAAATTTGATATTCATCGTGTCCATGATATCCAAAAATCCGCGATATGGTTTGAGACGTTTTGGCGAGCATATTGGTTCTGTTACGTCACCCTTCTTTTCTTTAAGGCGGTTATCACATTCAGCCATCACCGATTCAACGTCGTTCTGGTTATCGTCGGGAATATCGTCGGGAATATCAATACAAAAATCAGTTCCTGGGCTGAAAAACATATTTATATTTTTATTTATGCTGATAAAAAAAACATAAATAAAACCATCAATATAGAAACTCCGAACACGCTAATTGAAGGAATTTATTATTTATTATTTTTGTGCTTATTGGAACATGTTTTGCAATTTGTAAAAAGTCCGGGTATAAATTTGCCGAGTTTTATCATTTGTATTTCAGTATTTTTAAGCGTTTTACGAACAGTTCCCATATGTTTCTTTTTATGGTATTTGCTAATACTTTTATACCCCATCCCCTTTTTAATATACACTTTACGCACGGTTTTTCCACCATGTTGATCACACACGGCTTCAGTGTTGTTATAATCAAAATTTCCGGATTGAGAACTCACCATTTGTATATTATTGTGGTATAAATAAAAATAAAAATATATTATTATTTATATGAAAGACGTTTTTGTTCATTTATTTCATATACTTTTAGTGGGTGGGTTGTTTTTATATGTAGGAATTACAAAATTAAACATTCCTAAATTTATGTATCCAATTTTGGTAACATTGGGAATAATAATCATGTTGTATCACGCATTTAAGGTTTATAAAAAGCTAAGTGCAGGAATGAATCCTTGGGTAAATTATATACATCTTTTTATTATCGGACCCTTATTGCTTTATATTGGATTAAATAGAGAGAAAACTGAAAGACGTTATTTCGAAATATTATTGATGCTAGGATTTGCTTCGATCGGCTATCACGGTTATTATTTGATCGAATAACACTTCGCTCTACTTGACCTACATTTTAATCCATTTTTTATTTAAAACGGCTTTTACGCTAGAAAGTGCGCCATTTGTCCATCCTTGATTATTACTAACAACTTCTCCTACGACAAGCATACCATTTTCGGGGTGTTGAGCCGTATGAATAAATTCATCTCTATTTTTATATTTATTTGTTAGAGGAGTATAATAATGTGTTCCAATCGGCCAATAATAATCTTTAATTGCGATTAATTCCAAGCCTTCATCATGAATACCCAACGCTTTTTCTATTAAATCGCAAAATACATCTCTATTTTTTGACGTATTTTCTAAATATTTTTTTAGAAAAGTAGCACTGGCGTTGTCGGAATACGCAATCATGTATACTCCTTTACTCGGATCCATTGGTATAAATTTTTGTAAAGGACCGGGAACAATCGTATATCCATTTATATATTTTTTCATTATTTCGGATGATTTTTTTGAAAATTTCCCATACAATCTAAGAAAGTTTTGCCCTTTTATTTCATTGTAAATACTATTTTTATTCGAAGCACCTGGAATTATCTGTTTTACACTATCAATTGTTGTAGCAACTATCACTTTATTTGATTCAAATACTATTCCTTTGTCTGTTTCAACTGAAAAGATACGCGGGGTTTCTCCTGTTTTCTTAATGCTAACCACATTCATTGATGATTTTATTTTATCAATACCAATTTTATTATGAAGCGCGGTAACCAGTTGTTTCCAATCTATATGCAATTTATCCCAACAGCATGCATTGTCGTCCATTCCATAATTATGTATAACGTCAAATGCGTCTTCATTTTCATAATCAGTATAGCCAGCCGACACTAAAAAATCGTTATATAATTTATCTCCTAATATTGGTTTGGAAAACTCTTTAAACGTAGTTCGCGTTTGGGTTTTGTTTTTGTTATATTCGTTTTTTAAATGTTGAATTACTTTTTTAACGTCTACTATTTTATCAATTTGTGTTGAATAATATGGTTTAAATGGAGCAACTTCATACGGTAAATTAAGTTCATTTAATAATTGAATTAATAACTTGTCCTTGTGTTTTCTACCTACACCCGCACCAGATACTACTTGTGTTCCGTAAAATATATCATTGCCGGTTCTTCCGCCGATCCATTCCTTTTTGTATTTTTCTAAAATAATAAACGAGGTGGATGGTGACGTTTTTTGTATATTATATGCAGCATATAACCCGGAAATACCACTTCCGATAATAATTATATCATAATTCATTTGATATAATTATTATGA
>Ga0209353_10002000_pt1 | contig 11364 bp, 19 predicted proteins | sample LauGreSpBDMM15SD_2_FD_187561 | JGI IMG/M metagenome (GOLD analysis project Ga0209353, IMG submission 187561) | Freshwater lake microbial communities from Lake Michigan, USA - Sp13.BD.MM15.SD (SPAdes) (version 2) | ecosystem: Environmental > Aquatic > Freshwater > Lake | place: Lake Michigan...
CTCATGCTGTTTCTCCTTGTTGGTATGTGTTCCATGCAGTTTGTAGTGCGGTGAAGTTCATGGGGGCAATGGTGACTGTGGATAGGAACAAGCCCTTACCATGCGTTCTGCGCCCCCAATCATCAGTTGCCTTGGTGTTCGTGAGTTCACCCTTTTTGACTGCGCTATAGACGCTGTTAGGCTTGAACCCTGCCTCTACAAGGTCTTCCATAGTGCGATGCTCTTGGCAGAAGTCTTGTAGGGGTGTCATGCTTCCTCCCTTGCGGCAAGCATTGCGTCTGCCATTGCGTAGGCATCTTCAGCAATCAATTCCTTTGTACCTTGGTCAAAATCATTTCTATGACGTGCATTCCTATCCTTACCGTCCACAATATCGGGATGGTGGAAATCGGTCATCCAATATTGGTAGCAGATTGGAAGCGCCTTTGCCGCAAAATAGTCCCGCAAGGTCATGCCTTGGTTTTCTTCTTGCCAATGTTCGGGATGAAGTGGAAATGCTGGTGGGTTGTTCATTTCACTAACTCCTTTGCAATCTCAATCAAGAAAGGCACAGCCAGAATCAAGCCCACTAGGGTGGCTTGCAGGGTTTGTTTAATTGTCATTGTGATACCTCACTTAGTTGCAGAACTTGAATCATTGTGTTGTCATCCAAGTAGCGTCTATGACGCTCTTCATTTTTAAAGTCCAAATCGTATTTGTTGAGATAAATCTGCTTATCAGATCGTCTCCACATCCAGCCAATATGCTTGTAAATGGTCTTGCCACCAACAATTTTGAATGCAATATCAGTTGGTAATTTGTCATCTTCTGACATTATGTGTAAATCAATCAGTGTCATTTGAGTCATCATCATTCTCCTCACAGAGTTCACAGGTTGGGTGGTTGGGGTCACGGCAGTCGGGGTGGTTAGCCAAGAGGTTTCGGTAGCGTCTGAGGTGACGAGCCTCAGACTTGATCTCCTCTGCTTCTGAATCGTCAAGTTGGTACATCAGTAATCTTCTCCAACTCTTGCTGGCTGTGCGCCAAGGAATTGAGAGTTGTAGGGTGCGTTGTGTGTCCAAGGCTTATTGGACTTGATGCCAAGTTCTTCAATGTGGCGAATGGCTACATAGTCCAGTGGCAATGAAGAACCAAGAATCATAAACACTGCAGATTTTTCGGTGACAGGGTGAGAAAACACCCGCTTAGAGCCATCATCTTCTTTGATGACAACTACATATTCTTTTTTACCTTGACCTTTGCATTTCATTTTCAATTCTCCTTTTAGGTTGAAAGATGGGGCTTGCGCCCCTTTGGGTTATTGTTTGCAGCCAGCGCAACTACAGGCAATTACTTCGTTTTTAACTGCATCGCGTAATTCGCGCATAGTGTCAAAACCACGCACATGGACAAGGTCATCATCAAATCGAAAGCCGCGTGGCAAATTAAGAATGTAAGAGTCAGGCTCATCTGTATCTACATCTCTGGCTACGTTGAGTTTGTATTTCATCTTCAATTCTCCTTTTGGGTTGCTGATGGGTGAATCATATCACAGTTAACTACCTTGTCAACTACCCTGTAACTAATCCCCCACAATTAACTCAACTATTAAATCACAAAGGGCTTGACCAATGAATTAAAAGTCTATAGACTCCCCCATCACTATGACCACACAAACTATGCAAACCATTGAAAACATTAAGGAAAAGGCTGAAGTGGCTGGCTACACCATCACCGATGTTGCTCGTCATGCTGGCTTTCACCCTGCTCAAGTCTCCAGATATGCCACAGGTAAAACCATACCACTTGTCACCACCATCAGGCGGCTAGATGAGTCGGTAGATTCCCTGATTCAGAGCCGTTTTAAGGCGATTAAGGGGTTAATTTCTTGATTCACTATCATGGGCTACCCATCACTCCAACCCCTGTTGCAAACTACGCTGTACAGGCTGGTCATGCCTTTGTTTCCTTTGCCCATCCAGATCAACTATCAACTGCGATAGATGTCTGTCAATCATTTGCAATTGATAATGGTGCATTCAGTGCATGGAAGTCAGGAACTCCTGTTGCAAATTGGCAACCTTTCTACGATTGGGCATTGAACCTCAAGAAAGTACCATCATGCGATTTTGCTGTTTTGCCTGATGTCATTGATGGCACAGAGCAGGACAATGATGCTTTATTGCGTGACAACCCACTACCAAATTGGTTTGGCGCACCTGTCTGGCATATGCATGAATCACTTGAAAGGCTTGAGCAATTAGCGAACACCTATGTTCGGGTCTGCATTGGTAGTTCAGGTGAATATTCAACCATTGGAACTTTTCAATGGTGGTCAAAAATTGGTCAAGCCATGAGAATTATTTGTGATGACCAAGGCAGACCATCATGCAAGTTACATGGTTTGAGAATGCTTGACCCTGCCATCTTTACCAAGTTGCCATTTTGCTCTGCTGACTCCACAAATATTGCTAGAAATGTTGGGATGGATGGGAAGTGGAGAAATGGGAATTACCCGCCACCAACTAAAGAGGCAAGAGCGCAAGTTATGAGAAGTAGGATTGAGGCGCACAATGCCCCACCAGTTTGGAGTTTTCACCAAGTAGAACAAGGAGTTTTATTATGATTTACGCATTCATTTACATTGCCGCATTGGTTGCCGCAAATCTTTTGGTTGCTTGGCTAGGTGTCTGGTTTAGCCTTGTCAATGCCTTTGTCTTGATCGGTCTAGATTTATCTTTGAGAGACAAACTGCACGATCTCTGGGAGGGTGACAACTTAGCCATAAAGATGGGAGGGTTGATTGCAACTGCCAGTATTGTTTCTTATGCCATCAATCCAGCAACAGGAATGATTGCCTTTGCATCTTTGGCGGCATTCTGTTTATCAATGGTAGCTGATGCGGTTGCGTACCAGTACCTTAAAGGTAAGGATTGGATGGTGCGTGTCAATGGCTCAAATACGGCTGGCGCATTGGTTGACTCTGTAGTATTCCCAACTATTGCCTTTGGTGGGTTGATGCTTGAGATTGTTGCATTGCAATTCTTGGCAAAAGTTAGTGGTGGTTACATTTGGTCACGCATTTTTAAGAGGTTTGCATGACTAGGCGCACCATTGGTATTGATTGCGGTCTGAATGGTGCTCTAGCCCTCATAGTTGATGGGGAACTGGTAAAGGTTGAGGATATGCCTACAGTCACCCTCACCCGAAACGGCAAGAACAAGCGTCAGGTATCAGTGCCTGAACTGGTTCAGATCGTTAAGGACTTTGACCCCAACGAGGCATTTACCGAAAAGGTATTCGCTATGAGTGGGCAAGGCGTAACCAGTGTATTTTCTCTAGGCAGAAGTCTTGGAGTTGTAGAGGGAGTGCTTACAGCCCTGCAAATCAAGACCACCATGATGACCCCACAGACTTGGATTAAGGCTATGGGTGTTGTTGGCGGTAAGGATGGGTCAAGAGCAAGGGCGATGGAGTTGTTCCCTGAACACATGAGCCTTTTCAAGAGGGTCAAGGATGATGGTAGATCGGACTCTGCTTTGATTGCACTTTGGGGGTATCGCAATGGATGAAAAAGAACGGCAAACCTTGCGTGAGCACATCGTCTGGCTTGCCTCACAACTTGAGCAAGAGCGAAAGCAAAACCAGCACACTGTTGTGTTCTTGAAACGCATCCTTGACCCTGAAGACTTGGGTCATGCAGTCTCAAACGAAACCAGACAACTAGCCTACCAATTACTCATTGAACATCACCACATCGAAAGATCGTCATGGCAACAAAGCAACTAAACATCAGACCATCAGGTATTGGACGCACCATTGCTTGCCCTGCAAGCGTTAGGCTATCAGCACAAGTTCCTTACCAAGAGAGTGGTGAGGCGGCAAAGATTGGGACTGCCATTCATGCATTGGCAGAGCATTGCTATCAAAGGGATTTAGACCCTATGTGGTTTGTTGGCAAGGTCTATGAGGGCATCCTGATGACTGAGGAGAACTGCGACTTTGCACAACAGCATCTGAAAGCTATTTGGGACATAGAGGAAGAGTTGGGAAAGGGAACTGTATCGGTTGAGCAATTCCTACCCTACCAAGAATCTCCTACATACAAATGCGGTGGCACTGCTGATGTCATTGGTATCAGTAAAGAAAAACGCAAGCTAATCATTGCAGACCTGAAAACTGGTAGAGGGTATGTCGATGCTGAGAGTGAACAACTCAAACTCTACGCATTGGCGGCTATGGAGTCTGGTGGTCTATACCAAGATATAGACACCATCGAACTCTGGATTGTCCAACCCCATCATGGTGAGGTACGCAAGCACACAATGACAACTCAGGAACTCGTTGATTGGGAGCATTACATCCTGACCCCTGCCATTGAGAATGTCCTGAACCCTGCATTCCCTCCTGTACCCTCTGACTCTGCTTGCCAGTACTGTGCGGCTAAGACTATTTGCCCTGCACAAGCAAACATGGTTGAGGTTGTTCACTCTGCACCACCAGTTGAAGTCTTGACAGAAGAACAGATCAGCGTCTTGCTGACCAAGTTCGACATGGTTGAGGACTACATCAAGGCGGTGAGAGATCATGCCCTTAAACGCATGGAAAAGGGTGCGGTGATTGCTGGATGGCAACTCGCACCTAAGAGAGCGTTAAGGTCTTGGACATCAGAAGATGAGGCTATGAAGCATCTCATGTTTCTTGGCATGAGCATCAAAGAGATAACGAAGACCGAACTCATCACCCCTGCACAGGCAGAGAAACTATTGCCTAAAGGCTTAAAGGAGTCCATCGAACCTTTAACTTCTCGCATATCGTCAGGATTGACGCTTGCCAGAGACAAGGGTATTAGTCAATAATCCCAACCCCAATCCCCCACAGTGACATCAGTCACATTTTTCAACTTCAACTTTTAACAGGAAACATCAAATGAACTTAAACCTTTCAAACAGCGGTGGCTCAGGCAACTACATTCGCTTCTCTCCCCAATCAAACGCATGGACTAACCAAGATGGTGAGTTCACATTCGAGAAGTCGGTCTTTGACTATGAGAACTTGGAAACAGGTTGGATGCTGATTGCTACTGGCATCTTTGAATTCTTGCCTGATGGCAGTCTTGGTCAGAAAGGCTCTCAGCCAAGTGCAGAGCACAAGCGTGGCTTTCGGGCAACTTTCTACAACAAGACTATGGGCGTGGCAGAGTTCTCAGCCAATGGTGCAGGGGCTAACATGGGCTTAGAGGCTCTCTGGAAGCAAGTGCAAGCACAGCAATCAGCCAATGCTGGTAAGTTGCCAGTGGTCGAGTACAAGGGTTCACGCCCTGAGAAGGTCGGCAAGGGAACTACACGAGTGCCATTGTTTGAGGTGGTGAGTTGGGTAGCACGACCAGCGGCTATGCAAAAAGATGGCGGTACTGATGATTCAGCATCACCTTTTGATGCTCCAAAGCCAGTAGCCAAGCCAGTAGCCAAGCCAGCACCTAGCAAGCCAGCACCACCAACCATGAGTGATGATGAGATGTTCAGCTAAACACTGAACCAACCAGCACCAGAGTTTTCGGGGGAGAACTCTGGTTTTTTTGTCTCTTGTAAATTGGTAGGTGGTATGAATGAGTTGGCTTTATTCGCAGGTGCTGGTGGAGGAATACTCGGTGGCAAACTGCTTGGATGGAGAACAGTCTGTGCAGTCGAGTGGGAAGCCTACCCCGCTAGCGTATTGTGCGCCAGACAAAATGACGGAATTCTCCCGCCTTTCCCAATCTGGGATGACATTTGTTCCTTTGACGGAAAACCTTGGCGAGGAATTGTTGATGTCGTATCTGGAGGATTTCCATGCCAAGATTTGTCATCAGCGGGAAAAGGCGCAGGACTTGACGGATCAAGATCAGGACTCTGGCGAGAAATGGCGAGGGTGGTTAGCGAGGTTCGACCCAGATTCGTATTCGTGGAAAACAGCCCAATGCTCGTTAATAACGGACTCGGAAGAGTCCTTGGAGATTTATCCGACCTCGGGTTTGATGCGAGATGGACTGTTATGGGAGCAAACGAGATTGGCGCTCAACACAACAGAGACAGAATATGGATTGTTGCCAACGCCAACAGCAAGGGACTTCAATGGACACACGATAACCAAAAAAAGACCAAAGGGATTCAACAAAGTCCTACCAAATGTGTTCAAGTTAGAGTTCCAATTACACGGACAATGCTATCCACATCCTACTTTCAGCGAAGAGGTGATGCTATGGCCTATTGGGTGGACAGACTTAAAGCCATTGGAAATGGACAAGTCCCACTTTGCGCAGCAACCGCATGGCGAATCCTTACAGAAAGATAACTAAATGTCAGCACAACAAATAGCCACTACCTTGGGCAATGCAAAGAAGGTAGGCAATGGTTACCTAGCAAGTTGTCCTGTTCCTCATCATGGTCAGGGCAATGGGGACAAGAACCCATCCCTCTCAGTGACAGATGGTGAGGATGGCAACATACTCTTTAAGTGTCATGGTGGGTGCGATCAACAATCAGTGTTCAGCACCATCAAGGACATGGGCTTACTGCCAGCATTACCAGACAGACCAGAATACCTATCAAATGTCAGACCCATCATGCCAGCAATACCAATCCTAGAGAATGAATGGGTCTACACAGACGAGAACGAGTTACCCCTATTCCTCAAGCAAAGATACAAGACCTTTGATGCCAAAGGTAAGACCTATAAGACTCTCAGAGTCATGGCTGATGGCAGTCGGGTAGGGAAGTTGGGAGATTGCAGAATCGTGCCTTACAGATTGCCAGAGGTGCAACAGGCAGTTGCCGAGGGTAGAGCAATCTACATCTGTGAGGGTGAGAAGGCGGCAGATGCCTTGTGCAGTTTGGGGGTAGTAGCCACCACCTCGCACGCTGGTGCAGGAGGTTGGAATCAAGACCTGAACCAATACTTTGCTGGCGCAAATGTTGTTGTCGTGCCAGACAATGATGCCGCTGGTTGGGGTTATGCAGACAAGATTGTTCAGTCGTTGCTTTCAGTGGTAAAAAGCATCAGGGTGGTGGATTTACCACACTTGAGCCATAAAGAAGATGCTTACGAGTGGGTTCATAAGTATGGGTATAAAAAGCAAACGCTGATTGATTTGGCACGAGCCTGTCCAGTTGTGGAGTCCACAGATCAGGTTCGTACTCCACAAAGATTGATTGAAACACCCCCCGACCCTTTCCTCACCCACAACAATGAACCCAAAGAAGAGCATCAGCAACAGCAACCCAATACCCGAAAGAAGCTACTGGTCGAGTCTTGGGACTCAATCAAGGATGAGCCAGTTGAGTGGCTGGTCGAGTCGATCATCCCCAAGAAAGCATTCGTAGCCCTGTACGCACCCCCTGCCTCATGGAAGTCGTTTATTGCCTTGGATTTGGCAGAGGCGATAGCAACTGGTAGGGATTGGATGGGTTACAGAATACCCAAAAAAGGCGCAGTTTTATTCATATCTGGTGAAGGGTATGGCGGCATGGGCGCAAGGGTGTCGGCTTGCAAGATACAGAACCAGAGTCCAGATGGCGCAAACCTGTACATCATCAGGGCGCAACTTAACCTGAGATCGTCACCCGAGGACTTCACAGAACTACTCAATGCCATTAACGACCTGATTGCTGAGATAGGTGAACCCATAGAACTCATCATCTTGGATACCCTGATGAGGATGGCTGGCGGTGAGTTCAACGAGTCATCATCTGAGGATATGGGCGGATTCATCACCCAAACAGGTAAGTTGCAAGAGATATTTGAATGTGCCTTGCTGGTGATTCACCATACAGGTAAGGACATCAGTAAAGGTTTGCGTGGGCATAGTTCATTGCTAGGTGGGTGCGATACGGTGCTCGAGATCGTGAGACAGGATTCAGTCATCAACTCATCAGATGCGAGCGTGATAGGTAACGCAATCCTCAAAGTGTCAAAACAGAAGGATGGGGCAGACTCCATCGAATTAGGCATTGAGGTGGTACTGGTGGAGATTGGAACATCAACGCTAGGCTTTGAAATTAACACCAGTTTGGCTATCAGGCACAACCAAGACATAGCTGGTGGGAACTCAAAAGCCAGTAAAAACAATGCTGGCTTTGGACTAAATCAGCGTTTGGAGATGGATTCGTTAATGAAAGTGATTAAAGCTAAAGGCTCATATCGTGAAGTAGATGGTACTAGTCGGTATGGAGTGAGTTTGGATGATTGGAAGGCTGAGTTTTGGAGCATGAAGGGCTGTACTGAGGAGGATAAACCCACTTTCAAGAAGGCTTGGTTGCGGGCAAGGGAGAGACTTGTTAGCGTGAATAAGGTGGTAATCGGGTCTGGTTGGGTATGGTTGAAGGCTAGTTCGGAGAATTTCTGATATGTGTATTTATACAGTGACAAAGGGGACAAATGGGGACAATGTCCCAAAATGTCCCTCCGAGGAGATGGGGACAAACCTCCCCTTGTCTATAACAAGGGGTTTGTCTCCTGTCCCTTTGTCCCCTTGTCTCTTTGTTTAAGGAAATTAAAAATGAGTCGTTTAAAGTCAAGAAAAGATGTTCCCCAAGTTGAGGTGAAAAGGTATGAGCCAAGTGTTTGGGATATTCAGGCCAGTGCTTGCCTTACCGAATTGGAGACAAGGAAAGAGCAACATCATCAGAAATGGGGTTGCGAGAGATTGATTACTTTAGTTGACAGTGAGTTTAGGGAGAAGTTTTGGGTGCAGATGGGTAGGGTTTGGGATGCTACCGACAAGAAAGATATTGATAGGCTACGCAAAGCAGTTCAAGGCATGGTCAAAGGTTATGAGGCTTTGGAGAAGTGGGCTACAGATAATGAAGTGCCACAGAATCCACCCATCAAGTTCTTGGAGTGGAAAACTCAGGATGGAAAAATCATGGCAGTTGTCCAGACCGTTAACGAAAGCCTTGACCTACAGCGTGAGCGCAAAGACTTGCATACGATCTGGACATTGGAAGAGTTCGAGATTGTCCTAGCCGACCCCTTTGTCCAAGAGATCATGTCGTTGAAGGCACTAGACCCAACGGCACAGGTCAAGATGTTCAAGAAGACAGCACCCATCAGTACAGGCTCTGGCTTTGATGACATGGAAGATGACCTAGAGCCTGTATATGGTGGGACTGAGCCGCCTAAGATGTTTCACTTGCCGCATAAGAAGTGATGGGCAAAGGCAGACCATCCAGTTTGAATGTCAAATACTTTCAGCGGCAACTCGGTGAGGCTGAAAGGACAATCCTTGCTTGTGCTGGCGATGGTGACATATCGTTAGGGTTCAAAGTGGTCATTGAATCCTTTGCGGTTTTATGGGAAGCTGGATACAGACCTCAGAACGATTTATCTGATTTCCTAGGGCTAGATACAGACGAGGAGTGAAAGCCTGTTCTAGCCCTGTTTAAAGGCTTTCTAGCGGCATTACCAGTTATGTGTTCTGCCTAGCCTTTTTTAATATTTGTAAATGCGAATCAATATCATTATCAAGTACCCCAATAATGCACCCTCCGCCTCTTTCCCTCTCCGCCTCCCTGCCAGATTCCGATTTGCCGATTTTCGAGTTATCCACAGGTTATCCACAGATTTGGATGGGAGTTATCCACATTTGCCCCGATTGGTTTAATTTTGCGTCTCAGTTCCTGTGCGTTTGTAATACTTCCTGTGATTTTGAGTTAACATAATGGACATTGTATTAAATGGATTTTGTAAGCAATCTGCAAGTTACAGAAAATGTCTAGGAAAATCAAGCACTTACAAGCGTACCTCTGCAAACGGAGTTGTCCACAGAAAAAAGTTCTCAAATTTTTATAGGGGGGGGAGGGGGGTCGGTCGGTCGGTCAAAGTTGTGGGAGCATCCGCCCCACCGAAAAAGTGAAAATGGAAAAAGGGGCGAAGAGTCCACTATCCGCTACGAAAAAAAAAGACTATTGACCTCTTATTTGCTATAGTCCCCACCTATCACGCCCACAAAGACAAGGACAATCGTGAAAATAGAGCAAATGGACAGCATCCAAGATGAAGCCCCACAGCCAGAGAAGAAGAAAGCTGGCAGACCCAAGGGTATCTATGGATTAAAGCGTCAGATACAGGAGTACGCAAGGAATCCTGACCTTGCCCTACCCAAGACTGACAGCCAGAGAATCAAGGACTTGAAAGATATGCTTATCAAGTCTAGCGGTAAGGATGTTGTTGAGAAGATGATCTCCATTGCGCTAAACGACAATCACCCTGCTCAAATGGCGGCTATCAAGATGTGCGTTGACCGCACACTGCCTGTCTCCATGTTTGAAAAGGATAAGAGCCAGAGGAGTGCAATCCACATCAATATCACAGGCATAGGCGCACCAGTAGTCTCACCAACGAAAATTGAGCCAGATGACATACAGGATGTAGAGGCTAAGAATGGCTGATCTGAACTTTGCGCTATTGCCTTGGCAACAGGAGGTGTATGCCGACAAGACGAGGTTCAAGGTTGTGGTGGCGGGGCGTAGATGCGGTAAGTCTAGGTTAGCAGTCACTACGCTACTGATTGAGGGGTTGAACTGCCCCGCTGGCTCTGCTGTGCTTTATGTTGCCCCTACTCAGGGTCAGGCAAGACAGATCATTTGGGATGTTTTGCTGGACATTGGGCGAGAGATCATCACCAGTAGCCATGTGAACAACATGGAAGTGACCTTGGTTAATGGGGCAAAGATATATGTGAGGGGGTCAGACAGACCCGACACTTTGCGGGGCGTGTCTTTGACTTACGCTGTACTGGACGAGGTTGCCGACATTAAGCCTGAGACTTGGGAACAGGTCATTCGTGCTTCACTCTCCGACAAGCGTGGCAGAGCGATGTTCATTGGGACACCCAAGGGGCGTAACTGGTTCTATGACCTGTACAACTTGGGGCAAGAGGGTGAAGACCCTGATTGGAAAAGTTGGCATTTCACCACCAAAGATAACCCACTTATCGACCCTACAGAGATTGAATCTGCCAAGAAAACCTTGAGTTCCTTTGCGTTCAAGCAAGAATACCTAGCCAGTTTCGATAATGCTGGCTCAGATGTGTTCAAGGAGGAGTGGCTGAAGTATGGGGAGATACCTGAACAGGGTTCATACTTCATAGCGGTGGACTTGGCGGGGTTTGAGGAGGTGGCAAAGCAAGCCGCCAACTCCAAGAAGAGGCTAGACCAGAGTGCCATTGCGGTGGTGAAGGTGACAGAGGACGGCAAGTGGTATGTTGAGAAGATTGAGTTCGGGCGGTGGGACATCCGCACCACTGCCGCCAACATCTTGTTAGCGATCAGGGACTACAGGCCTTTAAGCATTGGGATTGAGCGTGGAGCATTAAAAAATGCGGTACTTCCCTATTTATCTGATTTA
>Ga0209353_10002003_pt1 | contig 11357 bp, 4 predicted proteins | sample LauGreSpBDMM15SD_2_FD_187561 | JGI IMG/M metagenome (GOLD analysis project Ga0209353, IMG submission 187561) | Freshwater lake microbial communities from Lake Michigan, USA - Sp13.BD.MM15.SD (SPAdes) (version 2) | ecosystem: Environmental > Aquatic > Freshwater > Lake | place: Lake Michigan, USA...
ATCAGCACCAGATACTACTGATAAGTCTGATTTATTAATTACCCATTTTGATACAAATGCTCCTATTGCACCATGTGCTCTAACTACTCCTTTGTTGTTTGCTAGTTCATGGTTCATTAATAAAGTAAAGGTTCCGTTATTATTATCAAACGCTCCTAAACCATCACCTAATCCTGCCATTTTATAGTTATCAACTCCTACTGAGTCGCCTACTGTAAATATTGAAGTAAGTTTTACACCTGGTTGTGTTGGTAAAAGATACGGAGTGCTATTAGTACTATTTGCAATACCTGCAGATTTTCTGAATGCATTATAAGTATCAGGGTTGAATAATTTTAATAACTGACCATTTTCAACCAATGCAGGATTTGGATGAGAAGAGTGAGATTGGTCAACAAAAAGAAATTCTCCTGGACCTAAAATCTCTTCCATATCAATAATTCCTGAAGATTCTTCGTCTTTATTGAATGGTAAACTTGCCGAAATTCCAATATCTCCAAAACGAGCCGGGTCATGTTTAGCAATTATTTTTAGTTCATTGCTATTGATTGCATATTGCCAAATTTTAGCATTATGGTCAGCGTTACCGTTGTCCTCTTGCATTAATACATGTCCGTAATTGTCAATTGTCATGTTATCTAACATATTAACACCTTCTGAACCATCTACTAACATATCAATAGTTCCGCCTAAATCAGGGTTAGTAATATCCGCGAAGTTTAATCTCCACAAACGGCTTCTTCCGATTTGTACACCTACGCCATCAGCTACTTGATCTAATCTATCTGTTGTTACAAAATAGAATTTAGATGGATCTTTTGGATCCCATGCTCCATCTTCTGGACGTGAGAATGTAGTTGCTGCTGTACCACTTAATGTAAAGGCTGTTCCCGAAGTAATGTTGGTTGCTCTTGTTGTTGAATTTGTAATTTCAACTGCATTTCCTGTTACATTGATAAATTTCAATGTACCATTATTTAAACCAGCTTTGTCAACTTCTGTTCCTGAGTTAGTTTTTGTGCCAACATATACAGCAACCGAGTTGTTCATTATTCCTGTACCACCATCGTTAGTACCGATAACTACAGTTTTATCTTGTATAAATGGATTTGCCATTAAATTTTCCCAACCACCAACAGCAGTTAAACCTGAATTGTTTGTAGTTAAGTTAAATTTACCCAATACATAAGCGTTTCCTTCATTTGCACCAGTTGATACTGTAGCTACTGCGTATCCATTTGAACCGCCTTCTTCGCCTTTCATAAATACTCTTTCCATGGTTCCTAAACCTGTACCTGCATTGTAAAATGCTGATAATGAAGGTAAATCTGCTGAACAGAAACGTTGGAATGCATAAGTCATTGTTGAAATTTCACTTGCTTGATTTGTAGTGTTCCAACCATATACATTTTTAATTAAATCAGCACCAGATACTACTGATAAGTCTGATTTATTAATTACCCATTTTGATACAAATGCTCCTATTGCACCATGTGCTCTAACTACTCCTTTGTTGTTAGCTAGTTCATGGTTCATTAATAAAGTAAAGGTTCCGTTTTTATTATCAAACGCTCCTAAACCATCACCTAATCCTGCCATTTTATAGTTATCAACTCCTACTGAGTCGCCTACTGTAAATATTGATGTAAGTTTTACACCTGGTTTATCTTCAATTAAATAAGGTGAAAATTGAGTGCTTGGACCATTTGCTGGACTTAATGCAATACCAGCAGGTTTTAAGTTCATCAACTTTTTTGCACCACTTAATCTGTAAGTAATTACGTGAGATGTTTTACCAGTTGCAGTAGCAACACCATTTTCAGTTGAAGAAGATTGTCCGTAGTCATTATCATTTCCAATGGCGATAGTGCTATCATTTATAATAGCAAAACCTTCAGCCTTATCTAAAGTAGCAGGCCATCCATTTGCTAGTAAATCAATTAATAAGGTTTTTCTTACTGGTTTGATATTATTTGCTGCTAAAACCGAAGGGAATTTTAAACCTTCAACAGTTTTACCTGAATATACAGCTCCAGAAGTTACAGGAGTAGCTCCATTGATATTAATCACATAAGCATTTTTAATATCAGTTGTTCCTCTTGCCGCGGCTTCTAATACTACAAAAGTAGAATCGTTAACAGCTGCTAAATCCCCTAATTTCCAATCTTGTAAACGAATTTGATTAGAGGATGTGCCAATAATACTATCATTTAAGTACACAAATACTTTAGTTGCATTTGTTCTTGGGTCAATTTCTAAAATTCTATGAACTTGAGAAGCTTCACCAGTTGCTTTGTCAGGATATAACAATGGACTTTGAATGGCTGCATAAACTTTACCATTTGGTGTTATGGCAATTCCTTCAAAACCACGGTTATTTTTTCTGTATTTGAACACAGAATCAATTTGAATATCCTCACTTTCTACTTTAGGATAAGGGGTGTAACGATTCAATACAATACCATTTCTGTGAATTTTCCAAATAGTTGGTCCACCTTCTTCGCAAACCCAAAAGTTGCCTTCTTTGTCAACTACAATACCTTCAGAATCAATACCCCAAATATCTTTAGTTGCTCTTTTTAATGGCTCATTTTCACAAACATTTGCAGTGTCAATAGATGGGTACTCAGTTGAAGTACTTCCAAAACCAGTTGGGTTAATTAAACCAGTTGCGGTAGTTCCATTTGGGCGTTTAATAGCTATAGTTTCTAAAATATGAATAGAATCACCTTGAATTTTGATTCTATGAATTTTAGGAGCATAAGCAGGAAATGCATATATTTTGTCGTATTTAGGGCGACAATCAGCTGTGTTTGCATTTTTTGCATCTACGTTTACTCCTCTGTCAGAGACAGTCCAAAATTCCATTCCATTTGTATTAGGAATTGGATAAAGGCCAGAAAAGCCACTTTCTCTAAAGGTAATTCCTTGAAATATACCAATAGTTGCGGATTTTTTATTCTCAAAATCCTGCAATTTTGTAATTTGGGCCTTCACACCAATGCTCGTAAAGAGCAATGAAATGACGGGTAGTAAGATTTTTTTCATGACTATTTTTATGTTTTAGTTTACCCCAAAAGTCACCTATTTACTTTAACATAATGGCAGTTTAACTTTACCTTTCTATGATTTTTCAACCCTCAAAACCTTCTATTATTACTTAAAAGTTATACCTGATTTATCTAAAAGTTTTATGAAAAAGGCAAGTATCAGAAATAAATTAAAAAATTGAGATTTGAATATATTGCAGGAATTAACTTTACAACAATCTTTATTTTAATACTTTATGCGCAGTCATTCAATATATTTTCTTTAGCAATTTGCTTATTTAACAAATAAAAATTTGCTTACACGGTTTTGCAGTTTTGGTTTTATTTTATGTTTTGTACCTTTGTAAGCATAAATCAAAAATTGATGGATAAATATTCCTATATAAGTAACGCCCACAATAATGTTATTGAAGGCTTATATGAAGACTATAAGAAAGACAACCAATCGGTAGATATTTCTTGGCAAAAGTTTTTTGAAGGTTTTGACCTGGCTACCCTTAAGTTTGGTGAAGATGGTGCTTCGATGCCATCGACAGTTGCAGGAGTGGGTATGTCTGAAAAAGAAATTCAAGTAAGAAACTTGATTTTTGAATACAGAAGAAGAGCCCATTTAAAATCTAAAACCAATCCGGTAAGAGAAAGAAAAGACCGTAAAGCACGTCTAGAACTTTCAGATTTTAACCTTACCGAAGCCGATCTTGATACCGTATTTGTAGCGGGCAAAGAATTAGGCTTAGGGGCGACAACATTGAGAAATATTATCGCTACCCTTAAGTCAATTTATGAAGGCCCTATCGGTTTTGAATATTTATACATTCGTGAACCTTCTGTGTTGGATTGGTTTAAAACTAAAGTGGAAACCGAATTTAGCAATTACAAACTTGAATTGGCTGAAAAGAAACAAATTCTTTCTAAGCTAAACGAAGCCGTAATATTTGAAAATTTCTTACATACCAAATACATAGGTCAAAAACGTTTTTCTCTTGAAGGTGGCGAAAGCACTATTCCTGCTTTAGATTTCATCATCAACCGTGGTGCTGAACTTGGCGTGGAAGAAGTGGTCATCGGAATGGCGCACCGTGGTCGTTTGAATGTTTTAGCCAACATCATGGGCAAAACATACGAGCAAATTTTTACCGAATTTGAAGGTACTGCTACGCCTGACCTTACCATGGGTGACGGTGATGTGAAATACCACAAAGGTTATTCTTCTGAGTATCCTACTGTTTCTGGTAAAAAAGTAAACCTTAAATTGATTCCTAATCCTTCTCACCTTGAAGCGGTAAATCCTGTAGTAGAAGGATTTGTTAGGGCTCAAGCAGACAGGTTATACCAATACGATTTTTCTAAAATTGTGCCTATCCTTATCCATGGCGATGCTGCGGTAGCGGGACAAGGCATTGTGTATGAATGTGCGCAAATGAGTATGTTGCCAGGTTACAACACCGGAGGTACCATTCACTTTGTCATCAATAACCAAGTTGGTTTTACGACTGATTGGGACTTGGCTCGTTCATCTATCTATTGTACGGATGTGGCTAAAACCATTGATGCTCCTGTGATACACGTGAATGGTGACAATCCTGAAGCAGTAATTTTTGCTGTGAAATTGGCCATTGAATACCGTCAAAAATTCTTGAAAGATATTTTTATCGATATGGTTTGCTATCGTCGTCATGGTCATAATGAGTCTGACGAACCTAAATTTACGCAGCCATCTTTGTATAACATCATTTCTAAACATCCAAATCCAAGAGAAATTTACAACAAACAGTTGATTGCTCGTGGGGATGTAGATGCGAAAATTGCGGAAAACATGGACAAACAATTCCGTGATTTATTGCAAGACCGTTTGAATTTGGTGAAACAAAAACCTTTGCCTTATACTTTCCAAAAAATGGAAAAAGAATGGCAAACCTTAAGAAGATCTAAAAAAGCTGATTTCGAAAAATCTCCTATAACGGCCATCAAACAAGAAGTAATTGATCAAGTAGCGAAAGCCTTGATTACGATTCCTGAAGGTTTTAAGCCTATCAAACAAATCGAAAAATTATTAAAAGAAAGAGGAGAACAGTTTTACGAAACGCGTTCTTTGACTTGGGCATCCGCTGAATTGTTGGCCTATGGTTCTTTGTTGATGGAAAGAAAAATTGTGAGAATTTCGGGACAAGACGTTGGACGTGGTACTTTCTCTCACCGTCATGCGGTATTGAAAGATGCGGAAACCAACGAACCTTATTATTCTCTCAACTATATTGGTGAAAATCAAAAAAGCTTTAGAATTTATAACTCTTTACTTTCTGAATATGGAGTATTGGGTTTTGAATTTGGCTATGCCATGGCCAACCCTAATTCTTTGGTAATTTGGGAAGCGCAATTTGGTGACTTCGCCAATGGTGCGCAGGTGATGATCGATCAATTTGTAACTACCTGTGAAACCAAATGGCAAAACATGAACGGTTTGGTGATGTTATTACCTCACGGTTATGAAGGTCAAGGTCCAGAACATTCTTCTGCACGTTTAGAGCGTTTCTTGGAAGTTTGTGCCAACGAAAATATCGTGGTGGCCAATATCACAAAACCTTCTAACTACTTCCACTTGTTGCGTCGTCAATTGACTTGGGAATTCCGTAAGCCATTGGTCGTAATGTCTCCAAAATCATTGTTACGCCATGCACAAGTAGTTTCACCTATCGATGAATTTACCAAAGGCTCGTTCCAAGAAATTATTGACGATACCTACGCAGAGGCTAAAGCAGTAAAAAGAGTATTGCTTTGTTCTGGTAAAATCTATTATGATTTATTGGAAGAACAACAAAAAAATGCCCGTAAAGATGTCGCCATTGTTCGTTTAGAACAAATATATCCTTTGGCTGATAAGCAGTTAGATGCCATTATCAAAAAATACAAAGGGGCTGAATTGATGTGGGTACAAGAAGAACCTAAAAACATGGGTGCTTGGGGCTTTATTCTACAAAACCTTTACAAAAAAGTAGATATCGACGTTATCTCCAGAGGAAATGCTTCTTCTCCAGCGACTGGCTATGCCAAAGCACACGCCGCAGAACAATTGGATATTGTGACGAGATCGTTTAAATTGTAGTTTAGTACAGGGTACAGGGTCTTGAGTACAGGGTATTTAATTTATTTATTAATTAAAATACATTGTTCTTTGCGCTCTATCCTGGCATTTGTTAGTTGACTAAAAAAATAATTTACGCTGTACTCGGTACTTTGTACCCTGTACTTAAATATAAAAATATGGCTTTTGAAATGAAAGTGCCTGTGGTTGGTGAATCTATCAGTGAGGTTACCATCGCAAAATGGAATAAAAAAGACGGAGATTTTGTGCAACTTGACGAGCTATTATGCGAGTTAGAGTCTGACAAAGCGACATTCGAATTGACTGCAACGGTTGCAGGGGTGCTTAAAATTGCTGCCCAAGAAGGTGAAACATTGCCTATCGGTGCCTTAATTTGTACGCTACAAGAAGGTGCTCAAACAGCTGCTGCTGCTGCGCCTACGGCTGTGGCTGCGCCAAGTGCTGCGCCAGCTGTGGCAACTGCACCTGCAGCAACGGGTCAAGTATTAGAAATGAAAGTGCCAAACGTAGGGGAATCTATCGCCGAAGTAACCATTGGCAATTGGAATAAAAAAGACGGAGATTTCGTAAATCAAGATGAATTGCTTTGCGAAATTGAATCAGACAAAGCAACTTTTGAATTGACTGCTGAAGCAAGTGGTGTGCTTTCAATTATTGCTGCTGCTGGTACAACTTTAGCGATTGGTGCGCCTATCTGCAAAATCGCAGTTGCCACTGGTGGAGCTCCTGTTGCAGCGGCACCTGTAGCGGCTGCTTCAACTCCTGCTGCACCTCAAGGTGCTGCAAATTATGCGGCTGGTCATGCTGCTCCTGCAGCGGCTAAAATATTAGCTGAAAAAGGCCTTGCTGCTGCTGCAGTGGCTGGCACAGGTAAAGATGGTAGAATTACAAAAGAAGATGCTGTGAATGCTCAAAAAACGGTTGCTCCTGTAGCAAGTGCTGCTCCAACTCCACCAGTAGCTGGAAGTAGAGAACAAACAAGACAAAAAATGTCTCCGCTTAGAAAAACCATCGCAAGAAGATTGGTAGCGGTTAAAAATGAAACAGCCATGTTAACCACTTTCAACGAAGTTGACATGAAGCCTGTAATGGATTTAAGGTCTAAATTTAAAGACCAATTCAAAGAAAAACATGGCGTTGGTTTAGGCTTTATGTCTTTCTTTACGAAAGCGGTAAGTGTAGCTTTAAAAGAATTTCCTGCCGTAAATGCTTCTATTGATGGCGATGAAATTGTATTCAATGATTTCGCAGACATTTCAATTGCAGTATCAGCTCCTAAAGGATTAGTAGTGCCTGTAATCCGTAACGCGGAAGGCATGAGCTTCGATCAAATCGAAAAAGAAGTAGTAAGATTGGCTTTAAAAGCAAGAGACAATAAATTAACGATCGACGAAATGACTGGTGGTACTTTCACCATTACCAATGGTGGTATCTTCGGATCAATGTTGTCGACCCCAATTATCAATGCGCCTCAATCCGCTATTTTAGGAATGCACAACATCATAGAACGCCCAATCGCCATTGGCGGTCAAGTGGTGATTCGTCCTATTATGTACATTGCGTTGTCTTATGACCACAGGGTTATTGACGGACGTGAGTCTGTTGGTTTCTTGGTAAGGGTAAAACAATTGTTGGAAGACCCAACGAGGTTGTTGTTGGGAGTGTAGTAGTACAGAGTACAGAGTAAAGAGTACAGAGTAAAGGGTACAGGGTACAGGGTACAGAGTACAGAGACGTTGATTAATAATATTTTTGAGTATGGAGTATTGAGTTGGCGAAAAAACGCTGTACTCAGTACTCCATATTTAGTACTTTTTAAAACCATTTTCATGAATAAATTTAAGAAACTTATTGCATGGCAGAAGGCTATGGACTTATGTGTTTTTGTTTATAATTTGACAGAATCATTTCCTCATGTTGAGAAATATGGATTGATTTCGCAAATTACAAGATGTGCGGTTTCTGTTCCTTCAAATATTGCAGAAGGGGCAGGTAGAAATTCTAAAAAGGAGTTTAGTCATTTCTTAGGAATTACAATCGGGTCTTTATTCGAATTAGAAACACAGTTGAATATTGCCTTACAATTAAAATTCATAAATGAGGAATCATTCGTGAAAGCTGAAGAAGAAATTGATTCAATCAGGAAGCTGATTTATGGATTGAAAAAAAGTTTACAGGAAAATAGTACAGAGACTTGAGTACTGAGTACAGAGAGTTGTCTCTGAATTTAGATATTTAGCAAATGTACTTATAATATAATGTTTAACCCAGTACTCAGTACGCTGTACTCTGTACCAAAATACTTTCAAACATGACATACGATGTAGTAATCATTGGTGCCGGCCCTGGAGGGTACGTAGCCGCAATTCGTTGTGCACAACTAGGCTTGAAAACAGCTTTGGTTGAAAAATATGATACTTTAGGCGGAACTTGTCTAAACGTAGGTTGTATTCCTTCAAAAGCATTGCTTGATTCTTCTGAGCATTACCATAATGCTACCCATACTTTTGCTACGCATGGTATAGATGTGAAAGAAGTAAAAGTAAACTTAGCACAAATGATTCAGCGCAAGCGTGATGTGGTAAGTCAAACTTGTGATGGCATCAAGTTTTTGATGAAAAAAAACAAGATTGATGTATTGCATGGCTTGGGTGCTTTTGTAGACAAAAATACCATCAAAGTAACCGCTTCTGATGGTACTTCAAAAGACATCACTACCAAAAATAGCATCATTGCTACAGGTTCAAAGCCTACCAGTTTTCCTTTTTTACCTGTCGATAAAAAAAGAATCATTACTTCCACAGAAGCCTTAGAATTGAAAGAAGTACCTAAACACCTGATTGTGATTGGTGGTGGGGTAATCGGATTGGAATTAGGTTCTGTATATGGTCGTTTGGGGGCTAAAGTGACGGTAGTAGAATATGCGCCGTCTATCATTGGTACTATGGACAGTAGTTTGGGCAAAGAACTTCAAAAAGTATTGACCAAACTTGACTTTGATTTTAAATTGAGCCACAAAGTGACTGGCGCTGTGGTGAAAGGCAAAGAAGTGGTGGTTACCGCAGAAGATGCTTCAGGCAAAGCGATTGAAATCAAAGGCGATTATTGTTTGGTTGCTGTAGGTAGAAGTGCTTATACCAACGGATTAGGCCTTGAAAATGTAGGCATTAAAACGGATAACAGAGGTAAAGTGGAAGTGGATGCACATTTGCAAACTTCTGTACCGGGCATTTACGCCATTGGGGACGTCGTAAAAGGAGCGATGTTGGCACACAAAGCAGAGGAAGAAGGTACTTTTGTGGCCGAAACCATTGCAGGTCAAAAACCACATATCAATTATAATTTAATTCCTGGAGTAGTATATACTTGGCCAGAAGTGGCTGCGGTGGGCTATACCGAAGAGCAATTGAAAGAACAAGGACGTGCTTATAAAACTGGTTCATTCCCATTCAAAGCTTCTGGTAGAGCCAGAGCAAGTATGGATTTAGACGGTTTTGTGAAAGTATTGGCCGATAAACATACCGATGAAATTTTGGGCGTTCACATGATCGGACCACGTGTAGCAGACATGATTGCAGAAGCGGTGGTTGCCATGGAATTCCGTGCTTCGGCCGAAGATGTATCACGTATGTCGCATGCACATCCAACGTTCACAGAGTCATTCAAAGAAGCCTGTTTAGCCGCAACAGAAAACAGGGCTTTGCATATATAATACGCGGATAGTGAACATCGATTATAGTTTTTGAAAAGGCAGTAGCGGAATCGCTGTTGCCTTTTTTCATGAACTAATCGTTTTTAGTCCAATAAATCATTTCCAAAATGAAATATAATATTCATTTTTTAACCTAAATAAATAAGGGATGTAATATTTTATTTGTATTTTCGTTTTAAGCTCAACAAATGACTCCACAATACTCAAAATATATTCGATTTATTCACTTTACAGGAGATATTGCATTAATCAATATTTCTTTCATCGGTGCGTACCTGTATAAGTTTGGAATTCTTGACTATGAACTTTTACACGGTCAATATTTATCCCTGCTTTTATTTTTTAATCTTGCATGGATTATTGCTGCATTTTCCAGCAAAATATATGACCTCAACAGGGTGATGCATTTTGACCAAATTGTCAGGATCGTATTTAAAGGAATATTTGTCCATTTAATGTTTGTTGCCGCTTTTGTAGTTTTAAGGAAAGCACATTATTATTCCAGAGAACACTTCTTATTGTTTTATGCCAGCTTTGGAGTATTACTATTTTCATGGCGATTTGTGATGAATATGACCTTGAAATCTTATCGAAAATCAGGACATAATTTTAGACGTGTCGTGATTGTTGGTTTGGGAAATGCCTCTTTGGAGCTCTCCCAATTTTTCAATAAACATCCAGAATGGGGCTATAAATTCGAAGGGTTTTTTGACAATGAAACCAACCACGAAAGTGATATGCTAAAAGGATCCATTGATGAATTAGCCAATTTTGTCATCGATAATAATATTGATGAAATCTATTGTTCTTTAGAAGATTTGACCAAAGCAGAAGTAAAACAAATTATTGAATTTGCAGACAATAACTTTATCAGACTAAAAATATTACCTGATTATGGTGGGTTTATGTACCGTAAAGTCAATATTGATTTTTACGATAACATGCCAGTGATGTCATTCAGAAAAATGCCTTTAGATGAGATGTTCAATCGTATCATTAAAAGAAGTTTTGACATGGTAGTTTCCTCTCTGGTAATTTTATTTATCTTATCGTGGTTATTTCCAATTATTGCCCTATTGATAAGGATTGGCTCTAAAGGACCAGTTTTTTTCAAACAAAAAAGATCAGGAAAAAACAACTCTGATTTCTGGTGCTATAAATTTAGAAGCATGTACGTAAACCATGATGCGGACAAATTACAGGCAAAAAGAGGGGACAGCAGAATCACTCCTATAGGTGCATTTATTCGAAAAACAAGTATTGATGAGTTCCCTCAATTTATAAATGTACTCTATGGAGACATGTCTATTGTTGGCCCAAGACCACACATGGTAAAACATACGGAAGAATATGCTCAGGTAATTGAGAAATACATGGTTCGTCATTTTGTAAAACCAGGAATAACTGGCTTAGCACAAGCCAAAGGGTTTAGAGGGGAAACTTCAGACAGCCAAATGATGAAAAACAGGGTGAGGTTAGATTTAATTTACAT
>Ga0209353_10002005_pt1 | contig 11354 bp, 10 predicted proteins | sample LauGreSpBDMM15SD_2_FD_187561 | JGI IMG/M metagenome (GOLD analysis project Ga0209353, IMG submission 187561) | Freshwater lake microbial communities from Lake Michigan, USA - Sp13.BD.MM15.SD (SPAdes) (version 2) | ecosystem: Environmental > Aquatic > Freshwater > Lake | place: Lake Michigan...
GAGAACCATGCCTCGCCCCGTTGCAAAGGCAAAGCCTGTAGTAGTCAAGAAGAAGGATCAGTCATCTGCTGAGGATCTTTCTGAGATCTGGTCTTCTGTAAACAAGCTTCAGTCTCTAGTGCACCGTTACATGAATAAGGTAGTATCTGAGGCTAAGTAATTTAGTTAAAAAATTGAAACTATTCATACCTGGTATTTAAGTACCAAATATGAACAGCAGAAATAAAATGAAGATTCCATCTGTCTACATGAAACCTTATCGCCTGGTTCCACCTGCTCCTAAGGCTCTGAATAAGTCATGGACGCAGGAGGAAATTCAGGAGGTTCTCAACCAGGTAAAGAATAAACGTAATCCAGAGGATATTGCAAAGAAACTTAATCGACCTGTATCAGAAGTTCGATCTAGGTTGAAGATTATTGCTGCAGATATGTATCTCAAACATAATTTACCATACAATGAAATCCATGAACAAACTGGTGTAGAGAAAGGTACACTCATCATATCATCATCTAGTTTCAAACATGATGGTCTGAATGAAAGTACTGATAGCGATAATAGTGAGCAAGTCATCGTTGATATATCAATTTACAATTCTATTGACGACGATAAGGACGTTGAGACTACTCCAGATAAGCAGATTAATGTAGATATCAAGGATAATAATGATGGGATGATTATTACAGTATCTGTTGAGAGCCCATTTTCAGTGAAGTCAGTATGTGACCATATTTCAACGCCAATCTTGAGTACATTTACCACGTGCTCAAGAATTGCTAAGAAGTTAACTGGTATTCAATATGAGAGCGTTATAGTAAATAATACTAATCAGTCAAATCCAACATTAATTTCAACATCACGTCTACAAAGTGTCTGAGGTGGAGTTGTCTGAAATGCAGTACGAACTCGCTTAGGAACCTTTGTATCTTTTTTATCAGTAATAGTTTCATTCGAAGAATTTGTTGTATTCCTTGTAGACCTGGATCTGCTGAGTTGCTTCATGTGAGCATTCATCTCAGTCTCAACAGTGACTCTATTTGTCTTAAGATATTCAATCACGTTTTTTTCGATAGCCCATCTGAAGAAATTCAGCTTACCAACAGTGGTAATAAACTGCTCTGTCCCTGGAAGACTGAACATAATTCGCTCTCTGCGACAGAAAGGGTCGAAGAGTTTCTTAGAATAAGCTTTTAACTGACTCTTATAACTCATGTAGACCATAAATTCCTGACCACCTATTACATATCCAATATTGTGTCTTTTTGCATAATTTGTAACAAACCAATCAATTAATCTTAGACTTATAATACTTGTACCTTGTAATAATTCCATGATTTCTGGTAAATCCTTTCTTGCAGCATAAAATGTCTGAAGGCTCATGACAATGAGCTCCTGCTTACAGTGTATTTTACGCTTTCTCGTCTGAGAATCAGGAACTGTACTTTCAACTGCTTGTTGTATCGGTAAAAGGGGTGTTATCACTTCCATATAGTATGTTCTTTTAAGGATTTCTTAAGTCTTCATTTAGATTAGATAAGAGACATGCTCTCTGGTGGTCAATCAAGTGAAAATGTTAGTCTTCTTCCGGATAACCCAGGCGCACGTATTGAGGCTGTACAAGGCGGTGGAGGTACATCTGAAACTAAAGAAATGAGATGGCTATCTGAACCTGTAGAAATAGACCCTGCAAGTGAATTTAATTTAAAAACAAACCTTGGCACCTTGAAAAAATATCAGACGAGATGGCGTCAAACACTTGGGCCAAGCGTTCCCTCTCGTAGAAAACCAAGACAGGATCCCCATATTATAATTGGATCTCTCAGCATACTTGATTGTCCAACATATGTGGCAGCTCCTCTAAGGGGAGACAAAGATGCTGCATCCATGGTATTTGCATGGACAGATGAAATTTTACAAGATAACCCTGAAAGCCACGTTGTATTCATCGGACCTTTAATGGGAAATCAACCTGATAAATTCATTGAAAATGGTCTAACTTCTCTCTTAACAAAATACCCTGGACATGTGGTATTCATTTCTGAAAAGGAAAGTACATTGCCTTCACTCAATGGCTTACTTCTAAATGGAGTTCCAGAAACAAGTAAGCAAATTGCTTTAGGATTTATTCCCGATCATGAAAATGTTTATCACAGGTCAACAAGAGACCTCGATTGTTTAAGAGTAGATACCCTTAGAGTTCCATTTTCAAAGGTGTCTGAAGAAGAAGATAGTGATTCTATTTTGTATATGAATTTTGACGTTCCAACACGAGTTGAGGCTCGTGAAAAGGACTTTGAAAATAAGACATTATCGACGACTATGACATTCAAGACTACCCCCGGCTGGGTTACAAAGGTGTCATATGGCCCCTCTGGCTCAATATTGGATGCAGAGATTATTGAATCACAAGACGGTGGTGCAAATGAAATTGAAGTAAGATTGGGAAATAGCCCTGTCTTTAAAATTCGTAAGGATGCAAAGGATGCCTGGGAAAAGGGTGATTTTACTGCTACAGAACTTGCTCTTTTACAACATGAAGGGTTACAATACTCTAATCCAGTATATGCTAAATTCTTCCAGGGAATTGTGAATAATCAATGTAATACTGAAGCTGCAACACAACTAAGTCCAGAGTGTGGGATATTCAGATACATCATGTCAGAAAAGTATTATCGCGATGTAAAAGCAATGTCAGATGGTAAACAACCGTTAAAGGTTGGCGATGGAACTGCTAAGCCAGAAAATATAATGCCTGGCCATCCTGGGCCTACTTCTAGTAAAGGTGTACCTAGTGGACCTGGAGGACCTAGTGGACCTAGTGGACCTGGAGGACCTAGTGGACCTGGAGGACCTAGTGGATCAGGTTCAGGAGACCCTGGATCAGGAGGACCACCTGGATCAGGTTCAGGAGACCTTGGATCAGGATCTGGATCAGGGGCTGCTGATATTAAGCCAAGATGGTTGCTTACAAAGTGGCTTCATAAGGATCTGCTAAAGGATTTCCAGGAGTTGGAGACTGCTTTCAAGAAACAAGAAACAAAAACAAATGGTGATGTTGATAAGATTGTAATAGAAAAGATGAAAACATTAAATGCATTGAAAGAATCAACCGACCAATTTATACGTTCTTTTAACGAGGTTCTAACAAGCGTTACAACAAAGGGTGGTTCCCTAGAAGAATATGAAGAACAAGAGGGTGGTGCTGATGAAGTACTTGATGGTATGTTGCCAGATGCTACAAATAGTAATATTATGAAGGGAGCTCTTTCCATGTTAGATGAAATACATGCGTCTGTAGATAAGATTGAAAGTGCATCTAAGAGTTTACTTGCTGGAATTGATGCTGTAGGAGACCCTGAATTAGGTAAACATGATGACGAAGTTCATAGTGATAGCGAGGCAAGTGAACCTACTGAAAGCGATAGTAAAGATGAACCAATGAAGGGTGGTGCCTTTGGAGCTATACGACAGCGTATCAAAACCCCAGCAATCAATACGATTAATTGGATTACTGAGTATTTATCAAGGCCCAGGGCTAGTATGTTTGAACGTGTTATCAAGATGTTTAGTGACGCAATTGCTGCAATTAAAGCAGCAGCAACTGCTGCTGGTCGTGCTATTGCTGAAGCGGCTAGAGCAGCTGGTCATGCTATTGCTGAAACCGGTAGGGCAATTGGTAGAGCGGTTGGACCATATCTTGCACCAGCTGGATATGCTATATCTCAAGTGGCCCATTTGTTTTTAGAGGCTGGAAGAATGGCTGGTCGTGGACTTATATCTCTAAAGAATGCGATTGTAGCAATGGCTGATTTTTTTAAGGCGTTGGCATCAGACGATGAGGCTGAATTACAGAGAGCTATAGATATAATTAATGGAATGTCATTTCCTACAAATGTAATAAGTGGTATTTTAGCGGTTCCAATTGTAATAACAGGAACAGTAGTAACTGGTCTAGGCGAGGCGGCTATAGCGGCTGCTGGAGGTGCTGCTATTTTAGCATCATATACAGCAACCGCTACTGTTCGTGCTGGAAGTGCGGTGGGTACTGCTGCTGTTGCAGCTGGAACTGCAGTAGTAGCAGCTGGAGTTGTTATTAGCGATAAAGTAAAGGATGCCATTGAAGTAATTAGTAGATATGCTGGTCCAAAATACGCATATGTTAAAGAACAATTGTGGGCCTTAGCCGTCTTTATTCACGACGGTGGTAAATCTGCTCTAGCGGCATTAGGTACTGGCGCACAAGCAAGTGCCGCTGCAATAGCATGGGCCGCAAGAGCTGCTTATACACAGATTAGTGGTTTCTGTAGAAGCGCCCGCACAAAAATGGGTGAAATGTGTACGTCTCTTTTAGAAGGACTTGGGTGGCTTGGCACACAGGTTGGTGGCTTACTACAAGGAGCTTATTCCAATATAACTGGGTTTATTTCTCATATGTACACAAATGGTCACCTATTTGAGACACTTCATAATATAGCGGAAGCCGCGTCACATACAGGCAGTCTAGTAATTGTTGCAATTGGAGGTGCTATAACAGTAATGATAGGTGGTATTAAATATTATGGAAAAATATCTGTAAGTGTTTTACAAGATATAAAAATAAAATCAAAGGAGTTCTTACACTTGAATTTAACAAAGAAGGAAGTTTCAAAAAAGAAACTAAATTCTATAAATGGTCTAATTAAACAATACTCAAAAGAAGCGCCAAAGAATGAAAGTAAAATCCTTGAACTAAGGAAGAAACTTGCAAATACATATTTGAAAGCTATGTTAGCTAAAGTAGATTATACGAAGAGTGAATTAGATAAATCTATTGCCGAGAGTATTGAAATAAGTGTAAAAAATCCTGATCAAGGTGTAGAAAAGGAAAATATTGTTACTCAAAAGAGATCTGAATATAATAAGGCATATAGAGCGAAGGTATTTGCAGAGGCTGAAATAAAGGTATTAGATACACCTGCTCCGAAAGGATTTATAGAAGCTGAAACTATGTTTGAGATTGGAGAATCGGTGAAAGGGGGGTCCAAACAGGCACTTCATGATATCCATGAATTAGCAATAGATACACTTGAATACAGTGAATATATTCACAAGATGGAAAGTATGTTCCCATCATACTGGAAAACAATTGAATTAATGAAAGAGGAACCAGTTGTAGTTTTAGGAAGTGGATCTGGAGCACCACTTGGATCTGGAGCACCACTTGGATCTGGAGCACCACTTGGATCTGGAGCACCACTTGGATCTGGATCTGGATCTGGAAGTGGATCTGGAGCACCACTTGGATCTGGAGCTGACCCTGGAAGTGGATCTGGATCTGGAATAGATCCTGCTGAAGCTGCTAGAATTGCCGCAGAAGAAGCTGCTAGAATTGCCGCAGAAGAAGCTGCTAGAGTTGCTGCTGGTGTTAAGCGTGCGGCAAATCAAGAAGCCGCGGCGAAGTTATCTACTGCAAGAAAAAGAAAATCAGATGCATTCACAAGTCATCTTAACTTAAGTAGTGCTGCAAGCAGGGCGCGTAGGGATGCAAAAAGTGCTGCTAGAGAAGCAAGTAGATTAGTAGGCCGAGCTGCTGCTAAACCAACTGATACAGCACTAGCAGCTGAGGCAGAAGAAGCAAAGAAAGATGCTGGTACTAAAGAGGACCTTGCATTAAAGGCAGAAGCACTTGTTAAACCTGCGAAAGATGAACTGGATGCAGCCATTGCTGCGCTAGATATTCTTAAGGCATTAAAAGGTGGAACGCGTAGAAATAATAGAAAATCAGATAGAAAAACTATGAAAATTCGTTTTATTTACTAATTCATTAAATGTCTTAAAAAGACAATAAATGAATTTAATATAAAAATTAGAAACGCATCGCACTCAAGGCACCCATGAGTGCATCGAGTTCATCTTTTACAGCAGGAGTTGAATTGTTTGAATTAGAATTATTAGAATTAGAGTTATTAGAATTAGAGCTATTCATATTGGCTGAATTAGGAACTCTATGGGCAAAAAAGGCCTTACGTATAATTCGTAATATTTTCTTTGCTAACTCATTATCACCTCCTCGAATTATAACACTTCTATTATATCTTGCAAGTTCTTCCATACGTTCAAATATATGCTCCTCACTATCAGAAGATAGTTCTGGATACTTAGAAGAATGTAAATTAGGAAGGTTAGCTTTAATGCGTAAAATGTCGCTTGAAATTTCAACAAAAATCATACTTATTGTATCAATTACATCTCCATATCTACCGGAATCTTGCTCGTCTTCATAGGCAGAGAGCAATGCGTTCAGGTGTCTATTTACAGATTTTAGCTCATCTATTGGCAATCTAACGGATCCTTGAATAAATGGTGTGCCTCTACGATGTGCATTTACTCTAGCTCTTCTAGTGGCATTTCTCAGATACTGTCCTTTTTGAAAAGAGGTTAACCCTCTAGGCATTTTTATAGATTTTACAGATTTACGAGTATTTCTACCATTCTCCATTCTAATTTAGAAAGAGACATTTTATCACATTGGTTTATGTAAAATCCAGTGTGATAAAATTTATATTAGTTTTTTGAGCAATAACAGGTATAACCCTTTTTAGTTATTTCAAACTAATGTTTTTGACAGACTTTTTCATAAAAGTCGTTTACATGCGAGGGATCCAGCTTTGCTGGCAATACCCTCGCCTGTTTACATGCGAGGGAAGCCAACGAGGTTCGCGCCTAGACCGAAGCCAGCACCCTGGCGGGCCGTGACTGCCATGGAAGGCGTGAATGTGTCGAGGAGAGCAAACGTGGCAAACGCGGCCGTGCCGATCGTTAGGATCTCACCGAAGTTGGGCTTCTTGGGGTTGAGCACGAGGACGGCGACGAACGCGACCACGAGGCCCTCGATTAGGTACTTGAGAACAGACGTTAAAACATCTCCGAGAGAAAAGTCCATCTTATACTTGAACCCTATATTTTTTTTTGAATTTACTGCGTGAGATACTTTAAGAAAAATTACCATGAACAAGCATAACAAATGTCGGCGCCAGTAAAGGAGGATTTTCTTGAAGAGGACCCTGAGATTCGCAGCCAAAAGTTCGTGCTCCTGTCTTTCCTGAGCCCCGAGAATGTGCTCGAGAAGAAGGATGAGTTCTTTTTTGGTGAGTTTGTAAAGCAATATGAGATTGACTATAAGATTCGTAATCTAGAGACTTTCCTAGTGTCCGTTGTCCGGGGAATTAACGATAAGTTGACAAAGGAAGCTGACAAGATGGATGCATCTGGCGTCGACCTTAGTGGTGTTGCTCTAACCGCCCTCAATGAGGCGGCTGCCCTCTGCCGTAAGTCTCGCTTGAACATCGGCGGCATCCTCGAGACCTATTCTGGCTATGTGAAGGAGAACGACAAGGAGATCAGAAAGACGTCTATTAAGGAGGCGTATGATGACTTCTTGTTCAAGAACCAGAACAAGCTAGAGGAGGAATTCTTTGCTAAGAATGAATTCCGGACGTCTATCCGTGGTCTAAAGGTCCGGGGGGTCACTGGAACACACGGTGAAGCAGTTGCAATGTCCAAGAAGCTCCAGCGCTCAGATACAATCCACAACATCTTTCTAGGTGAGGTAGGAAAGTGGCTACCATGGGACCCTAAGCCCCATCAGGTAGCTGAGCAGGAATACGCAGAGGATCAGTTGAACACCTTGATGAAACGCTACAAGGATAACGAGGATGCTCGTGATAAGTTTGTATCTGAGCAGAGACAGGAACTTTCTAAGGGTGCAAAGAAGGGCCCTGTTATCTCAGCATCTGATGGCAACCCCATATCCGGAGAGTCATCAGAGGGTTGGGGTGCTATGTTCGGTGGATCTGATGATCTTGCGCTCCAGAGAAAGAAGGAGCTTAAGACAGAAACAGTAGAGAAGCTTGATTAATTTAATCTAGAATCATACCAATCTGCTTGTAGGCCTCACCCTGGTCTTGAGCAGTAATATTCACGCAGTTATCATTATGGCAGAAGGTTCCCTCAGGACAGGGTGTCTCCTTCCTTGAACACGTGGAGTTAACGCCAGACTTGCATTCTTTAGAGGAGCAAGATGACATATCAACAGATGTTGCGATAGGATCCATGAATCCCTCAGAGCAAAATCCGTCAGAACAAGACTGTCCCATGGGACAATGGTTGTTCGCTAGACAAGGTAGTCTAGCAGAGCCACCAGACATTCTAGGGGCAGAATGAGAACCACCCTTTGAAAAATGCATATAGGCAAAACCAATAATTACAACAACTATGAGTGATCCTAAAATAGATTCAAGCTTCATCTCTTCTTCTAGAACTAAAGAAATTAAGGGTATACAGGTAATTCATTCTTTGGCAAAGCAGGTACAGATGGATTTTCACAAAAGCTATTCATACACTGGAGGCCAGTGGAACAAGTTGGAAGGTCTACACCACATCGTATTCCAGGCATACCTGCCTTAAATCCTTCTCTGAAACCGGACATACCTACTAAAACAAGACCAATACCAATAACAAGTATTATAGCAACTTTCCATGTTATCTTAAACATTCTAAATATAGTTGGTATTATCTTCCTGACCACAGTTTAACAATTGGCAAATTTATATTTCCTAAAGCTTTATCATTCAAATACTCTTTTATGGTATATTTCTCATCAAAACTCCATTTACAAAAGTAATTAATATCTCCAAAATAAGAGCAATTATTAGTTGTTAGAGAAGCTTCATACCATAATGTAGTTGCAAAGACACGCTCTAGCATCATCCTCTCATGTCTACATTTTATATGTTTAATTATTTCAAAAAAATTATACTTAGAGTTTATGTCATGAATCATATTATATGTTATAACAGACATGACGCCAAAGCATCCATACCACTCACTTTTTTTATTATAGAATTCTAGTATATCAGCTGAATTTGTTAGTTGATTGATTATATTTATTTCGCCAGGAATATTATCCCATTCATGTGATACAAAATGCCATAAGAATTTATTGTATTTATCAAACTTTATAGGTTCCTGAATGAAAATAGAATCATGTAGTATAACTGCAGTATCAAACCAGGCATTCTTTAAAAAATAATAATATGGTAAAAGCTCAGCTCTCTTAGGGAATTCGGATTGAATGAGTTCACAGTTTACTAAATTATCTAGAGTAGTTAAAAAAGTTGAATCGCTATTATCATCTATAATAATAATTTTATTGTCGTAGAACTTCCTTATACATTTATAACATTCTTGCCATAATAAATTTGTTAGTTCAGACCTTACATGGCGAACTATAATAAACCCAATCATTTACTAATATGGTCTAAATAATTATTAATTATATATCGTAGAATGGTTCCTGATCCTGTTACAGTTCTTTCTAATGATTTAACAAACTCTTCTCTACTAGAAAAATATAAGAGTATGGGATACACATATATTAGACAAGTTCATAGGCCGTATAATTCCATTTTAAGATCTCCATCAGTAGGATGCATTGTTGAATTAGCAGCATGGAGAGATATTCTTAGTTATCCTATTAATTCAAAACAAGCTCGGAAGTTAATTAACAGAATATCTTATTTTGGCTGATCTCGCGTATCCGTAATATACTTATTATATACAGTTGTATCCATTGCATATTGTATTATATCACTAAATCTATAAGATACCCAGAGATCCATGTGGCCATCTTTATTAAATGTATTGTTAGTATATGCCTTATAAAAGAAGTAGATACCTTCATTTAATACTCCTAATGAATACCATTCCTTAACACCAGGTTTACCACATTGTATCCAGTAATACTCTTTAATCTCATTAGGGAATGCGGATGGTTTTAAAAATACATCGGGTGATTCATATATACGACGCAGTATTTTATCAGTGGAATAACCAAATTGTGGATTTATATATACATAGGGTAGAGAAATACATTCAGGGTCTATAGAAGAAGCTTTATGTATTTGTAAGTCTCTGGACATTATGCTAGATAATGATATTAAAATGTTCTTTATATATAAGCATATTTTAGAAAAAATGTAGTCTTTTTCTTTCAGGTATAAATAATGCATCGGTTTCCTTTACATTAAAGGATTGAACCCATTCGTTAAACTGAGGAACTATTCTATCTACTCTATCTTCACCTGGTGCATGAACGCTTGTTAAAATAGAATACAGCATTGTTTTCTTTCTAGATATTTCTCTCCAAGAAACTGCATAAGCCATAAAGAAATTTCTGTGAGCTTCTTCCTTTTCTTTCTGGGACTTATGTTCTAGTAATTTATTGAGGCCATGAAGTGAAATCTTCAAACCACCTAGGTCAGCCCAATTCTCACTCAATGTCTTTTCTCCGTCTAACTTCTTCCCATAATGCTTAAATTTAGAGAAGAATTTCGAAACCTTTCTAGTTTGTTTCCCGAATGTCTGTCTATTCTTTCTGGTCCACCATTCCTTATAGATAGCTCTAGGAGAATATAACGAGCCTTCTAAGTCAAATCCATGGGTCATTTCATGACAGATAGTAGCACCAATGCCACCATGGTTCCATCCTAGAGGAGCATTCAAATGATAAAATGGCCACTGTAAGATGCCCCATGGGATTACAATGTGATTTGATTCTTCAAAATAAGAAGCATTTGTTTCAAAGCATGGATAGTTGCTCTTTAATTTATCTGCAGGTTTTCCAGACAATGAACTTATATTTTTAACTCTTGCACTATTAATTGAAAAAATTGTATGTAAAAGACTATCTGGAGTATAAATCAAATCTGGTAATAGAGTTTCCTTACCATTTCCTAGTTCAAACCACATTCTATGTAGCTTTTCTTTTACTCTTGATTTAGTTTTCTTTGAGAAAACTTCAGTCTCAGACATTACATCAGTAGCGGCATTTTTTAGCTCAGATACAAGTTTTTTAATATCAGACAAAATTTGAGCATCCTTATGTTTCTTTGCATACAGATTACATAGGGCGTCAGGTAAAATTTTCTTGATATCAGACAACATCTGCTGCTCATAAGGTGGCTCTTGAGACACACCTCTAAGGGCTATATTGTATAGTTTAGAATATGCATTTCTAATTGAACTTCTAAGATATGGAGCCGCCATACGAACAAGGTGCATCGACAATATAGAAATAACCAATTCTTCAGATGTTCTTTTTGAACTAATCCAATTCAAGACATCTCTGAACCGCTCAGATGAATTAATAGTCCAGATGCGTTTCTCCCATCTAGAATCTAAATCAAGCCCTTCCATGAATGCATTCCATTCAAAACCTGGAAACCACCCTTTCAGAGAAGACCCCTTTTTATTCTCCGCTAGGTGCTTGAATGAATTTTGTAAAATAGGAGCTAAATCCTGTTCTGCCTCAATTGCC
>Ga0209353_10002010_pt1 | contig 11340 bp, 10 predicted proteins | sample LauGreSpBDMM15SD_2_FD_187561 | JGI IMG/M metagenome (GOLD analysis project Ga0209353, IMG submission 187561) | Freshwater lake microbial communities from Lake Michigan, USA - Sp13.BD.MM15.SD (SPAdes) (version 2) | ecosystem: Environmental > Aquatic > Freshwater > Lake | place: Lake Michigan...
AATGTTGTTGGGTCAAGAACAACACCACTGCTCATCAATGGAATGTATGGGCAGTAGAAGGCGGCTGCATCACTTTCAGCAGTACCTTTGTATCCAACAAGGATTTTGTCATCTGTAGCATATGTGTTAACATAAATCTTCATTGCGCCATTCAATGTACCAACAAACTTGGTGTTTGTAGGTGCTTCGAAAGTACCTTCTGTTGTTCTTGCGAACGCAGAAGTTGTAGCACTTTGTAGAATTGTCAACGCTGTTGGGCTAACAACTGCAAAATTACCAGCACCACGACGTGTGCGCTGAGCAATGGTATTAGCAACGCGGTTGATCATAACTGCCAAGGCAGCATGTTCATCACCAACAAATGTTGCTGTACCGCTAACAGCGGATTGGTCGTATGCTTGTTGGTTCTGTGAACCAGCCAAAGTAATCAATGAAGAAATGATCTCTTGATCAATTTCAGCAGTAATTTCTTGAGCCAAAGCAGCCATAATTTCTGCTTCGATGTCAATGCCTTGTTGGGCTTGTGCATCTTGAGCAGCCTCAAAAGTCCAGCGAGCTGATAACTTACGTGTCTTAGCTTCAACTGTTTGTTTCAAGATCTGAATAGACATACGCTTACCAGCGGCACCTTCTAAGGCTGCTGTTGCGGCTGCTGTTTTGGCTCCTCCGTTATTAGCGGAATAACCTTCAGCAATCTTGAATGGGCTCAATGCTTCTTCACCAGCTGTGGCGCCAAATGTGCCACTTAGTGAATCGCTGTAGCGAACACGTAGTGTATGAATTTGACCAACTGGACCAGTCATTGGTTGTACACCTACTAACTCGTTAGCAATAACGGTAGGCATAACGCGACGGATCACTGGAAGGATCACGCGATTTAGTGTTGCGACGTTGCCGGCAGAAGTAGAACCAGTTGAAGCAGATTCTGACAAATATCTACGAGTATTCTCGAGAGTAGTTGACATAACTGAACGCTTGGTACCTTGTAGGCCTTCAAGTAGGGCCTCTTTAGTTTCCTGCCAACGGCCGTGTAGTAGTTCTGACATTTAAATTCTCCTTAAATTTTTAGTCCAGCAAGTCGACGAATATCAACAATGTTATTGTCGTTCTCACTGCTACGGTTGCTGTTGGAAATTTTATTTCCTGTAATTTCTTTTGCCTCTACAAGAGCCTGTTTCTTCTGCGGAGCATTGCCTTCAATTACTGTAGGCAAATACTTGTTAAAACTGTCATGCAGTTTTGCGGTCTGCACACTTTCTAATAATTCACCCATGATTTCTTTTTGGTCCGAATTTAACGGTGCCAATAGTTCACCCATGGTTGATTTTCTTACCATGCTTTCTTTCAATGCACGGATCTCTGCCTCTTTGCTTTCTATAATTTTTTGTGCTGTCACGGCAACAGTTTGTGCCTCAACAACGTCAAAATGTTTCTTGTCTATGACCTTGAGCAATTTTGCAGTTTCTGATTTTTCATTAATATAACTTGTTTGGAATTCGTTGCTAAAAGCTTCGAATATTTTACGTCCAAAGTCTGCTTTACGTGCGGCGTCAATGTCTTCACGCAGTTGTGTTAGTTCATTCTTCAAACTAGACTCAACTACAGATTCAACCATCTTGGCTGCGCGGCTTACAAATTCAGATTTAATACCAACAAGTTGTTTCTTACCTTCACGGATCAAGCGAACTTTCGTTTCAGCTAGATCCTGCTTGTCTTTATAAAACTCGGCAATTTCATTGGCTAGTGCTTCTACTACAAACTCTTCTAATTTGAAGAATTTATCAGCCATGACTTTTTGGTCTTCATGCAATTCCATTACTTCAGAAGCTAGTTGACGAGTTACAAATTCCTTCATAACTTGTGCATCTTGTTTCATCTTAACTGCATACTTGGCTTTAGCTTCGGCTAACTGAGCGCGGTCTTCAATAAACTCAGCAATTTCAGGTGCTAGTTGATCACTGACCATGCGGTCAATGGCTTCAACCATTACTTGACGATCGTGTTCATATCGTTGACTAAACTCTTCTCTCAACTCTTGAGTGACAGCTTCACGGTTTTCGTTTACACGAATTTGCCATGATTCTTCAATCTGAGCTTTGAGTTCCTCAGAAATCACATTGTTCTCAAATAGATTTTTCAAAACATCCAACATGTGATTCTCCTTTTTATTGGAGCTTGCTTATTATTGATAATAAGCTCTCTTTAAGATAACGCTGTGCTTTAGGATCACCCTTCACCTCTTGCGCTATACGCAAGGCATTAAGACCACCTCTTGTTCCCATTAAGTGTTCATAAATTGGTGTTGGATATGCTCCCGGTGCACTGGGTTGAGCTACCACATCCACTGTGATAATCTCAAAATCGCTGACTCTTCCAGTTCCGTCGCCATTGACGTTACCTGAGCCTCGACTGGAAACTCCCAACTTTACGCCGGATTCCAACATAGTTCTCACTAGTTGGCCCATTGGAGTTGGTAGAATCTTGAACTTTCCATAACCATTTGGACCGTCCATCCACATTTCAGTAATCATGTGGCTAACACGGTCCAAATTTATTTTTAAGTCATCTGGATGATCTACTTCGCCTAGTACACTATATCCGCCAGTAATTTGATCGTTCAAAGTTTTGACAGCTCGCTCAATCTCGTCCACAGGATATACACGTTGGTTGGCATTTTTAATGCCGCCCTGTATACAGATACCTTTCATGTACAAATTTTTCCCGTTTTCACCCTCAGACTCAACCACCATACGGGCTTGGTCAAAACTGAGGTTTTCACGAAGATAGTTCATCTTTTGCATTTTTTAATTACTTTGCGCGACTCTTTACGCCGTTAATTGGGCTGTCTGCCCCTCTATCGCCGTTATCGCCAGTGCCTTTCTTCTCTGCACCATGTCCGCCTGAAACAGTTTTTAGGTGCTTCACGCCTGCTTTGCCTCCAGGAACATTTACGTTACCTGAATTCAAATCTTTAGTACTTGGGTTTAGTAAACCACCTTGTGTTCCACCTTTGCCACTGTCGGCAAATGCTTTGTTTAGGTTACCACTTGTACCACCCATGTCATTCTTTTTAGCTACTGTGCTTTTTGCATTTGCACCGTTATCGCCGCCTTTGGCTGCTGTGACTTTTTCCACGTATTCACGGATAAATGCTTCATCTGTGTTTTCATCTTCATCTTCGTCGTCTTCATCACGTCTTTCCATTGCGGGCATTTCTTGTGACATGCCATCCATTTCTGGAACACCTGCGTCTGCCATGTCATCGCCGCCCATGTCATCGCCACCTTCTTCGCCGCCCATTAGGCTTTCAAATTCATCACGTAATGCATCCAATGCATCTTCTAGGTCCACAACACGGTCTTGTAGTTCATCAACGTCACCACCACTTAGTGATACGTCGTCACCGCCCATGTCGCCACCTTCTTCATCTCCACCTTCGATGTCGCCCATCATGTCATCGGTTGCGTCATCGCCGGAAAATTCGTCATCGCTAGCTTCCATTTCTGGAGCTGGCTCTTCTTCTTCACCAGGCATCATGCCTTCATCAAAGTCTTCAGAAATTAGAGTTTCATAAATTTCACGTGACTTTGCAACCACGATGTCATGAAATAATTCTTTAGCTTTTTGTTCATCTTCGTTAATAAGATGTTCGAGCATTTGCTCAAATTTTGAACGGTCAGTCATTTTTAAATCTCCTATAGATTGTGAGCTGTCAGTAATATTTACATATTATGACGAAATACGTGTTATAATGGCATGATTTTAGGCATTTTTACTCCAAGACAGCATGACTTCACGTAAGTTGTCATACGTCAAGTGTCTAAAGTTTGGATAATGCCATTGTGGATCATAAAAGTTATTTTCCACTATTCGAAAGTATTTAGTTTTTTTATTTTCTTTTATCACTGTCTCTGTTTGTCTAGTCCAGTTACCATAAAATGTTGCTGGTTCTTCAGATCGTTTGTAGTTGGGTGTGTTTGCATACACATTGTTTAAAAGTCCAGTAGTACTTTCATAATCAAATCCAAATATATAAATCTCATCAGCTTGATGTTGTGTGGCAAGAGTCAGTGCTGTGGGTCCAGAACTCCATCCCAAACTGGGATTAAAAAACTTAAATCCAGTGAAATCTTTATATCTACTATTGGGGTTTGTCCATACTTCATGTTCCATTTGATAGTTAGAAGCTTGTATTTCCACTATCATTTTTGGATCCACTGCTATCAAGTAGTCAGGTGCGTACTCCCTATAAACTGCATTACAGGCGTAGATTTTACCGTATGGTTTTACTTGATCGAATGTTATATTGAGGCGGCTTTTGCCATTGCCAAACACAAAACTGCGCATATGTTCTCCTAAAAGTAATTATCTTTTAAGGAGTTATACTGGTGCGGCTGCTGGAGTTGCTCCGTACATTTCGTGTACAAACTCCAATTCTTCTTCTTGTTCTAAGATATGTGCTTCAGATGCTTTGCGTAATTCGTTAACTTGACCCAATGTCAATCTAGTTTTACGTGTGTCACTACGCTGTAATTCTTCTATGTCCCGTGCTGAATTAAAACGAAAGTCATTGCTGACTCTCTGTGTTTCAGGATCCAAATAAAATAATTCTCTCAGTATCATAAGTTTATTTATCAAGCGGGAGCGGCGCCGGCCGAGGGAGTAATGCCCGCGCCTGTATCAGTTCCTGGAGGAACAGCACCTTCAGGTGGAGCAATATCTTCAGGTGCTGTTGTGTCACCCAGCTCTAAATCGCTATCAATGCCAGCGGCACTAATACCAACACTACGTAATTCACCACTTGCATCAGTGCCTGTGATAGTTGCTGTGCCTTTTTCTTCGCGCCACAAGCGTTCGTTTTCCGCCAATTCTTCGTCTGTAATGCCAAGAAAACGTTTCATAGCAAAGCGTTTGCTTATGTAAGGTATAGCTTGAAGTGTGTTAAATGTGTTTATTCTTTGTCCATCAACCTCTGCTTGACGGTATGCGGCAAAGTTTTGTGGCGGTTGAAACTTGATTTCAAACAGTGTAGAATCAATGTTTACACCGCGTTCATGCAAGTATCTTTTGAATTCTTCGTCAAATGTGCCTTGTAATAGGCTTTGCAAACGCATACAATAATTGTTAAAACGCAATTCTTGAATGTATGCTGTACCCACACGACCGTCATTGTATTGTGCTTGACTGTCGTCTGCACCAGTTGGCAAGTAGCTACTAGGTATGCGTAGCGCACGAAACAACTTGTTTGTAAAGTATTTTAAATCGTCAATTTCGCCCAAGTTTGTACCACCTGGCAGCGTTTCAACTTTTGATCCACGACCACCTTCTGTTTGTGGGAAGAAGTAATCTTCGTTGATACTTAGGGGATTATAAGCTGAATCAATTACGTTTGCTCCACCGCCTGTTTGACTTGGAATACGTCTTTGATGTATTTCATTTTTAACACGTTCAACAAAACTCATGGCCAAATGACTTGGCATATTACCCACGTCAATGTAAAATATTCTACGTTCTGGAGCACGTTGTATACGATAGATTAGAATAGCATCTTCTAATAGTTCTTTTTGTTTGTAAACTTTAAACACTTGCTCCAACAAACTATTACCAAATGGATAGTTGTTGTCAAGTCCTTCACTTAGGCTTAGATGTATAACATGTGCCGCGTCCACTGCCAGTTCGTTTTCACCAACACTAAATCTATCACCAGTTTGTTGTGGGAAAGCGCCAGTCATGCCTCTTGCTCCGCCACCAGCAGTATAGTTACTGCCTCTGTTGTTGGTTTGCTGACTGTTTGGTTGAATCTGTGTCATTACCAAATTATGGAAATTTGGTGCTAGGTCTCTAATAACATACTGCTCGGGCTTTTTGCCTTCACTTTCGTTAACAATAATTTTTACAACTTTAGATGGATCAACATAAAACCATTTTTGAGTTTCTGGATCTCTAATAAAGAAAACATCACCATACTTGAATGTGTTTCTCACAACTCTAAAAAAACGAGTTTCAAATATTTGTAGCTTGGCCCACTGCTGTAGGTATTCTCTGAGCACACGAATCTCTGTGCTAGTGGCTTTGCTTCTAAATGCTAGACTAAAACTAGTTTGATTTTCTTTGTTCTTTTGTGTGCAAAATTCTGCTAATATGTCTAAGGCAGCATTAATTTCTGGATCCATGTCCATTGTGTCGTATTGCATGTAGCGTTCAACACGATTTGGGCTACCAGTGTAAACATCAGGCAAATAACTGCTGTAATTGGTCCGTGCTGGACCTGCCCTTGAAGAATTGGTCAATGGGCTTACATTGCTTGATGCAGTATTAACTGCTACGGGTGTGAAGTATTTGCGCCAAGACATTATGGGGCTCCGTGTAAGTTACCGCTCATGGCTTTGGTTGCTTTGACTTGTTGTCCAAGTTTGTTGTTTGTTTCGCTAGCCGCGGAGGCAATTTGTTTCATAGTAGTATTTAAGCTAGTCAACAATTTTGCCACGTCGTCTAGAGTAGCAGTTTTAGTTTCAGTTGCGGCCGTTTTCTTGTCTGTCTTTTTGGTTTCAGCTGTTGGAGAATACTCTTCTCCAGTTTCTTCATTGATCTTTTTATCGGAACTTGCTTGTTTTTCAGCAGGTTTAACTGCCGCTGGAATAGTCTGTGCTTGGGGTTTTGCCGAAATTTTTGGCATTCCATCTGGACCAATTGTCAATTGATCCATAGTAGGCATTGTGAATTTTGACTTGTCAAATTTTGGTGCTACTGGTGCAGTGGCTTTAGCATCAATGCCTGTTGTAATTGGCGGTTTTACTTGCGCAACGGGTTTGGCATCAATACCCGTTGCAAGACCCGTTAATGATTTAAGCATGTCAGGCATACCGGAAGTCATAGATTTAAGCATGTCAGGCATACCGGCAGTCATAGATTTAAGCATGTCAGGCATACCGGCAGTCATAGATTTAAGCATGTCAGGCATACCGGCAGTCATAGGCGTTGCGGCACTTGTTAATAGGTTTGCCGATTCTTTTCTAGCGTTTTCTTCTGCTTCTGCACCTTGTTGTATACCAATTAATCGCAATTCAGCTTCTTTTTGTAAACTTTCTTTTTCTATATCAATTTTTTCAGTACTACCCATTGCGGCAATTGTCAGCAGGTCACTGTTGGATACTTTTAAAATCTCAGCTTGTTCTTTTACAAATGTTTTGGTTTCTTCTACTTGTTCTGACTTCTTTTCTATTTCCCATCTAATGCCTTCTTCAATCTGTTTGTACAAAGGTGCTTTTAGTGCTTTGTATTTTTCTTCAATGGCTTTGCCTTCGTCACTGTCACGCATTGTGGTACGTAACTGTCTTGGACCAGCATCTGGTCCTAATTGTGCTTTGGTTTTTTCTAGTAATGCTTGTCTTTCAGCGGCATACTGTTCTTTGACATTGGCCAATTCTTTTGATGCGGCTTTGCTGTCGTCATTTTGTACAGTTCTAGTTGTGGTAGACCCGCTTGTTACACTACTGACAGATGTGGATATTTCTTTAGATAAACTGCTTAGGTTAAATCCGCCGCTGTCACCTTTGGCGCCTCCTGGCATCATGCCGCCTAAATTTTTCACAGCATCCGCAATACCTTCCGTTTTTGCACCTTCCATAAACTTCTTAGCCTGTTCAGGTGTAAGTACCATTTCACCTTTGGCAACTTTACCAATAAAATCTTGTGGTTCAACTGCTGATCCAGTTTTACCTAATGTTCCTTCATCCCTATCTTCTAGTTTATCTTTGTTTATTTGATAAACTTTCATAGCATCACCAATAAAATTAGCTGCCTTTAATGCCGCTGTCCCAGCACCTTGTAGTGCTCCACCAACTACTTTATCTGTAGCTTGTACTGCTTTATCTACACCTAGTTTAGTAGCAGTGGCTTCAATTTTTTCTCTAGCACCAACAGGAGCATTTGTTTTTCCACCCATTTGCTGTTGATTTCGTAGCGCAGTTGCATATTGTTCAGCAGTTTTATTTGTAGTATCACCTGCGCCAACACCAGTACTCAACTGATTAGCAACTTTAAGACCAGCTTTATTAATTTCACCTTCGTTTAACGGTTTCACAACTTTATTTGCAAATGCGGCTGTTGCATCTTGTAATCTTGCTTGACTAGCAATCATCGCACTAGTGGCACCGTGTCTTGCCTGTTGCTCGTCTTGAATTGCTTTCTTTTGAGCTCCTAATATCTTTGTTACCTCGCCCATTTCAATGCCCATGGCTTTTGCAGTTTTGGCAGCTCCTTGGAAAGCCGCATCGTTAGTTTCAATGTTTTTCTTCATGACATCGGCCGCTGGACCAACACCCGCTGCCGCAATCTGAAGTTGTGCCACGTTAGTTTGATTTTTTAAATTACCTTCTTTGGCTGATTCCATTGCAGACTGACTTGCTTCAATGTTACCTTTACTAAGAGCCTTTGCGCTGTTTGCAGTTTCTCTGGCCGCTTGACCTAACATACCCATTTGCATTGCGGCTTCTTGACTACGCACAGTTCCAGTGGCAAACATTTCTTTAAATATTTGATCCGTACCCATTGCCTGTGCCTGTGCTAATTGTTTTGCAAATCCTGCTCTAGCTTCTTTTTCTGCATCTGCACCTTGTGTTAAACCAATGAGACGCATCTTAGCTTCAATTTGTCCATCAGCTTTGGCTTTTTCTAATCCAGCTTCTTGTTCTTTGCGTGTTTTGCCTGTTTGTTTGGCAATGAGATCCATCTCATTGGCTAAGTCTGCCGCCGCCGCGGCTGTTTTAATTTGTCCAGCTACACTGGTATCTGTTGTAGACTTTTGAAATCCAATTTGTGTGGCCAGTACTTCATTAAGATCCTTACTAGTATAACCCATTTGACGCAGATTTTCTGCAACGCCACTATCAAAGAATGTTTTACTGAATTCTGTAAATGCCTGACCACCTTTGGCTACACTACCTCCCAATCCTGCAAAACTTTTTCCAACTTCACCATTGTTTTTGGTCATCATGCCAGCAAAGTCATCAAAGCTCATGCGGGTGTTGGCCGCGGCAACTTTCATTCCAATGATGTCATTGTTAAAGCTATTACCAGTTTCGCTTAGTTTACTAAAAGTGCCTACACTATCTTCAACATATTTGGTAGCAGTTTTTAGAGGTTCAATGAATTTGTTAACAGCCGCTCCAGCGGCGCCAGCATCAATGCCTGATCCTGAGCTCCCTCGACCCTTGTTTATAGCTTCTGATAGTCTGTCGTAGTCAATATCTGCCATTATTTTATCCTAGAAAACTGCGTATATAAATACTTGTAGTTATATTTATCGGAGTACAAAATGAACCCAAATAACCCTTTACAGAAATATTTTAGACAGCCAAAAGTCTTTATATCTCTGCCTAGCAAGGGATTGTTCTATCCCGAAGGCGCATTACAAGGTGACCACAACAACGCACCTATTTTTGGCATGACTGGCATGGATGAGATTATTTTTAAAACTCCAGATGCGTTGTTTAACGGTGAAGCAACTGTAAGGGTTGTTGAAAGTTGCTGTCCATACATTAAAGATGCCAAAGACATGCCCAGTATTGATGTTGATGCATTGTTAGTGGCAATCCGTGTTGCCACATATGGCGATGAAATGGAACTGACTCACACATGTCCACAATGTGAAACTGAAAATGAATTTGTTGTTAATCTTGGCAAAGTTATTGAATATTTTAATAGTATCTCATTTGATGGCAAAATTAAAATAGATGATCTTACAATTAATATTAGACCTTTGAAATATAGTGAAATCACAAAGTTTAATATGGAAAACTATAAACTTCAAAAGATGTTGTATCAGTTGAGTACAGCCGAAAATGCTGGGGATGATGAACAAATGAAAAAAATACAAGACGATATCTATAAACGCATTGCTGAAATGCAAATAGAATTATTCTTGATCAGTATTGAAAATATTCAAATTGGTAATGACACAGTTGATGATGCTACAATGATTGACGAATGGTTAAAAAATAGCGACAGGGAATTTTTTAAACGCATTAAAGAAAAACTTGAAGCTAACAAAACACAGTGGGACATGCCCAAGCAAGATATAAAATGCAGTAGTTGTGGTCATGAATCTAAAGTTGAAGTTACTTTGGATCAATCAAATTTTTTCGTCAGAGGCTGATTTATACCCCAGACTCTGAACTAGAGGCATACTTAAAAAGTTTTGACCTTTACATTAGAGACTTGAAAGATGAAATCTTTCGTATCAGCTGGTACATGCGTGGGGGAGTTAGTAGTCAAGATCTGTTCCATACTTACACTAGGGATGACAGAGTTGTAATGAATGAAGTTATTAAAGACAATATTGAACTAACTAAAAAAAGTGGACTGCCTTTATTATAATATTGACGCCGCACGTCCAGTGCCTTTAAATGGATCAGCAAACGCACCGCCCACAGCTTTGCCCATAATACTCGCTGGATCATTGGGATCAAAATCTTGTTGAGCTGTTGGATCGCCGCTATCTCTTTGTTTTTGTAAATCGGCAGCACCACCAGTGCCAGTTGCAACTTGAGCAACTGCTTTGGCAGCTCCAAATACACTACCAGCAATTTCAGGAATAGTTCCCACGCCCGTAATCATAACACCAAAGGTATCTGTAAGCCATTGCTTACCAGCATCAGTTGACCACCAAAGTAATAATGCGGCTTCGGCACCCTTGTAAGACAATTGACGAGTAATAGCGGCCGCGCCAGGAGCACCAAATTTTTGTAAAATCCATGGAAGAAACTTGAAAATCTTAGTTAACAATAATTTGTTGCCTACCCACATGGCAACTTTAGGACCTAATATAGCAACAATAAATTGCCCACGAAGAGTTCTTAATTTTTCTTCGTAATCACCAGCACTTTTATCCAATGCGCTTACTTTTAAATTATAATTAACAACTTCTTTTACAATATCCAGTGCATAAAGCAATTTCATTGTTTGACTGCCGTAATGACTAGCAACCATTTCTGCGGCGTTAGCCGCCCTAGCTGATTTACTAGCCGCTTTAGCCGCAGTTTGTCCGCTTCTAGTCAGTGCTTTAACTCCAGCACTAACCCAGCCTTCCTGAGTATGTTGTTCGGATATAATTTCGTGGATATTCATAATAGTATATTTATCATTTTGATGTGAGCTTACGCTCACATGTGTTTGCGTTCAGCTAAAGCTTCACTTAAACACATTTCTTTCTTTTCTAAAAGTATTTAACTATTAACTGCGAAGCAGTTTAAATATTATGCAGATTGTGGAGCCATACTTCTCCCGTTGCCGGGAGAAGAAACATTATGCGAGTTGCCTCACCATTACAATAATATAGCA
>Ga0209353_10002017_pt1 | contig 11319 bp, 4 predicted proteins | sample LauGreSpBDMM15SD_2_FD_187561 | JGI IMG/M metagenome (GOLD analysis project Ga0209353, IMG submission 187561) | Freshwater lake microbial communities from Lake Michigan, USA - Sp13.BD.MM15.SD (SPAdes) (version 2) | ecosystem: Environmental > Aquatic > Freshwater > Lake | place: Lake Michigan, USA...
ATTTAAAACATTTTTAAAGTTTATTTTAAACAATGTCAAACCAACATAACCACCTGTAGAATCTTTTTTAGATTGTAATTCTAACTTATCAATAGCACCGCCATCATTTTTCCAAACAGGATCACCGACAATATCAGCACCAATACTAGATTCACTCGCACTTGCTGAAATGTTAGCAGTTTGATGTTTTAAACCAATATGTCCTGCACCACCTGTGCCATTTACTTTAAAATGTTTAGCGTTTACTCCAAACCCATCTATATCTATATCTTGGTTAGCGTTTCCGCCATCTAAATCTAATTTTAAAGCTAAATCTGTATCATCAGCCAAAGTTCCACTTCTATCTTGCAATGTATATACCCTGTCTGCTGTACCGCTAAAATATAAGGAATTAGTAAAGGAATTGGCATTTTTCTTATATCCAATATTGCCAATAGAATCAGCATATAATGTACCGTAATTAGCAAGACCTACAGGAGTTGATGATTGGTATCTTAAATTAAGAAATCCTGAACCTGCTAATCCTGTAATGGAAATATCTGATACTGAACCTGAGCCGCCTGAAGCAATTGCATCAGTAATGCCATATCCAGCTAAAGTTGTTGGAGTAGACCCTATCTGAGCAAAAGTATAGTCACCTGATTGAGATACAACTGGTCCTGTACGACCAAATACAGATGTTACGCTTGATGGAGGAAATGCTATTGATGTATTTGTTACACCTGTAATAATACCTTTACTATTTACAGTTAAAACAGGAACTACAGTAGAGTTGCCGTAAGTATTAGCAGTTACACCGCTTGCAGCTAAAGATAATGACACTCCTGTACCAATAACAGCACCAATACCACCGGTAATACTAAATTCGCTACCTGTTATGTTGCCTATTGTTAGTGTGTTTTGTTTTGCATTTATTTGACCTTGTGCTTTTGCTAATGCTCCATTAATAGTGTCAGTAGCTAGTATTGCACTATTTATTGCTGTAATAGCACCAATTTGTCTATTTAAAAAAGTGTAAGATAATGTTTCAGGGACAATAGTTTTATCGGTAATACTTCCTGCTAAAGCTTCTGCATCAGTTGCTACAGGTAGAGCACCTTTTACAGAAGTTGTAGCTGAAGGCAAATCTGCTCCAACCAAATATCTAAATAATGGTGTTCCTGCAATACCATCAGGAGAGCCAAATATTAAATTTTGAATTTGAGACTTATAAGTAACAGCAATTGTGTCGCTACCAGTTACAGGACTATTGGCTATATTGAAATCATTTGTAGGCATTGATAAACCAACAGATGAAACTGTTCCACCACCACCGGAACCACCTACCAATGGGAATACAAATGAAAACGACATAATTATTTTTTAGTTAGTAAGATATAGTAACATCAAGTTGAGCACCTGCTGCTGAAGCATCGTAAGTCATAGCATTAATACCTGACTCTGAGTTGTTGAACGATTGAGCGTAACCACCTTTAATTGGCAATACATTATTGATTAATGATGTACCTGTAGTTCCACTATCCTTAACAACAACACTTCTAGCAGACGATCTTCTAGCAATCTTCATAGCATTGGCGGTATTTGTACCTGAAAAAGCTCTATCTAAACCTAGTTTAAAGTCATCATGTATTCTTATAATTTTTCTAACCTCATTTAATGTAGTAGAATATAACCAATCACCTATCTGTAATTCGCTTTTAAATAATGTTCCTGTGCCTGTAATAACTTTATGAGTAGCTACACCAGAAAACGTACCGGTAACTGTAATTGTTCCTGTTAATACTCCTTTTGTTGCTACTCCATTTGCTCCTGTTACATAAAAAGAAGGCTGTAATATATTTCCTACCATTGTATTAGTATTTAGGTGATAATTTGAATGATTTTCTTGAGCTATCCATAAAGTCTCTCACACTAAATGGATGCATTCTTTGTTTAAGTAATTCTAATTCTACAAATGCTATCCTTTGAGCTTCTTGCCACATAGGTGTTTTTGCATAATACTCTTTCAAGTATTCAACCCATCTGATTAAAAATTCTTCAGCACGAGAGTCTATAATTGTTTCCCCTGTAGCTGACATACCATTTGTGATATATTCAAGGTAAATATCTTGAGTGTCCATTAAAGATGTAAACACCAATTGATTCCTTTCTTTCCATTCCTTAAAGTACCCAACTTTATTGTGTCCACCACCAAGTCCAAATATTCTACCTACGTTTTGTCCATCAGGGTATCTATAGTTAGCAAAGTATATGCCATATCCTGATGAAGCATAAATATCCTGGTCCCTATCATACACATGAGCATCTGCTATAGGATTGCCGCCATCATCATTAAGTATTGGGTATGGTGTATTTCCTCTATCTTGACTAAGCTCTAGTAGTTTATCTCCTTGCTTTATACCTACTTTAGTCCAAGAAACACAATCAATAGGTAAATCGACTGTTCTATTGTCATTCATTGGCAACAAAACAGTCTTAATATTTCTTAGTGTATCAAAATTTAATTTCTTAACACCTCTAAGTACCCACTCAAGTCTTTGTTGGTATTTGTGCATACCGTTATCTCCCTCATTTATAAGAGTAGATTCGACTATTTGAGAAACTGGAATATATACCGCCATTGTGTTACAAATATAAGAAAATTTATTTATCTATTTTGTTGTTAATCCTCAACTAACCCAAGTTCTATTAAAAGATTCTCTTTCTCTATTTTTTTATCTTCTTGCTCTAATTTGTATTTCAACTCTTTTTCGCTTAAATCCCTACTGAACATCTCTTTGGTTTTTTTAAGTGCCAATTTTTGAATTTTATCAATAACAACTTGCTTATCCTCTTTAGATACTTTAGGATTCTCTAGCGTTTCTATGATAACTTTATCTAACAAATATGTTTTATACAATTTAGTAAGAGCATCTCTATATTGACTATTAGGCACAAACTCTTCTTCTGGATTAACTTTAAGGTATTCTTTGTATTCATTAATCGGCATATCTGTTAGTAGTGGGTTTGACTTTATGTTAAACGCAAAATTAATACCATCATTATAAGTCTTATATATTCTATCTAAATCCTTATCATGTTCGGGGCCATAAACACCCTCCATTAATTTTAATGGACCTGAAAGAGATGTGGTGCGTGAGTTTATTTTTATTTCATTACCAAATGAATCATAAGATTTATCATTATAAGACATTAACGGTGAATTATTACTTACAGTCAAATACATACTATGCAATATATTAGTTGTTTCATCTTTATATTCATTCTTAATATAAGGCTCTTGTTGTGCTTTATTTGTCACTACTCCATACATCTTATATAAATCTTTATATATCGGTTGAAATAAAGGTACTAACTGAGAAGCAAAACCGGCTGTCATATCTGCAACACGCTTAGTTTTTATATCCCCCACAAGACCTCCAAGTGCAGTATCAAAAACATCATAAGCAGCATTTGTAATTACCATCATGTTCATGTCTAATAAAGATAGCTTTTCCTTTCCGTAAACTCTATAATTCTCATATTCAGACATACTGGAAAGCATTAATCCGGTAGGTAGCCATGACATAGGTATAGCAAATCTTGTTTTACTATCTTTATCTCCAAAACCAATATATGCAGTATTAAATTTCTTTTGAAACTTAGCTTCAAGTTCTCTATTAGCTATAGTATTTTTTTTGTCATATTTATGCTTATATCCTTCTCCAAAACCACGGCCTTCTAACCAAATAGGATTAGCTTCTCTAAGCAACAATCTAAACACTTTCATTCCTTCATTATCGTCATCATCGTCATCTTGATGAGCAAACAAATACAAAGAGATAAAAGCAGACATATTCACAGCCCTTATCAATGATTGCTTTCTTCTTTCATTAGAATATACATCGCCTAATAAACTTTTTCCTCTTATTGCCCTAAGTAAGCCAACAGGAGGATTGAAGTCTAGGCCATGATTTAACGCATTAAGCATTGTTCTTTGAAATAAAAATGCAAAATTTGATATACCTAAGTAATTTTTAACTTTTTCACTAGCTTTACTGTAAGCACCTAATGTTCCTTCTACATCAGCTTGCTCTGTAGTTCTTCTTACGGTATTTCTTGCATTGTCTACAGCTTTGTGATAATCACCAAAGTTAGCCAATAGTTCATACTGTCTAACATGCACATAAGACTCACGTACATCATGTCCACTATCACGCAATTCTTTATATTCTTGCTTAGCTTGATCTAAACAATCCGACTTGGCTTTTTTGTAATCATTTATTGACCTCTGTAATCCTTCAATAATTTTGCTATCAGTATCACTTAATTCTGCTAGTTTTAATTGTCTGGCCAAACCTCTTTCTGTGTACCAATTAGTCATTCCTGCCCTATTCATAATATCTACACAAATAATAGATCTATTTGATATAGTTTCAAGAATCATTAAGTAATTATAAGCATATTTAGCTATATCTTCAACAGACATTGTTTTAGGTTTTAAAGGAAAGTGACCTACATTTCTATTGAAAAAATTTGTTTCTTTATTAGCTTCAACGCTACTTTCCATACTATTAAACCCTGTCTTAAATACATCTATAGATAGCGATTTAATCTCTTGCCTATGTTTCCATAATTCTTTCCTATATATATTTGCTGCTTTAACATACAAGTATGGATTAAAGCTTTTTGCAACATATTTTAATGTTCCTTTATCAAAACCTATAGCATCTTGGCTATCTTCATTTAATAAAACATCTTGAATAGCACCAATTTGCTTTAAAGCAGTAGATGTAGCCGCCAATATTACAGTAACCGGATTGCTTATTAATCCTTTAACTACAGCCTCCATAGATCCCTTCCACAAATTAAGACTGTTTACCCGATTATACCATCTAGCCTCTGAGTCTCCATTATAATCAAGCCTTCTTTGTTCTTCTTTTTTTATTTTATCAATCAACTTAGAGAATGCAGGCTTTTCATTGTCAGCCCAAATTCCTTCAGGAAATTTTGATAATTCTTGAGCAAGGTTTGCTAACAATGCTTTGTTTTCATTACTTAATGCAGGAATATCTAAGGCATGAAGCAGCAATTCATCTAATTGTTCATCTAAAATAAATCCTTGCTTTGCAATTATATCATAAACAGATTTGTTAATATACTTAACTCTATTGTTTTTTATTTTATTTCCTTTAGGTGTTTTTAATTTATCTAGTTTTTCTTTTAAATTTTTAATGCCTTCACTAGCTACTAATTCATTAAATTGATTAGTAAAATCCTCTATAATCTGTTTTGCTTGTTCTTCTGGTATAGATTTAGTCAAATTAAAAACTAATTCATCATATATTTGTTTTTTCTCTACAGCATCCATTGTAGATATGTTTGATAAAGATATACCATAAATGCGTAGAGATTTTTTAATATATTCATCTATAGTATTATTGGATATAGGATTCTTTACAATATCTCCATATTTATTCTCTATCTCTTGTTTGTACGCTTCTTTTTGTTCCTCGGTAAGATTATTATCGGCATCAATCTCGGCAATAGCATCGTTAATTACAGAATCAAATGATTCAATATTTTCTGCAATAAAGTTTATATCACTTAAAACCTTATTTAATTGCTCCTCTTTAGTTGAAGCAACTTTTGATACCTTTTTAGTTCTTTGGCCTAATAATCTTGAAACTCTATTTGCAAAATCTTGAGCAGTATTACTACTGTTTACAATATCGGATGTAATTCTTTTTTTAATAGCCTTACCTTTTTCAGTTAGTGGAGAGTAGTTTTCAGCTTTAATCCTATCTTTTTCTGCTTTTATAAGAGCCTTATTTTTATCAATACTTTCTTTTAATTCTTTATTTTTTTCAGATAATTCAATTTCTTTTGATTCTCTTTTTTTACGAGCCGGAATAATATTATTTTCATATAAGGCTAAGTCATTTTTAAGTTTATTTAATTGCTCTAATGATTTGCCCTCCTGTTTAGCATTTGATATTTTTTTTCTTAAATCATAAACTTTATCAGATTCTTTTTTAGTGTCAGATACATTTTTAGCAACAGACTTATAGATACCTGCCTCTATTTCTGAATTTTTTTGATACTCATCAGATAGCCTTTTTTCTAAATCTTCAATCTTGCGATTCTCAACTTTTGCTGCTCTAGCTTCTTTTAATAATTGTTCTTGTTCATTTATTTGTGATATTATACCTTTTTGTTGGTCATTATATAATCTCAAATCATATTCTGCCTTATTTTTTGTACTTACATTGCGTGTGATACCTTCATTAATTCTAGTTAATTCTTTTTTTAATTTATTCAAAGTATTGTTTAATACAGTAGTAGGGTGAATTTTTATTTCATCGTTTACTTTTTTAATTTCTGACTTTAAATTAATTTCTTCTTCAGTTAATTCTCTTGTTGCTTTTTTTGTATTTTCAACAATAACTTCTATGCCATTAATAATACTCTCTAAATGTTCCTTGCTTTCCGACAAAGTATTTTTTAATTTTTCAATCCTTTTCTCTATATTATTTTTTGCTGAAACTTTATCTTTTTCCGCTTTTATGAGTTTTTTTGTATCTTCAATGCTTTGTTTTAATTCCAAGTTTTTTTGAGATAGTTTATTCTCTTTTGCTTCTCTTTTTTTACGAATAGGAACAATATTATTCTCATAAGAAGCCAATTCTTCTTTAAGCTTATTTAATTGATATAATGATTTCCCTTCTTGCTTAGCATCAGATATTCGCTCCCTTAACTCAGAAATTCTATCTGATTCTTTTTTTGCTTCAACTGTATTTCTTGCCGCCTCCTTATATGTTCCGTTTAATATTTCTGCATTTTTTTGATATTCATCATTAAGCTGTTTTTCTAGTGCATTTATCCTTAATTCTTCATTGTTTTTATCTTTATATTCTTGCAATAATTGTTTTTGTTCATTTATTTGAGCTATTATATCCTTCTGTTGTTCGTTATACAAACCCAAGTCATATTCCGCATTTCTCTTAACGCTTGTGCTGTGTGCTACATTCTCGCTAACTCTTAAAACTTCTTTTTTTAATCTATTTAGGGTGTCTTTTAATATTTTTGTAGGATGATTTTTTATTTCATCATTTACTTTTTTAATTTCTAAGTTTAAGTCAATTTCTTCTTGAGTTAACTCTTTGACTGCTTTTGTTGTGTTTTCAACAATAACTTCTATTCCATTAATAATATTATCCAACTGTTCTTTACTGTCAGATAAAGTATCTTTTAATTTTTCAATCCTTTTTTCTGTATTATTCTTTGCTTTAATTCTATCTTTTTCTGCTTGATAAAGATTGTTTAAGGCATCAATCTCTCTTAATAGCTCCTTCTCTATGTCGCTAACTTCTTTTTCAATCTTAGCCCTTGATTCAGGCTTATATATAGCATCATTAGTTTTAGCATAATGAATCTTATTGTTTAAGTCATTTATTTTAGCTTTCAACTTATCAATACTTTTATTGATTTCGTTTTCTTCAATTAAGTCATCAGCATATTCAACAAGTAATTTTGCTTCATCATCTGATATTTCAAATCCTAAATCGTCAATAAATAATTTAGCCAGTGTTTTACCTGTTATTTTTACTCCTGCTTTTATATATGATTTCATTACAGCTACACCATAATCAACTAATGCTGGATCAATAGTACTGTTTAATGTACGACCTTTATTTTTAAGGTACTCTGCTCTGTGTGCTAATAACTCATCTTTTAATTGAGCTTTAATTACTTTAATGTCTAGTGATGTGCTTTTATTTTGCTTTGTTGATTTGCGTTTTTTTATTACATTATCGGAAATATTATCTATATTATCTTTAGCCTTTTTTTGACCTTTTTTTATGTCTGATTGAGTTTCTTCTTGTATTGAATTTATCTTTTTTTCTAATCCTGGATTGCTTTCAAATGCTTGTTCTTTTATTGTATCATAAGTAAGTAAGTTAGATGTATATGGCTCCCAAGAACTTCTATTGAAATGACCCATAACACCAAGTCCACTAGCAAAATCTTTTGAATTTTGTTTAGCATTATCAATTAAATATTGATACTTAGCAACAGTAACAGCATCCCCATCCAGTAATGCTGAAGTGTAAGACGTTCCAACTCTATTCATTGCCATTAATCCTATAGCTACTTTTAATGCAGGAGCCATATTAATTAAAGGATTGTGAGTATCTTTTATTAATTCCTCTAATTCATTATTTTTAATTGCATTATCTACAATAGCTTCAGAAACAGATAAAAGTGCTAAATGAGAACTTTCTTGATACTCAGCTTTACCTTCCATCAAAGACTTATTGTATGTATCAAAAATACTATCACCTGTTTCTTTCACAAAGTCTTGCAATCTTTTTACTATAGCAGAGATTTTGAAATTGCCAGTTTTAAATACATATACATAAGGAGCTGACAGATACTTACCTACTCCACTATTAATAATTTTACCATATCCATCAGGCAATTCTTTACCTATCCTTGTTACTAAGTCAGATTTATCAGTTCCGTTTTTGTGTAAGGATTTTGCCCTTCCAGCAATATAATCTATTTTCTCTTTTTCTGTCATAGCTTCAAACTCGCTATTATCTTGAATTACATTTTCTTTTTTAGAAAATTTAAGATTAAGATTAGAGTATTGCTTATATATCTGAGCAGCTAATTTGCCTTTAGATATTGAGCCGGTTACATTTAATGGATTTTTACTATTATCAATAGGTTCGTAAGTACAGGCCATTTTAGAATAATTTTGATTGTAATGTTAATAATGAGTATTTATCTTTGGCATCAATTCCTTCAAGTACATTTAGCATATCACTATATGATATTACTGAATCTTTTTGAATAGTTATAAATCCTTGAAGTAATCCAAATACACACAAATCACCTAATTTAAGTATCTTAACTCCGGTATCTTCATATTCCTCATACAAGGCATATTCAATCTTATATGCTTGCTCTATAACATCAATTAATGAAGAAAACACTAATTTAGGAGTATTGATTACAGGTAGGTTTGGGATAATATTCCAATCAACCATAAAGTCTTCTAATATCTTTGCGTGAGCAAGTTCATCTTTAGATTCCTCTGCAAAATAATTTGAAGCCTCAACATATCCTACTGATTTACACCAATTTGAAGCACTACGATAAAAGTAATAAGCATTAAATTCATCTTGCAATCTATCTAATAGCATTTTGCTTATATTAGAGTCTAGTTTATTAACAGTCTGCATCTTTTGTTTTTTTATATCCTAGTTGTTCAATTATATTATCAAAGTTATTATAAATTTCCATTATTTTAGGGTCAGAGGTTAAATTCTTTTTTTTAGAAGCTCCACCAACCTCAAATAGTAATTCAAAATTCTTTTGTATTTCCCTTAAATCTATTTTGTCAGACTCTTGACTTACAAGTATTTCGTATTGTATTTGATCCTCATCTAATTCCTTTTGAAGATTAGACCTTTCTTCCATTAGTGAGTTAATATCAACCTCTTGGTCAGCAAATTGTTTTAATGTTTCATAAGCTGACTCTTTGCTGCCTGTAATTACATCGTACACTATGTTTGGTATATCGGCATTACTAATTAATTGAGCAACTGAAACATTTCCTGATTCGTCAGTTTGGCTTATCTCCCCAATGTGTTGAGTGACAAATTCGGTAACTCTATGAATTAAATCATCCATAGACATAGCCTTATTCGCATCTGTGCTTGTATTAATCCAAGTGTCTTTTTTGTTTACACCAATACCTTTGACTTGAGTTCCATTGTTTAAAACACTATCTCTTAATAGAACAGGTGTTTTTATGTTTAGTAATGCTAAATTGACCAATCCATATATATCCCCTTTTAATAAAATAGGACTAATATCTTTTAATCTAAATTTCTGAATATTACTTAATGGTTTATCCTTATTTTCAATAATATCATCAATAGAATCAATTTGTTTTTGCAATTCCTTACCTCTGTCAGATAATTCTAAATTATCATAGTAACTTTCATATTCAACTTCATCTTTACTGTCTGTTACTTCCGCTTTAGGTTCAGCTTTTTTTTCTGTTACAATAGCATCATCTAAAACTATTATATCTCCGTTTTCATTATTAATTACAGCATCATACCCTTGCTCTCTGAGTTTGTCTGCAAATATCTCTGTTGTACGTTTATTTACTTTTTCAGGAAGTTCCCCTTCTTCTAGTGTAGTTAAATCAACACCCGATTCAATATATTCATCATTTAGCTCCTCAATTGCTTGCTGTTCAGACTCATTTTTGGTATTTACATATACCTCGTTGTCAGTATTTTCTATTACCAACGGATTCTTAGGATTAAAATCAGCTTCAATAACTCTAGCGTCTCCACCATCACCAATTGCTTGCTTAGCCCTATCTGGATTAGTAGAATAAAATGTTCCTGCCGGTTCTGTTCCAAAAGCTGAGACTTTACTTTGCTCTTGTCTTGATGGTAAACCTTCAAAACTAGCTTTTGTAGCGTGAAATATCTTTTTAGGTAACTCTGTTGTTTGAGCTTGTTGTTGCTCAGGTTGACTATCAGGCACTTGTTGTTCATTCTCTAGTTCAGCATTAACAACATCTACCAATGGATTATCACCAAGTTCGCTATGGACAGTTATATCTGACATGGAAACAATATTCCCATCTTGCAACACAACCTCACCTTGTTCATTTAACTCTTGAATATCTACAGGTGTACCATCAATTGATGTAGCTACGCCATCATTATCAATAATCTTTTGAACTACCTCTTTAGCTTTTACTAATTGTGTTAAATCAATATTGTCTGCATCGGCATTAGGTGAATCGCCTTGATTTTGAGAATAAGACATAACGTCATCAAATGATAATTTATTTTTTTCTAAATCATCTAATGCTTTTTGGAACTTAGGTATTATTGTTTCTGACCAATAATTATCACCACTTTTATTATCTAACCTTGTGTAGTAATCTATTCTGTTTTTTAAGTATTTTTTAGGATTGTATTTAAGTAGGGCTAAATACTGATCTGCATTACGTTGACTAGGATGTTCGCTTTCTGTAGCTTCAGTTAGTTCATCAATTAATCCTGATATAAAATCTGATGATTCGCCAAATTGTGAATTAATATCATCTGACAATAGAACAACTTGCTCTTGGTCTTTTAAATCTTCAACAACTCCTTTATAACGCTCTATATGACCTTTTATCTCTTTTGTTTCTTCATCATCTTTAGATGCCTCTAATTGCTTATTATAATCAGCTATCTTTTCTTCATAAAAGGCAATTGGATTATTTTCAAGTAAATCTAATTTCCTTTTTGTATCTTC
>Ga0209353_10002018_pt1 | contig 11314 bp, 5 predicted proteins | sample LauGreSpBDMM15SD_2_FD_187561 | JGI IMG/M metagenome (GOLD analysis project Ga0209353, IMG submission 187561) | Freshwater lake microbial communities from Lake Michigan, USA - Sp13.BD.MM15.SD (SPAdes) (version 2) | ecosystem: Environmental > Aquatic > Freshwater > Lake | place: Lake Michigan, USA...
ACCTGCGAGGGTGCCGTAGTGAGTCCCCACGAGTGAAGTTGCTGAGACCGTCGAGGCCGCAATCGTGTTCGAACCTGCGAGAACTCCGTAGTGAGTCCCCACGAGTGAAGTTGCTGAGACCGTCGAGGCCGCAATCGTGTTCGAACCTGTGAGGGTGCCGTAGAGTGAAGTTGCTGAGATCGTCAAGGCCGAAAGTGCGGCTGTTACGGTCACATTCGTCAGGTTCGACGTTCCGTAGACGTTCAGTGTACTCGTTCCGTACACGACGGCTGAATTTACAGTCAAGTAATCGACATTCATGGTCGCGATGTTTCCTGACGTGGCCGTGATCGCCGCTGCGTTAATAGTACCCGTATAAACGTCCAAAGCCGTGGCAGGACTCGCCGTCCCGATGCCAACCGAGCCGTTGGAATAGTACACGAAGGATCCCTGTTGGATCCATGGGTTCGTGCCCGTGTTGAGGTAGCCACCGATGGGTTTGATGGAGACGAAGGTCGAGGTCTGGGTCAGAGCCACGTTGCCAGTGACGGTTCCCGGGAAGGAACACTCGATGAAGTAGACGTTCGAGATGTTTGTGATGTTGAGGGGGAGCTGGATCACCGTTGTGGGATCCTGTGTGTACATCGGGGCATAGGTGTACAAGTACGCTGGCGTCGTCGATGAAGGAGACAGTGCATCGGTCGCCAAAGACCCGAACTGAAACTGCACGGGCGTGTTGCCGACCGTGTTCAAACACATATTGACCTCGTAGATTCCAGTCTGGTTGACCTGGAAGTTGCCGTTGGTCGTGATTGCGAGCGATGTGCTCGTGCCGTTGACGGTCCAGCCGTTCGAGGAGGTCATGGCGATCCGGTAGGCGTTGGACGAATAAACCCCGCTCAGGTTGGAGGATGACGCGCAGTTGGTGAGCAGGGCGGAGGCGATGCCGGTTGCCGAGCTCAAGTAATTGCCAAAGGGACTGACCTGGATGAAGGTTCCGTAGTTTGATCCGGCCGATGAACCTCCAGGGGGTGCTGTGGGGTACAGGAGGGTGGGATCTCCGGCGGCGATCGAGAAAAAGGCGTCCAGATAGTACCATTTGGAAATGTCCGTGATGTTCAAGGGGATGGTGATGACGGTCGAGGGGGACGATCCGGCCGTCACGTTATAGACGTAGAGGTAGCCGGATGTGGCCGTGCTCCCCGGGGGAAAAGACCCCACGCTTGCGGACCCGACCCCAACCTTTACCAGAGACTGGTCGCCCACAAGGACCATCTGGACCTGGTAGAGGCCGGCCGTCGCAAACTTGAGCATCCCCGAGGCGGCGCTAAAGGCGGTGACTGACGCGGACGTCTCGGCCGTAAAGGACGACATGTTAATGTGGTAGGCGTTCATGCTCGGTCCGGCGGTCCCCGTGGCGAACGCCACTCCTAGCGTGTAGTTGCCCGCTAGGATGTAACTGATTCCCTGGGAGGTTCCCGAACCAGAACCGGAACTATTGAGTGAAAAGACGTTTCCGTTGACCACGAGGTTCGCCGAGACGTAGACGTTTCCGTAACCCGTATCCGTCGAAAGGTTGCTTCCCATGATGAGATTGTTCGTATAGAGGTTCGAAAGAACCCTGAGGTTCTGTGCGATGTTGGCGTCACCGGTCACATTCAGCGAGACTATGTTTGCAGTGGTGATGTTGCCGGTCAGGACGCCGAGGGACGTCAGTGTCGCAGACGATGCCGTGACGGCCGCCGCGTTCATAGTGCCTGTGTAGACGTCCAGAGCCGTCGCCGGACTCGTCGTCCCGAACCCGACCCGTCCGAGAGAGTTCATGACCATGATATTCGAGCCCCCCGCCACGTTCGAAAAGACAACGACGTTTGAGCCCTGGACGATGCTCGCTGGAAGTCCGGAGGCTACCAGTAAATTACTGGACGAAATTGTGTTCGAACCGGCCAGGACGCCGTAGAAGGTCGAGGCCGTCACGGACCCTGTCGCTGATGCGTTCGCAACGGACAGGGTGTTGGCGAAGAGGTTGGTCGTCGTCAGGGAGTTCGAGGCGTAAATGTTTCCCATGACCTGAAGGTTGGCTGTGGGAGTCGCTGTCGACCCGATCCCAACCTTCCCATCTCCGACCAAGTCCTTGTAAAACAGGGTCGTCGACATCTAATAGGTCTCTCTATTTTTTTAGATGGGTTTTATGATGACGTAGGTTCCTGTATAGGCCGAGGTCGCCAAATTCGAGTAGGCCGTCTGAATAACGTTGTCGGACTGGTTATTCGTCTCAATGTCGATGTAATAATACGAGGAGGTGTTTGTGACGTTGACTGGAATGGTCACGAGTCTGCTAGGGTTTTCTCCAAAGTCGAACCGGTAGCAGTACGTCCAGACGTTTGTGATGTTCGAGTGGTAATCGGTCGTGTTCGACGACAGGGCGATCGTCTTGATGCCCGTATCGACTGCAATAACGGCCATAATCATGTAGGGGCCGGGCTGGTTGAACTTGATGCCGCCATTGACCGTCGGGGCGTTGACAAATGCGCTCGAGCCGTAGGCGTTCCAGTTTGCCACGGGGGCCGGGGCGAAGAGGGTGTACAGGTTGCTCGTGATTGTCCCGGCGATGTTGCCGGACCAACTTGCAGCCGACGAAAGGGTGTAGGTAGCGGCAAGATTCATGAAGATGCCCGAGCTGGCCGGGATGAAGTTTGTGGTCTGGAGCGTCGTGATGTTGGCCGTCGTCACGTTGAGCGTCGCTGCGGTGCTGGCCGTGATTCCAGACGCGGCCTGGAAACTCGTGCCGTCGTAGTACAGGATGCCGTTCGTCGTCCCGTACGAAGTCTGGTTCGTCCCCCCGGATCCTAGGGGAATGGTCGAGACGGCCGCGACGTTCCCCGTTCCCTGAGCCTGCAAAAAGCCCCCGGACCCAACGCCATCGACAATCAAATTTCCAGTCTGAATTGCGTTCGATACGTAGACGTTGCCAGCAACGGTCAGGTTGGAGTTTGAAACGCTCGTCCCGATGCCGACGTTCGAAAGGTAGAAGATGGTCGACCCGATCGTACCGGTCCACTGGGAACCGATGAAACCGACAATATTCGTCGTGAAGATGTTTGCGACGTTCATCGAGGTTGCATTTATTGTGGGTATGCTGGCGCTGCTCAAGACGTTGAGGGTCTGGAGGTTCGAAATCTGCCAGACGTTCAGAATGCCCACGTTGGCCGTCGTGAGCGTCCCCACCTGTGTCACGTTCGTCTGGACCGCCTGAACCTGCGCAGCAGCTACCGCACCGAATGCCAGGTTCGAGGCGTTCAGGTTCGACAGGGTGTTTCCTGAACCCACGAAATTGACAGCCGAGATGTTCCCTGAACTGAAGAGACCGGTGAGGGTTCCTACCTGCGTCACGTTGGTCTGGACAGCCTGGACCTGTGCGGCGGCCACCGCACCGAATGCCAGGTTCGAGGCGTTCAGGTTCGATAGGGTGTTTCCACCGCCCACGAAATTGACAGCCGAGATATTCCCTGAACTGAAGAGACCGGTGAGGGTCCCTACCTGCGTCACGTTGGTCTGGACAGCCTGGACCTGCGCGGCAGCCACCGCACCGAAAGCAAGGTTCGAGGCGTTCAGGTTCGATAGGGTGTTTCCTGAACCCACGAAATTGACAGCCGAGATGTTCCCTGAACTGAAGAGACCGGTGAGAGTTCCGACCTGTGTCACGTTGGTCTGGACAGCCTGGACCTGCGCGGCTGCTACAGCACCGAAAGCAAGGTTCGAGGCGTTCAGGTTCGAAAGGGTGTTTCCCTCGCCCACGAAATTGACAGCCGAGATGTTCCCTGAACTGAAGAGACCCGTGAGGGTTCCGACCTGCGTCACGTTGGTCTGGACAGCCTGGACCTGCGCGGCGGCTACCGCACCGAAAGCAAGGTTCGAGGCGTTCAGGTTCGATAGGGTGTTTCCTGAACCCACGAAATTGACGGCCGAGATGTTCCCTGAACTGAAGAGACCGGTGAGGGTTCCGACCTGCGTCACGTTGGTCTGGACAGCCTGGACCTGTGCAGCGGCGACCGCACCGAAAGCAAGGTTCGAGGCGTTCAGGTTCGAAAGGGTGTTTCCCTCGCCCACGAAATTGACAGCCGAGATGTTCCCTGAACTGAAGAGACCGGTGAGGGTTCCTACGGAGGTAATGTTGGTCTGGGCGGCCGCGAGCTGTGTAGCGGCCACGACGCCGAATGTGAGGTTCGAGGCGTTCATGGAAGACAGACCGGAACCGTTTGCCGTGACGTTCGAGACGCTGATGATGGACGGGAGCTGGGAGTTGGCCAGGGTGCCGAATGTGATGTTCGAGGCGTTCATGGAGGACAGGCCGGAACCGTTGGCCGTCACGTTCGAGACGCTTATGATGGAAGGAAGCTGGGAGTTGGCCAGGGTGCCGAATGTGATGTTCGAGGCGTTCATGGAGGACAAGGACGCTCCGTTGGCCGTGACGTTCGAGACGATGATGATGGACGGGAGCTGGGAGTTGGCCAGGGTGCCGAACGTGATGTTCGAGGCGTTCATGGAGGACAGGGACGCTCCGTTGGCCGTGACGTTCGAGACGACCACGGAGGCTGGCAGGTCCGCGTTGACGAGGGACCGAAACAAAGGAGCTGACGGGCCACCAGTGGATGGCCCAGCGAACACCTGGTTCGTCGGGGCTCCAGACGCCGTCCCAGTCCCACCCGAAGAGATTGTCAGCGGGGTCCCGAGAGTCAGAGTGTCGATGGAGGCCCCCTGTGCGACAGTAAAGGCGTAGCCGGGGCTGGCCCCTGTATGAATAGCGACATTTCCCTCTGGATCTATGACCATGGCCAGTGTCTGAAAGTCCCAAAACTCGGCGACGTTGTATGCATGGCCAGGCCCCCCACCCTCGTACTGAACCACTTTCATCGCAGTGGAGGTTCCTGCGTTGTTGATGCTCAGGGCGTTCGAGACGGTCGTGTTGGTCGCCGTGACTGTAAAATTTCCAGTCACGATGAGATTTCCCACCGAGACGTTTCCAAAGTTGTGGAACCCAGCCAATGCAGTGAGGTTTCCCACCAAGTTCGTGTCCCCTCGGACGATGAGGTCCTGTGTGCTCGTCGTCGAATAGACATTCAGGTCCCCAGCAACGTTGCTGTATCCCATCTACTAAAGGCCAAGGGAAAAAGTCCTGTTGACTTTTTTCCTGCGCCTACAGTACCAAATGGCCAACTACCTTTCTTTCGTTCTCTTCTTCCTCGTTGCCAACCCCATGACCTTCGCTCTGACCTCCAAGCTGCCGGTGGTCGGTGGCCTCATCACCGACGCGGCCGGTCGCCCGACCCAGGTGGGCGTGCTCGTCCACGCGCTGGTGTTCGTGCTGCTGATGTGTTACCTGCAGAAGATGGTCTAAAGGCCAGTCGCGCAGCGACTGTCCGCCGCGCAGCGACTGTCCGCCGCTTCGGCCATGCACCTCATCCTATGATAAATTTCTCCTAAAAGGCTCCTTGATAAACTCTGGAGCTGGGTACTCATCAAGCGTTTTTAGTAGTTTCATGCGAATATGTTCCATGATCCTGCTCTCCTTATCAAACATGTTCATAAGGTGTGCTCTCGTTTCAATAGACACCGACTCCCACTCAGACCGTGCTGCATCTTCATCACGGTCTGGATGTTCTTTGAGCCATCTGGCCACCCACTGGGTTGCAGTTCTCTCCATTTAATTTTAAAAATATTTTAAACCGGACTTATAGTCACCCATGTACCTCCAGCTGGGTTCAAGGTTGGTGCGAGTGTCGGCGTGCCAATCGCAAAGAGATCTATATAGTAATAATCAGTTGATGAAGTTGCGTAAAAAACAATGTCGAATATTTCAGTAGGATTTTGTGTGATGAACGGTATGTACCTGTATACGTACGTCTGATCAGTGCGCGTCGTCACATCTGATACGTTTGACCCTATTCCTATACCCGTTATGTTATCAGACGTCGACAAGAAAACAGCCTTGACGTTATAAATTCCTGGTTTATTGAATCTAAAATTACCATTTGCAGATCTAGACACAAGTGTACTCGAGCCCTGTTCGTTGAATGTGCCGAGCCCAAATGCTAACGTCTGACCATAAAGAACTCCTGTATACACGGGAGGCGTGTAATTTGAAACGAGATTATAGTATAACGAGCCACCATCACCTAAAGGAGTTCCTATACTAGTAAAAACGTTTCCAGAAACGACGACGTTTCCAGTGATGTAAGTGTTGCCGAGAGGTCCAGAGAGAATGTTGCTTGTGACGGTCAGAAAGTTTGTATTGAGAGTACCTACATTAGCCGTAATCAAATTAGAACTGAAAATATTTGCTTGATTTGTAACTGAAATTGAAGAGGCATTGAGGGTCGTGAGGTTTGAATTTGTTCCGAAAATTGAAGAGGCAGTCAGGGTAGTAATATTCGCAGACACAAGGTTTGAATTTGTTCCGAAAATTGAGGAGGCGGTCAGGGTCGTGATGTTGGCAGACGTCAGATTTGAATTTGTCCCGAAAATTGAAGAGGCGGTCAGGGTCGTGACGTTGGCAGACACCAGGTTTGAATTTGTTCCGAAAATTGAAGAGGCATTGAGGGTCGTGATGTTGGCGGTGGGCACAGAGAGGGTTGATCCTATCGTCAACCCCTGGAGGTTCGAAACTTGCCAGACGTTCAGGATCCCCACGTTCGCCGTCGTCGCTATCAGATTTGTAGTGAGGGAATTTAGATTTGAAATTGCCAGTACGTTCAGGGTACCTACGTTGGCGGTGGTCGCTGTCAGATTTGTAGTGAGGGAATTTAGATTTGAAATTGATAGGACATTGAGGGTCCCCACGTTTGCGGTGGGTACAGAGAGGGTTGACCCCAATGTCAACGCCTGGAGGTTCGAAACTTGCCAGACGTTCAGGATCCCCACGTTCGCTGTAGTCGCTGTGAGATTTGTAGTGATTGAATTTAGGTTTGAAATTGACAGTACGTTCAGGGTCCCGACGTTTGCGGTAGGTACGGAGAGGGTTGACCCCAGCGTCAACTCCTGGAGGTTCGAAACTTGCCAGACGTTCAGGATCCCCACGTTGGCCAAGGGTGTCGCAAGCGATGTTCCGAGAGTGAGTGAATTTAGGTTTGAAATTGTCAGTACGTTCAGGGTCGAGACATTGGCAGTGGGTACGGAGAGGTTTGATCCCAAAGCCAACTCCTGGAGGTTCGAAACTTGCCATACGTTCAGGATCCCCACGTTGGCTAAGGGTGTCGCGAGCGATGTCCCGAGAGTGAGGGAATTTAGATTTGAAATTGAAATTACGTTGAGGGACCCAAGATTGGCCGTCGTCGCCAAGACGTTTGGGGTGGAGACGGCGTTTGAAGCGTAGATATTTCCAGTGACCTGTAGGGTCGCGCTTGTCAGGGAGGGAGGGGTCAGCGTAGATCCCACCCCCAGAGGTCCTAGAATCCCCTGGCCACCCGCCGAGTACATGCGCATGCGGTTCGTCGTATTGGTCTGAAGAGTGATATCAGATGCCTGATAATTTATAACAAAGACGTTCTGGGTCGCATCCTTGAGGAAGGTTCCGCCAGATCCAGAACCTGTCGACGCGTCCGAGAGGCTGATGGACACCGCCGTGCTCGTCACAGGCGAGGCGACCTCGAGCTGACCGTACGGGTTGGCGATCCCGATGCCGACCGTCCCGAAGATGGCCTTCCCGCTCACATTTGCAAAATTTGCAAAGACGTTATTTGTCGTGACGGCGTTGCTGACGGCCAGGTTCGATAGAATGCCGACGGATGTGATGTTCGGCTGGGCCGGGGCGGTCACTGAAAGGGCCGTCCCCACTGTTCCAATTATATTCGAGGCCTGGAGGTTCGAGAGACCCGATGCGTTCCCAGTCAGAAGTTCAGCGAATAGCACCCCAGATACGTTCAAGCCACTCAAAGTCCCGAGCGAAGTTATATTCGTTTGTGCATTCCCTGTCACGGCCGATGCCAGGGTCGAAAAGGGGATGGTCCCCACTATGTTCGCAGACTGGATGTTCGAAAGGGCTTGCCCGGACCCGACGATGAGCCCAGAGACGGCCAGCGACGTCAGCGTCCCGACGGAAGTTATGTTCGTCTGCGCTGCACCAGAGACTGACGACGCCAAAGGAACCGATCCGACTATTGAGGCGCCCGGGATGTTCGTTAGTCCAACACCATCACCAGAGATTGTGCCACCGATGAGAGATCCAGTGACCGACAGGGAGGACAGGGTTCCGACGGAGGTGATGTTGGGCTGGGCGTTTCCGGTGACTGCTCCGGCCGTAGTTGCAAAGGCGACGGTCCCGACGATGTTCGAGACGGAGAGGTTCGAGAGGGCCGAGCCATCGCCCGCAAACGAACCAGCCGTGACCAGTCCAGAGACGGCCAGGGAGGACAGGGTTCCCACGGAGGTGATGTTGGTCTGTGCGCTTCCAGCTACGCTTTGTGCCAAAGCTACACTCCCTACGACATTCGAACCGTTGATGGACGACAGGGCCTGTCCAGTTCCGGTGATGAGTCCAGAGACGGCCAGGGCACTCAGAGCTCCGACGGATGTGATGTTCGGTTGAGCGTTTCCAGTAACTGCCACGGCCGTCCCGACGGCCCCCACAACGTTCGACCCAGGGATGTTCGAGAGACCCGAGGCATCCGAGACGGTAAGCAACCCTGCGACCGTGAGGCCGGTCAGAATTCCCACGGAGGTAACGGCCGATTGGGCCGACTGTGTGACAATCTGTGCGCTCCCGACCGTTCCCGAAACATTCGAACCGTTGATGGAGGACAGGGCCTGACCGGTCCCAGCTATGAGCCCAGAGACGTTCAGTGCGCTCAGAGTCCCGACCGATGTGATGTTTGGCTGTGCGTTCCCTGTGACTGCGACGGCCGTCCCGACGGTCCCCGCCACATTCGATGCATTTAGATTCGAAATTGCAGACCCGTTGGAGGCTGTGATCAAACCGGCGACGGTGAGGGCGCTCAGAATTCCCACGGAGGTGATGTTCGGTTGGGCGTTCCCAGTGACTGTGCCGGCCGTCCCTACGGTCCCCAGGACGTTCGCCCCCGTGAGGTTCGAGAGGCCCGATGCATTTCCTGAATAGAGGCTGGCTATGACTGTATTGAGGTTCGAGACTCCATAGACGTTGAGGGTGCTCGCACCATAGACCACGGCTGAATTGACGGTCAGGTATCCGACATTCAGAGTGTCTATGTTGGCCGTTCCTAGGACGTAGAGGTTCGAGCCGGGTGGCGGGTTCGAGAGGGTCCCGATCGACACGCCATTCTGGTACGCGACGTTCCCGTTTATGGTGGTCCATTGGGTAGGGATGATGGCGATGTTCGCAGCCTGTGTGATGAGCCCGTACTGGTCGACAGTTCCCTGGAAGACGTTGGCGGACGAGCCGTACTGACCTGGCGTGACCCCAGAGTTTGGAAAATTTGTATTTGAAAATGTCCCAAAGAGATTCGAGGCGTTGAGGTTTGAAAGACCTGAGGCGTTCCCGTAGTACGCCAGACTTGTTATAGACACTGCATTCAAAGTAGTTGTCACATTTGCTGATATAAAGTTTGCACCGTATATATTCCCTGATATGTACAAGTCGGTTGTAAAGGAATTGCAACTGTACAGATTCGATGCCGAGAGGCCATAGAACGTATTGAGTGAATTCCCGTTTGAAATATATATCATTGGAGGGATTGAAGGTTGGCAATTATTTACGACGACACTTCCACATCCCCCTTGACCGGAACCATTTGTGATGCTGTCACACATCGTCTATCTGTTTTTTACAGAGATTATTATCAAAAGGCCCACAGTAGCAACTCCACTGTTCGGCTGACGTCCGCGCAGGCGCCTCTTCAAGAACGCCTTCGTCCAAAGAGTATGATGAAGAGGCCTAGGATGAGGGCGGCTATCATGACGTACATCTTCTGGCGTTCGCCCGAGTCCCACGCGACTGGAGGGGGGAGGCTCTCGGGTCGTTCTGGTGCGTCCGGAACCATGATGGTGTCGAAGCGAAGCAGGAACATATTGCGCCCGAGGTCCTGACCGATGGCCGAGTCGTAGAAGAGCTTTCCGTTTCCGGCGTTTCTCCATGAAATTGTCAGCCGATCAATACTGTCGATACGGGAAGGGTACTCGATGGCAATTCTGTAATTTTGAGAATAAAATTCGTTGTTGTACGTGAAGCTCGTGTTGGCGAAGGTGGAGGCATTCGAGGCGAGGGACGTGGCGGCTTTGACGGGCACAAATGCAAATGCGCCAGAATAAGCGTTCGAGTTGGGAACGGCGATCGAGTTTGCAGTTTGTGTGAGTGCCGAGGCGACCAGAGTCTGTGTCGACCGAAGCTCAGCGATATCCAAAGTCAGATACTGCGAACTGAAGACGTTCGGCAACATGGCAGAGACGAGCTCAACCTTGCTGACGTTGTAAATTGGCGTCGACAGAAAAAGAGTATATGAATTTGAATTTGGAAATAGAGTCTGATTACGATTGTTGGAATCTACGTAGACTACGTAGTCCATTCTACTAGGGCTTTTGAAAAAAGCCCGTCCGGTCTGTCGCCCCATCACATGATGGGTATACCATCACGACCAGGGTACAGACACACGTTCGGCTTCGAGCAAGTGATCCGGAGAGTCAGATAGGTCGGGCCTCCGGTAATGTTCGGTTGGGCTCCAGAGGCCGAATATAGGTTCACAGTGAACTTCTCAATCTGCCTAATCGGCTCGATGAACGGAACTTCAACAGGGAAATAGCCATTGGTCGTAAAGATCGTTCGGTGGTTCGTTGTGGGATTGTCCTCGAGCGGAATAAACAATACGGAGGTTGCGAGCTGGTTGACGTTCGAGACGGTGATTGACGGTGCGGCGCCCTCGTTCGAAATAATGCCGGACACCTGGCTGCTGTAACTGAGATATGTCTTGTCATTAAACTTTGACTTGAGTTCCTCAATGTTGATGTAATAGCCTGATGTAGTCACGGGGGTGTTGGCGTTTGCGTGGAAGCTGGCCGAGAGGATCTCAGCCTTGATGACGTTTCTCAAAGGAATGTTCATGTAGCCGATGAAGCTCGCATTCGAGCTTGCACCGACTGAATCAACACGGATCGTGTACACTTCAGTGTCACACATTTCTATTATGTACTGGGAATATTTTGGGGGGCGGGGGAATCACACGACCTTTACTTCTCCAGCAGAGAGCCGCCGACGCCGTCAGCAATTGCATAGTCGCGCATGTTGTCCTTGACGTACTCGCCAGAGTTGCACAGGCCACCTGGGGTCAGGCCGCTGCTGTAGTAGGCAGCATCCTTGGAGGGGCCCGCC
>Ga0209353_10002020_pt1 | contig 11310 bp, 11 predicted proteins | sample LauGreSpBDMM15SD_2_FD_187561 | JGI IMG/M metagenome (GOLD analysis project Ga0209353, IMG submission 187561) | Freshwater lake microbial communities from Lake Michigan, USA - Sp13.BD.MM15.SD (SPAdes) (version 2) | ecosystem: Environmental > Aquatic > Freshwater > Lake | place: Lake Michigan...
ATTCTAACATATGTATAACAGACTATCAATCGAATGTAGCTCGATTCATTAAATTAGCTCATACCAATCCGACAAATGTATACAATATATTGGACCCGGAGAAAGACATTGATTACAATCATTTAATATGTCCCGCCTACGGATTTTAATTTAAAAATTATGTTGTTATACTAACAAATGGACCCATTAGAAGAAGAGCAATTAGAAGACCCCAAAACCAATAAACCTAGTTTCGTTTATTTGTTAGAAGCAACTAACAAATCAACCTACATTGGGGCAACAGTCGACCTAACAAAGCGATTAAGACAACATAACAAAGAAATCAAAGGCGGAGCCGTTGCCACTTCGATTAAAGTCCAAAAAGGCGAACAATGGACCCGTATTTGCCACGTTGCTGGATTTCCATCATGGAATGCCGCACTACAATTTGAGTGGCGTTGGAAACAATTAAGTCGAAAATTGCCCGCCAATATGCGCCCCTTAGAACGGCGAATTAAGGCGCTCCATCAATTGCTCGCCCTAGACCGCCCAACCAGTAAAGCCACACCATACTCCATGTGGCCGGCGCCACCGGAAGTTATAGTAGAACACGACGAAGACCATTTATTTTAAAGTCTTTTTTGGATTAATCTTAAACCAACTAAGCGCGTAATTATAATTCGAATATGGATTGCATCCCATGACATAAAAAAAGCCTTTCACCACTGTATAATACATAATTGGCCCAAGTAAAAATACACTCCAATATGGTGTATTCCAAAAAAACCAATAAGCCCAATGATAAATACTGACACACAAAGCCGTATATAATGCAACATATGACCATCGAACCAGCCGACTTAACAAGGGACAGTTCTTCTTACTGCAGATTTGTCCGGTAAATACAAATACATAAATGGCCAGCACAATGCTTGACCACCAGCTGGGCTGGACCCATATTCCAATGATTGTTAGTATATAGATATATATGACATAACTAACAAACTCCTTATTCATATTGAAATAAATGAACATTATATTTTTACCAAAATTATAATGTTATATAATATTATGAATGTTTTAATTAATGCACATGGATATGCATTAAGAAAAAAAATGGGTAGTCTAGGTTTGGATGTATTGCATTGGTATACTGAACTTGGTTCGTGTGAAATGTCCGACCCACAATTTCTAAACATAGATTTAGAATCATACATTCATACCGAAAGAGCTGGTAATAAACCAAGCGAATTCCCACATGACCATTTTTTGGGATTTTCCGCGACCGGCGACCACGCTAGTTTACTGGATGGTCTCTCTTCGTTTGGAGCTTATTATGTGAATGATTACACAAAGATACCTTTGCCTTCAGAGGGTAAATTATCTGATATAATTCAAATCATCAAAAAACACGCATTAGAAACAAGAAACTACTCGGACCCCATTCATTTTTATATAAGTGCATGTCGTAACTTTCTATCCGGAAATGGAATAAAAACAAAAAGGCGTCAAAAAATAAAAAGAAGAAAGAACAGTTTAAAGCATCGAAAGACCAAATAAACCAATATTATATTCTATTTTTTCTGGTTTTATTGCTTGATTTGCTTATACAATATTGTCCAGAGTCCGATGACACCATTTTATATCCTTTGGCTTCTTCAAACGCATCGGTTATTGTTTTACTTGTTAGTTCTATTATTAATCCATCTCTGATTGCATTTTCAAGTGAACCATTTATGCAACGATTTAAATGCACGCTAATTAATTGTCCTCCTTCGGATACTCGTTTTCCATCTAAACGGTCTCCATGCCGAATGCATAAATCCATTCGAATCGGTTTTTCATGAAATAAATACAAATGCATTTTATCGTCTCTGGACGGATTATGTCCCGCGCCAATATAATATAATGTATTACTCTTACTTTTATCGGGTGGTCTACGACGACTAAATCGACTACTAATGGTCTCGTTAAACCATGTAATCATTTTATTGTATTTATATATTTTTAACAAAAATATTTATATATTGTTATCATATAATGGATTTCACTTTGTTTGCACAAATTATGGCATTCTATATCTTCTTGTCTTATGTGTTAGGACCCGTTGTCTTTTATTATGCATTCGGAAAGACTCTGAAATCCGCTGGCCATGGATTCATGGTCGGAAGCATTCTCTCTATTTTGATGTGGCACTTTTACGGTTCTAAAATGTAGGCGAAATAAATAAGGTTTTAAATCTTTCAATCTACACTTTTTTTCATAGCCGAAAGATGCATTGTCAGAAGAACACGTGTTTTCCGTCATACCAATGGCAGTCCAATAAGTTGTCCCATCGCCAACTAAATCACTTGCATCTGTATCAATATACAATTCAGAATCTTCATTAAATCGTTTGTATTCTAGTTTCGCAAAATGGAATACAACTAACATAAGCATCTTGGATACACGTTGACCGCGGTAATCCGAGCAATCAATATTCATGGAAGGCGGTTCTACTGTTCTTTTTTCGAATGGAGCCCGTAAATATCTTCCGCGAATGCTGAAATAAGCAAGTTCTTCGTTTTCACTAGGGCCCAAATGGCACTGTATTTTGAATGTCTTCAAATAATCCGTTACAGTTAGCCATATGTATGGTCTTGGTTCTAACATATTCAAATAAATCATTCTAGAAGAATACAAATAAGGCTCTTTTTTTGTTGCGTTCAACACTTTGTTAGTTATATTCATTTTTCAAATAATGTAATATTTAGCCAATTATTTTAATTCAATTTTAATATTGATATATTATATAAATGTCGTCTAGAGTCACAGGTAAAGAATCCCAACTAATAAAAGATGCTCAACAAGTCAAACCAACAACTGCACCAAAGACAACAAACGGAACAAACACTGGACAACCTAAAAGAGGCACAGGTAAGATAGATTCACTTGCAAAAGGTTCCAGAAAGCGTAAAACAAAAGCCTACCGTAAACGACGTGGAAAAAGAAGCAATCGAAGAAGGTAAATAATATGGTCATCCTACCATTATTTTCAAGATAAAAATCATATCATATCACATAATAAAACTATTTTTATTATGTTAGAATGCATTTAATTATTTATTTACAAATTATATATGTCTTACATTATTGATTATTCAAATTATAGGTTTAATCCGAATAGTCAAACGGGAATAGTTGTTGGTTCTACGGCTACAGTAGGACCCAGACCTCCACTGGGACAAAGGACTAATTTTGTTGGTAATGGGGCTACTGGTCCAACTGGTCCAGCTGGCCCCGCTGGTTCTGGCGGATTCACGGGTTCATATCAAGGAACCACTCATTTTGATGGCAGTATGAACATTGTCGGAAATATAACAATTACGGGAGATATTGTTCCTTCGGCGGACAATATGTTTGATTTAGGCAAAACGGGAATGGCCTTTAAGAGTGCTTATTTTAATGCACGCACCATTTATATTGGAGGTGTGCCTATTTCATCTGACAACATAAATACTATTATTTTACCCGCAAGCACAAAGATTGGAGGGATTAATCCGGGAACTATTCGAATTGTAGGAAGTGCCACATTAGAAACTGATTTAACATCTGTTTTAATGAATAGTATAGCGACCAAAATTGGAGATTCTATTATTTTGACGGACCGTTCTCCGGCTGTATTATATTCATTAATTACAGTTACTGGTAGTGGTTCACTTGACATAAACAATTGGATTAATGTTGGACCAATTCAAGGACCTCAAGGAATACAAGGAATACAAGGTCCAACTGGTATTCAAGGCTTAACTGGCTCAATTGGTCTACAAGGTGAAACTGGAGCAACTGGATTGCAAGGTCCACAAGGGGATACTGGAATTCAAGGGTTAACTGGTCCTACTGGTTTGCAAGGCGAAATGGGTCCTACTGGATTACAAGGTCCACAAGGGGATACTGGAATTCAAGGGTTAACTGGCCCAACTGGTTTGCAAGGTGAAACTGGTGCAACTGGTTTGCAAGGTCCACAAGGGGATACTGGAATTCAAGGGTTAACGGGTCCTACTGGATTGCAAGGTGAAACTGGCGCAACTGGATTACAAGGTCCACAAGGGGATACTGGAATTCAAGGTTTAACTGGTCCTACTGGATTACAAGGAGAAACGGGTCCTACTGGATTGCAAGGAGAAATGGGTCCTACTGGATTACAAGGTCCAACTGGATTACAAGGTGCTACTGGGTTGCAAGGTGAAACTGGTCCAACTGGAATTCAAGGCTTAACGGGTCCTACTGGATTGCAAGGAGAAATGGGTCCTACTGGATTACAAGGTGCTACTGGGTTGCAAGGTGAAACTGGTCCAACTGGAATTCAAGGCTTAACGGGTCCAACTGGATTGCAAGGTGAAACTGGCGCAACTGGTTTGCAAGGCGAAACTGGTCCTACTGGAATTCAAGGCGAAACTGGCGCAACTGGTTTGCAAGGCGAAACTGGTCCTACTGGAATTCAAGGTGAAACTGGTCCTACTGGATTACAAGGCCCTACTGGTCCTACTGGATTACAAGGCGAAACTGGTTTGCAAGGTCCTACTGGTCCTACTGGAATTCAAGGTGAAACTGGTCCAACTGGATTGCAAGGTGAAACTGGTCCAACTGGATTGCAAGGTGAAACTGGTCCTACTGGATTGCAAGGTGAAACTGGTCCAACTGGATTGCAAGGTGAAACTGGTCCAACTGGATTGCAAGGAGAAACTGGTCCAACTGGATTACAAGGTGAAACTGGTCCTACTGGTCTACAAGGTGAAACGGGTCTACAAGGTGAAACGGGTCCTACTGGATTGCAAGGCGAAACTGGTCCAACTGGATTGCAAGGTGAAACGGGTCATACTGGTTTGCAAGGTGAAACTGGTCCTACTGGATTGCAAGGTGAAACGGGTCCAACTGGATTGCAAGGTGAAACTGGTCCTACTGGATTGCAAGGCGAAACTGGTCCTACTGGTTTGCAAGGTGAAACTGGTCCTACTGGTTTGCAAGGTGAAACTGGCCCTACTGGATTACAAGGTGAAACGGGTCCTACTGGATTACAAGGTGAAACGGGTCCAACTGGATTGCAAGGTGAAACGGGTCCAACTGGTTTACAAGGTGAAACTGGTCCTACTGGATTACAAGGTGAAACGGGTCCAACTGGTTTACAAGGTGAAACTGGTCCTACTGGATTGCAAGGTGAAACGGGTCCTACTGGATTACAAGGTGAAACTGGTCCTACTGGCCCAACTGGTCTACAAGGTCCTACTGGATTACAAGGTCCTACTGGCCCAACTGGTTTGCAAGGTGAAACTGGTCCTACTGGCCCAACTGGTTTGCAAGGATTACAAGGTGAAACTGGTCCTACTGGTTTGCAAGGTCCTACTGGCCCAACTGGTTTGCAAGGATTACAAGGTGAAACTGGTCCTACTGGTTTGCAAGGTCCTACTGGCCCTACTGGATTACAAGGTCCTACTGGCCCTACTGGATTACAAGGTGAAACTGGTCCTACTGGTTTGCAAGGCCCAACTGGTTTACAAGGCCCAACTGGTTTACAAGGCCCTACTGGATTCATTCGCATTTCTGGAACTAACTACTCAGATTATGTTTTCTGGAACTCCACTACATCAAATTGGGATGTAGATAACAATAAAATACATATAGGTTCAAATGCGGGACAAATAAATCAAGGCGCCAATTCCATTGCCATTGGTGCAAATGCGGGACAAACGAATCAAGGCGCCAATTCTATTGCCATCGGATACAATGCCAACATCGTGGGGACAAATAACATCTTTCTCAATGCAAGTGGTATTGCGGGTACATTCAGTCAAACGGGGGCCCTTTATATCAATCCAATTAGAACCACGGTTACGGGAGCAACGGGCAATTTAGTCGTTTATGATAATGCCACCCGAGAAGTCACAAACAATAGTTCCAACTACATTGACACAAATGGTTCTTTGAATCTCTCAAGCACATTTTATTTGAATACCATTGCAGAAAGGATTGAATCAGTTACGATTAGTTCAAATGCAATCCCATGTAATTATTTAACATCGGGAATATTTCGCATTACAGGTAATGTCACTGCATTATTTAGAACAAATATCACCAATTTACCTTCAAACACTGATTCAACAAGAAACTATATGATTACTTTGGTCTATACTGTATCTGGTTTATTTTATTCAAATTCAGTTTCTATAAATGGTACAACTGCTGTTACTCCCAAATACAATGGAGGAACACCAACTGCTTTAACAGCGAGCAGTTATATATTGCAACAAATTATGTTTACATACCATAACTCAACTCCGATAGTATTAACGACAATAAGTGAATTCAAGTAATATGTTCAAATAGTTAGTTACGACGTTTACGTGTCTTCTTTGACGTAAACAATCGCCGAATGGAACCCAGATTATCCTTGATTAATCCAATCGCCTCTTGAAAGTAAGACCGACATAAAGGCTTCAATGAATCCAATTCAGACTCGCACACCCATTTAATTTCCGCCTTTTCAAATATTTTCGTATTTTGAATGACTTTAGGGTCTAAATGTTTCTGCAAAAACCGTTGATTATTATTGTAATAAATCGGCAACCATTCATTGTATTCCATGGGACAAACAAACATGGTATAATTTCCAAACTTTATTTTGTGCGTTCCACCCTTTAGTAACGCACGAATCTCTTTATCTCCTCCTAAAAATCCGGTCAACTCTTCTTGGGCTTCTCGAATGACGGTAGTCATAATTGTTTCTCCCGGGTCCACCCCGCCACCAAAATCACTCCATCCGGGAGTATCGGCATATTTGTTTTCTTTTCCAAACAAAAAATAGATTTTTCCATTTAAAATGGCAACGGGTAATATTCCAGCACCCATGTGAATATAATATACTTATATTATAATAATTCATGCCAGCTACTAGACGAAATATAAAACGTCGCTCTTATTCTCCCTCTATAAACAAACGCCTTGTATCGCGTCGTTCATCCCGTTCCAGAAACCCCATTGTAAAATGCAACAACTACAATGCCTTTTTATTAAAAGAACCCATCCAAATTGGGGTCAACAATAAATGTTATCCATACAATATGCCTATTGCTCGGCAATTTTTGTTGGACAATTTGCGGGCAAACAAACATTTGAATCCCAAGAAAATCATCACCCCCATTCAGTCTCATTCGAATTGCTGGTTCAACACTATGTTTGTCACCTTCTTTATGAGCGACAAGGGACGTAAATTCTTCCATTTCTTTCGTCAAATGATGATTGAAGGCAAACGTGCGAACGGAGAACCCATTCCACCCCATATTTGGCATGCCTTTGCGCTTCTCAATTTTGCCATTGAAGCGTGTTTAACCGGCAACGAATACGCTTATAAATTGAATACCAACAAAATTATTCACGACATTTATCTAGCGGTCACAAGGGAAGGAAGTATTCCGATGAACATCGTGGATGTGGATTATGCCAACAATCCAATTGGATATTACAAAGAAATAATGGATTATTTGAATGTCCAAGATATTGATTTAGTGAATCTGTATATCTACGATAAGAATTGGTTAAAAAAGGTGGAAGATGTTGTTAGAAAAAGAGAAAAACCGCCACATATTATTGTGCTGGAAGTCATGGATGGAGCCGGGGATGATGCGGGTTATTCGGGAATTATCAACAACAAACAAAAAGAATTCACTGTGGGTCCTTATAAATATGCATTGGACAGTAGCGTGGCAAGAGATATAGGTAAAGAACACTTTTGTGCGATGATTACTTGTGAAGGAACCGAATTTGGATATGATGGGGCTAGTTTTCATCGACTGGTGCCAATGAAATGGAAACAAAATCTGAATAAAAATGAAAAATGGAAATTTAAGGGAACTGAACATGAACCGGGAGACCCGCTTTATTGGTCATTTATGCATAGCTACCATATGTTGAATTATTATAGAGTCGAATAAGTTATTAGAACAATATATCTTATTAGTGTATGAGTTCCGACAAAGAACAACAATATAAAAAAATTAGTGGTTTGATTTTGAATCATCCGAATAAAGATGGAAGTGGCACTAACAGAAGAGATGCAATTGAACCTCTTTCAGAGATCGAGAACATTACTGAATTATTAAAAAAATATTATAAAAAAATAGATTTTAAAACAATAGTAGATAACCGATTTAAAAATGTTAATGAATTAATTACACTGGTTGAAGATAAAGAAGCCGAAACCCGTTTAAAAGAATTAGAAGAAGGACAAGTTGCAGACGCAAAAGAACAAGTTGCAGATGCAAAAGAAGAAGTTGCAGATGTAAAATCACAAGAAGTAATATCAACTGCACAAGCAATATCGGAACTAGACTCAAACGAGATTACTATAGAAATGGATTCATCATTTGAAGCCAAATTGAAAGAAATGGAAGCAAAACTTCCCCCCAAATTAGTTGATAATGAAAATAAAGGTGGTTTCTTGAGTTATAAAGACATATCAGACAAAGAATTTTGTTACAAATTTTTATATTGTTATTTGAATAATAAAGACAATCAAACAAATGAAATTAAAGCAATATGCAAAGATATTTTTAATGTTTATAAGATAGAAAATGGTAATCCTATGGAGGATTTTTCTAGTTATACAAACGATAACATAATAAGCAACATTACATTTGATGTAGGATTTATCATTAATGTGGAGACAACAAAAGGAGGTGCTTCCGCAATACCAACTCAAAAAAGAAGACCTAACAAACCCAAAAAACGTAATCACACTATTAAGGATATGGTTAGGGTAAAGACGAGATAAAAATATGTTGTATTAATGTAATAAGACATGAATAAAACAATCAAAAAAAAGAAGAGCACAAAAAACAAAACACAAAAAAAACGGATTCAACGTGGGGGAGTCTTGGACAAAACACAAATCGACGAAATAAAGAAAAAAATATCATCATATCTACTATTATCATCAAGTACAAAAGTAAAAAATGAATTAAAAAAAAATATTGACAAATTTTTTTCAGTATATGTTTCTGGTAAAGACCCATCCCCGATAGGAAAAAAATTAAAACAAATTTTTGAAATGATTCAAACAGTCAATTTAATTTCGGAAGAAAATAATACCATACAATCTTATTTAAATCTTAGTAAATACGATGAAATTATGAAATTTTTACAAAACAAAATCAACGAAATTCCAAAACCCAAATCGGAACCCCTAAAACAAACAACCAATTTAAATGACCCAGTAAATAATCTAGATCCGGATGAAAGGTCAACTGCAGAAGGAGAACAAGATGCAAAAGAACAACAACAACAACAAGAAGCAGAAGAAGCAGCGGCGAAATTAAAAGCTATTGCAGAGGCAAAAGAAGCAGCAGATAAACTAGAAGCAGAAAGACTAGCAAAAGAAGAATTAAAAGCGGAAGAAGAAGAAGCTGAGAATTTAAAAAGAGACGCGAAAATACAAGCATATTTTGCAGCAAAAAGACTAGCAAAAGAAGCAGAAGCAGAAAGACTAGCAAAAATAGAAGCAGATGAAGCAGAAGCAAAAAGACTAGCAAAAATAGAAGCAGATGAAACAGAAGCAAAAAGACTAGCAAAAATAGAAGCCGAACGAGAGGCAGCAAGACTAAAAGCACTTGCAGAAGCAAAAGAAGCAGAAGCAGAAAGACTAGCAAAAGAAGCAGAAGAAGCAAAAAGACTAGCAAAAATAGAAGCAGATGAAGCAGAAGCAAAAAAAGAATTACTTGCAAAACAACTAAAACAAGATGCACTAGAAAAACAACTAAAAGATGCAGCAGAAGCAAAAGAAAAAGCAGAATTACTTGCAAAACAACAAGAAGCTGCACAAAAGGCAAAAGAAGAAGATGCAAGAGTAAAAGCAGATGCGGCGAGAGTAAAAGCAGTGAAAGTAAAAGGAGAAATAATGAGAACCCCTCAACAAATATTAGATGAGAATGGACTGTTACCTCCTATTCGATATGAAAAACTAAAAAAAATATCAAATAATGAAACAACAGTTCTTTTTTCAAATCGGACGTTTGTATATAATTTAATTTATGACGACCCACAAAATAATATGAACAAACGGTGGTTAGAAATTGCGATTTATTTATACACAGAGATTTATGTAGACACAGAATTAGACAATCAAACCATTAAAATTACATCTATTGATATAACAAATCCCATTATTGCAAAATCATTCGGCACAAGTATAGATGAAGAAGAGTTAGATGATGTACTAACAAAAACCGAATTCGCTACTAATACAAAATGGGTTAAAAATATAGAAGTGAATGTCCATGAACCAAGTCCAAAAGGAGCTGCCCCTACGAACAAATCAGAGACATACATCCATTACAAAAGAATTAGGTAACCATATTAAATGTATTCCGTCTTATTATAGATACTATGAATCCGAGTGAAGAACAACAACTTGTCATTGATTCCATTAAAAATGGATACAATGTGAAAGTCGACGCCGTCGCCGGTTCGGGAAAGACAACCACCGTTCTTTGCCTTGCCGACCAAATGTCCGACAAAATCATTATTCAACTAACATACAATGCCGAATTAAAAGAGGAAGTCGCTGCCAAAAAAGAAAAATACAGTCAAGACATGTGTCTAGACGGGCTCTCCATTTACACCTATCATGGACTCGCCACCAAATTCTACACGGAACAAGCCAAACGAGACATTGGTATCAGCCAAATCATTACTACGAACATGTCAACCCGTAAAAAACTGCCTCCCGTCAATATATTAGTCATTGACGAGATTCAAGATATGAATGCCCTTTATTATCAATTTGTATGCAAGTTTATTCGCGACTTGAACCGAGATGTGCAATTGTTAGTGTTAGGGGATAGTTATCAAGGATTGTATGAATTCAAAGGAGCCGACACCCGTTTTCTGACTTATGCGTGTTCTTTATGGGAAGGTCATTCATCGTACCCCTTCAAATCATTGAAATTATCCACCTCATACCGCGTAACAAATCCAATTGCCGATTTTGTGAATGAAGCTATGTTAGGTTATCCTCGAATTCAAGCCCATAAGTATGGCCACAATGTTCTCTTTATTCGTCACACCAATTCATTTGACACTGCTCGGATTATTGCACATCGAATACTAGAGCAACTTCGGAATGGATTGAAGCCGGACGACATTTTTATTTTGGCGGCCTCTGTAAAATCGCCAAATTCCCCCCTCAAAATAGTGGAAAACATATTAGTCTCCCAAGGGTATCCATGCTATATTCCCATGAATGAAACGGCTTCCATCAAAAGCAGTGTTATTAAAAATAAAATCATATTTGCTTCTTTC
>Ga0209353_10002026_pt1 | contig 11292 bp, 22 predicted proteins | sample LauGreSpBDMM15SD_2_FD_187561 | JGI IMG/M metagenome (GOLD analysis project Ga0209353, IMG submission 187561) | Freshwater lake microbial communities from Lake Michigan, USA - Sp13.BD.MM15.SD (SPAdes) (version 2) | ecosystem: Environmental > Aquatic > Freshwater > Lake | place: Lake Michigan...
GAGTTGCTCGTTGTGTTACACCGACAATGTCGGTGTCAAGTCTGGCATTCTGAAATGTTGAGACCATGGTAGCATAGTTTGAGGGTTGGTTTTTGGCATCTGTAGTGATAAAGGTGCTGACAGTTGTGATTTGATTCACAATGCCCACACCATTAAGCACATCAATGAGAGGTTCTTGTGCAATTTGATCAGAGTCAACATAGATGTATTTGAAGTTCTTCAAGTATAACGGATTGCCCTGGGTATCCCATGGCAGTTCCTGTGTCAATGTGTAACCACTGACCTTATTGGCTCGAAAGTAATCAAGTATTTCTGTTCTCATCTAACTCTCCGTAGATTCCACACACCCGGCTGTTTGTCAGCTGAGTCTATGGTAGCAGACTCGTCAAAATTATACCAGTCGCCGGCAGTGATTAACTCACCAAACAACAGATCATATTTCTGTTGATAGTAAGCCATCTTGCGACGCTCTGCTGAGTCTTCGTTGGAGAAGTCAGCAATGTATGGAAGAATGTAGTTATAAAATGCATAGTAGCAACACAGGTCTGTGAAGTCGTCTTCGCGGGCTTGAATCAGGGTAGGATCCAAGGGCGGGACATCAGCCACAGTGTTGATCTGGATAGCAGACGCACCTGTGTTACGAGCAATAAAATAACTTCTCCACCATGAGGTAGATCTCAACAGTTCTAGTATTCTAGCAGTAGAGCGGATCAGTTGATCCTGAATGTAATTTGCGTCAAGGCCTTCATTTTGTTCAAACAATCGTGCGTCCAAAGCATCAAGGTCTTCGCTGGTGGCGAAGCTCAATACTGTGCCGCTAAATGAGATGAAAGCCATGATGTCAAGAGCCGATCAAGGGTTGATGCTAGAGTCGAACTTCAAGTGACGACCATAGCCGTCTTGCAATTCGCCAACACCATAATAAGCACTGCAAACAATGTCATCACCCAGGAAGGCAGCACGACGCTGTGTCTCAATTGCGATATCGCCAATCATGCCAAGTCCCAAAGCATCACGCTGGAACACAGCACCAGCATAATCGCCAGCTGTGCCAGTGTCAACAATGTTTGATGTTTCATAAACAGGAATACCTGCCAACATGCCAACAAAGCCTGTTCTCATTGCTTCATTTGCGTTTTCACCGTAGGCACCCATTGTGAATGGAGTGTTACCTGAAGTTGTTAATGCTGCCTTCAAGTCATAAGCAATTTCTGGATGCAACACGCAGACCATGCCTTCTGTTGGAACAGCGGCAGCTTTTAGTGTGGCAACTGCTTTGAAGATGTCGGCAGCTGTGATAACTTGTGTGAAGTTGCCATAACCTGCGGCAAAACTTCCAAACAATGCACACAGGTCCTGGTCCATCTTTCTGGCCACGGCCTCTCCAAAAAGTCTTCCTAGGTCAGCAACCACATTACTTGCCGCTGATGTGCGAGCCAAGTCTGTTAGCAATGTGCGGATAGCAACAGGAGTAATTGTGAGTTGTGCTGTGTTGGTTGACACTGCTGTGTTTGTTACTTCATTACCTTCTGTAACTGCGGCTGCAGTCTGGATTGGATAAATCGGCACATTTACATGGGTTCCCTGAGCAGGAGCCAAGGTGTAGTTTTTTACCAAGCCACGCATGATTGATCTCTCAGACGCCACAAACATGGCCTCCTGGATTATCTCGGGTAGTAAGTCGTTTAGTGTTGTTGTGGTTGAACCGGCCATAATATATTTTCCTTAAATTTTAGGCTAGACCGCTGGCTTTGCGATATTGTGCATATAGCTTGCGGTCTTCTGGACTTTTCATATCCAGTTTGGTGATATCGACCTTGTTGCTTGTGCCTCCTCTACCCACATTTGACTGTGTGTTTGTGGTAGCAGGTGCGGCTGAAACAAAATGCGGATTCGAATCTAAAAATTCCCGCACTAGGTCATCAACTGCAAGTGGTGCTCCAGAGTCCGTGTAACGAACAGCACCTTTGGCATCAACAATCTCTACATCACCTTCTGAGTTGAGTCTAAGGTTGGGCTGTAGTAAACTACGCACTTGATCAGGATTGACGGCACGATACTTTGCGGCAGCATTCAACACCGGAGTGTTGACCTTATACTCTTTGATGATTAAATCTCTTTTGGAGATCTCAGCATCTTTTTTAGCAGCCATGTCTTGCAGGGTCTTTTCAAATTCACCACGCTTGAGTTGTTGTTCCTGAGCTCGCTTTTCAGCCTCAGTCTTTAACACACGCAGTTGATCTGGATCACCTAGGTCTTCATAGGGTTTTAACAATTTCTTTTCCAATGACCCCTTCATGCGGGCCATCATGTTGTCTACCTCTTGTTGACTGTAAGTCTTGGTTGCTGTAGCCTGATTTTCAGATGTGTCTGCGGCACCAGTTGCCTCATTTGCCAATGTATTGTCTGACATCGTTGCATCGCCTTTTCATAAAAGTTAGTAGTATATTTATAGATTATACAAAATCTCGGGTATTACTTGTAGGGTCTTGGCGGTTTTGGACGCTTCTTATTCTTTTCTGTTCGCATGCCGCGGGCTGGTAAGGGTCTTGTCATGATTTCTCCAATTGATTAAGGATACTCCTGGACCAGGCCAATCCTGCGGGTCCACCCCACAATAGATAGGCCTGTGTGCCTGGAGTTTCAGAACCGGGTTTGTAATACACCCGGGCTCTGCTGAGGAAACTGAATGTTCTGCGAACAGTGTCTAGACTAACTGGTTCACGGTTGGCAAATTGATTTGCACGGGCTAGGCCCACTGCTGTGCCGCCACGACTGCTACGAGGTTGCTGTGCTCGCATGGCCAGGCCACGACGGGCAGCCGCTGCCATTTGCTCTGTGGCACGGTATGTGGCCATTAGAGCTTTTCACCTGGGGGTGGTCTGTAGCCTGATCTATAGGCAGCTTGCCCTTGACGGGTGGCCCGTTCTTTGGCATCAGCACCTGTGTAGATCTTGCCTGTTGTGCCCCAGCGGTAACCAGTTTTGCCATTGGGTCCAGGAACTCTCTGAACAGGCATTATGAGTCCTCCCGCATGTGTTCGATCTCTTCTTCAATAACACCTTCCCAGGCTCTGCACCACCAGGTGGCGTTGACAGTTTCATCCCACTTGGAGCAACCAGCTGTGATTGGATCAAAGTATGAGCAGTTGGCACAGTTCTCTCCTGCGGGCACACCTGGTGTGTTAGCAGGAACATAGGCATTGGGCAAGCCATCTGTGTTGGTCAAATACTTTGCTGGCTCTTCTTTGCCCAGCAGTTCCAAGATCTCATAATCAATCACCTTGAACACGCCAGGATCAGTGGCAGTCTCTTTGGCAATCCTTAGAGTCTGCATGTTGTTCTCTACATCACGAATGTTGAAGCTGCCTGGATACTCCACATGACCTGTCCACTCAGAGCCCATGTAGTTGGCAAATATGCTCCAGATTTGTTCTTCCGCAAGTTCTAGATTGTCTGCCTTGGCACTGAGTCGTGCATTCAGCAATTGGAATTCTGTTTGCATGGCCACACCTGAAAGTGTTCTTGACTCAGTAGCACGAATGGCACCGGTGTTGGACATCTTGTCTATGACCTCAACTAGGTTTTGTTTCACATCTAACATGGCTGAAAGTTCAGCACCATTGTAGTCCAGGATATAGGGTTTTAATCCTGGATCTAAATTGTCGGGCATTTGTATGATTGAGCCTGCACCAATGCCTGCTTGTGTCTCAGGTGTTTTCACAAGTGAGGGGTGGCTGTCAATGCGAATTGATTGTTCTATTTCTGAGTTGATGTTGTATAACATTCGTTGTGTGTCAGCAATGTCTGTAATATCACTCACACCAATACTGCGAACATTTGATCTCAAGTTGTAGGCACAGATGGCAGGAATGTAACCTAGACCATTTGCTTCAGTAACATCGCTTGTGATGGCTTTTTTCTTGTTGTCAATTGAAATAGTTTGTATGGTGTCCGGTGTCCAGATCTTGATTGTTTGACCTGAGTCTGTGAACTCTTCAATGTATTTGAGATACACCAATTCATAAACACCTGTGCGTGATCTTTTCCATTCCCAATCAGTAACAGCAAGTGGAGTCATTAGGTTTAGGTAAGGACGCACACCCAGGGCCTGTTCATCAGCCAGGGTAATGGCACCTGTGTTGGGTTTGGCCACAAGTATCCAACAAGCACCAAACACACTGGCCCATGTGGCCACATCTTTCATAAAGCTGTTCATGCTACGACCATCAAGGTCAGCATCCTGTAGAAAGCTCAACACTTCAGGTGAATTGCTGAGTGTGCCAAACTCACGATCAGGTTCTTCTCTAAACAAGAATGAATTATACACCTGTATGGTCGAGGCACAGTGATTGTCTAGTGGTGTTGAATAAAGTCTGGCTTGATACTCTGCGGCTGTCTCCAGCTGATATCTTGTGAGGTAGGCACCTTCACGATACTCTTGCCCGCCCATGTAGCTCTGATAAAGATACTGCCAGGTGGTTCTGAAACGATTGTATTCTACATTGGCACTGAGTGCTTCTGAGATCTGTTCGTCTATTGTTTGATTTACGCTCATGCTTTTGCTCCAATTGAGTGACCCCAACGCTGTGGTGCCTGGGGTTCTATGTTGCGGCGAACAGGCCACACATAGTCGAAATAATATCTGGCTGCATCTGTAAGGTGATCGTAGCCGCTGTCTTTGTCTGGCTGTGAGGTGCCAGGTTTGTAGTTGTGTCGTTCAAGACACTCTATGAGTCTTCTGCACCGTGGATCCACAAAGAATCTTTGTTCGCCAAGGCTGTTGCACAACATACTATTTACAGCATTCACTCCGTCCTTGATGGCATTGTGTGCTCTAGGTGCTAGGACCTTGAAGCCTGCGTTACGCAAGATGCTGTGGTCTGTAACACCCGTGGCAGCCTTGGTTGAACCTGCTGAACCTGCTGGGTCTGGATACACAGTGATTCGTTCTGCACGATGTTTGTTATACCGTGAACGGATTTCTTGAACCAGTTCTTGTGTGTTAGAGCCGTATATTTCAATTTCGTCGATTGCCCACACATGATTACCACTCCTTGCAAATACCACTGCTGAGATGGGATTCAAGTTGAAGTCACAACCTATTTCAATGGCTGAAGGTATTTCACCTGACCATGGTTGAACATTCTTGAGTCTATCAAACGCATACCATACGCGATTGCCTGCAGTGACAAATGTGGCTTCAAACTCCTGCTGAAATGTTCTTGCATCCAGTAGTTTACGAGCTTGATCTATTTCTAGTTCATCAACATTGCCACCTTGCAGTGTGGTGTATTGAAAACTGCTCCATGTGTCAGGATCCTCTTGAGGCATCTGATACAGATCATATGACCAATTGCTCATGCCTCGTGGTGTGCCAATGAACAAGGCCCGGCCTTGTTTGTCAGCTAATGTGGGTCGTAGCACTTCATAAAATGCTTCAGGACCAATGTCCGCAAACTCGTCCATCACAAGAAAGTCTAGGCCAACACCACGCAGGCTGTCTGCATTGTCAGCACCTTTTAAACTGATCCTGGATCCATTCTTGAGATCAATGCTGAGTTCACTTTCATTCACACGCTCACACCAGTTTAGGTCTTGTAGTTTGTATTTGAGTTTACGCCACACAATCTGTTTGGCCTGGCGATATGTGGGAGCAACAAACCAAACTTCTCGTCTGGGTTCCGCTGCCTCTTTACACAGTTCTCTAATGGCCAGGTGTGTCTTGCCAAAGCGTCGTCCACATATGGCAACTCTGAATCTTGTGGGACTCTGAGCAATTGTTCTTTGTGCCGCACTTAGAGGCATCAGTCGTCTGTCCAGGGCAAGGCACGACCATCATCAGGTTTGGAATCTTGTGGGCGGCCAACTATGCGATCAAACACTGAGGCAAATGCCTGTGCATCACCTTCTCTACGAGCCCGCATCAACACAGCCCAGGCCGCATTGTGTAGTTCACTGGCCCACTGTGCTTGATACTCATTAATGGTCTGTCGCATGACTTCACGCATGGCTTTCTTTTCACGACGCTTCTTCATGTGTGCTTCACGCTGTTCAGGCGTGAGGGTCTTGAGAAAGTCAGCATAAGGTGCTGTGCCTGGCTTCCAGATCTGTGGTAGATTCTTGTTTGCAGCCATTGTTAAATTTCGTTGTTGGCTTCTAAGATATCTGCCACCATACGCGGTGTGAGCACTAGAACGGAATCCCAGCCTTCATGCAGGGGATCAGGTTCAGTCACAGGTGTTCTAGCCATGAAGCTCTTGCACATGGCCACAAGTTCACCTGGGGAGAGTAATTTTGAGTCAGTCATTGCAATTATTTAGCAATGACGGATTTTTTTCTCTTTGTTATGAGTGGTTTCAGGGAATTCCAAACGGATAGCTTCCAGCACAGTTTCCAAGGCCTGTTCACGACCTTGTGATTTGATCATGCGTTGCAGGATTGATTGTATGCGAAGTCGTTCCAAGAGTGTGTGTATGCGTATGTTACTCATTTGATATAACCTAGGGTTTGACCATGTGTGTTTGTGATGCGTGTTCTGCCTTGTGCGGCACCACACCATGTGGGAAAGTTTTGTTGGCTATAGCCTGCGGGCTTGAGGCGACTGCCATCCAGCTTGGAGAACTCCTGTGACTGACAAGGATCGCGGCTGTCATAGTAGTTGGCCAGGAACGAGGGAGGTGTTGCACAACCTGTTAGAAGTAAGCATAGGGCAAGGTATTTCATTCTGCTATCTTTCTTGGGCGACCACGGGGCTTGCCACTAGGAGTTAAACTGGGAGTTAATGATTTTGCTTTGGGTGGTGGTGCATTAGGGTCAGGTTCAGGCACAGCATCCACAAGATCAAAGAACTCATTCACATCGTCTTCGTTGTTGGGATCTTTGCCCATGAGTTTGCACCACTTCAAGTGAATGCGTTCGCGTTCATCTAGGTCTAGCAATCGGTAGACACTCCAGGTGGGTAATTTCATTCTGCTGTCTCCACTACTTTCATGATGTTTATGGTGTAACCTGCTTCATCGTATGGTGTGAGTTTGTCAACAAACTGCATCATGTCATCAGTAACAGTTTGCAAAACAACAGCATGAGTTTTGGGATGATACACTGTGATTAAAACTATCATTTGAGATTCTCCATTTGGTTATAGATGCGTTGCAACAGGGCCTGCTGGGCACACTTCCACACAGCCGCATTGGGATTGGGATTGTCACTGTCCAGGCGTGTCATTTGTGCAATGCGTTCTAGGTCGCCTAGCACAGCTTGACCATTGTCAGTGCTGAATAGTGCTCGATAATCTGCTTTCATTTGGAAATACCTTTGCGAAGTTGATGTTTAAGTTTGAGTCCGGCACTGATCTTTGCACGGTGCTCTTGTGTGAATGTTTTGCCTTTGAGTCTGGCACTCATCTCAGCACGCCTGGCCTCATTGTGTTGCCAGGCTAGCAGGGCGTTTTTGGACCTTTGTTTTGCCAGTTCTGGATTGTTCGCAAAACTATTGCGGACAGCCTGAGAGATTTTGGCAGCTAACTCTGGTGGCGTATGCCAAAGACCTCGGCGGGCAGTTCGGGATCGGGCAGTGTTTACAGGTGCCACAGGCACTTCTGACACCATGGCATCCAACCAAGAATTGTCTTGATCATCGTATGTCATTTTGGTTCCTTTGGTATGTAATAGACTTCAGTAGGGCGTGTTTTGAGCCACTTGCCAATCTTGCAATTCACATCTCTAACACCTTGTGCATACAACCAATTGTGAAAAAGTATTCTGGATGCAAACACTCCCACAGGAGTCATCATAGCACGAGTCTTGCCAGCAGTGACCCGGGCACCATGTCCAGGTGCCTTAGGGCGACCTTTTAGGGTGGCACTGGTTTTGGCACGGGTCTCTGCTGAAATGGTTTTGCCTAGATTGGCCTGCCTGAGTTTCTCGCGAGTGTGTGCTTTGACAATACGGCCTGTGTTGTTGGCTCTAACCTTGGCACCATGACTAGGAGGCATAACACGACCTCTACTGGCGGCACCAATTTTGGCACAAGTTTCTGCAGACAAGGTCTTGCCCAAGTTCATTTGCCTAAGTCTCTCACGCATCTCTGCACCCCAGGTCCATTTGGCACTTGAACTAGTGCTCACTTGCTTGGTAGACTTGGTATTGACAGGCTCTGCTGTGACCTGTGCGTCCAACCACGAATTGTCGGTATCATGATCGTATGTCATTGCTTACACCTTCAAGAAAGGTTGGCAGTTGGCTTGCCAGTCTGTGGGGTCTGCGTTGATCTCTGCCGCAATCTTCTGGGGCAAACGCAGGTCTAGTGTGTTGATGTCGTCCAAGTTCTCCAACAAATACTTGAGCAACGCCAACTTGTGATCTGATGTCAACGCAGTGCGTGGGTCTTTGGCCAGATAATCATGATTCACAACCATGTTGAACACCTGTGCGAACTTGCGTTCGCGTGTGTGCCAGCCCATGGGCCAATTGGTAGTGCGACTGTAGATAGCCGCCATGTGCTGACTGCGACGACCTTGTGTGCTCTTGCTCATTGTGATATTGGAACAAATGATAAGTGTGCCGTTGTAAACATAGTCAGTGACTACTGTGCCATTGATAATGGGCTGACGACTGCTCTCGTAGCTCACACGACGATTGTCAGGGTCAGTAGCGGCTTTGACAAAGCTCAAGCCCATCTCGTGTTGAAACACATCATCACAGTCGTCCAGCACCACAATCTGGCCCTTGCGACGATACAAATACAACAAGGTAAACAATTGCAGTGGAGTCACATGACCTTTAACAATCTTGTAGTCTTCACCTTCTGTCTTGCCTGCGGCTTGCAGTGCCTGTGCTACCACAAAGCTCTTGCCCAGGCCAGGAGGGCCCTGGAGAATAGCATTCTTGTGTGTGCCGCGAAGCACTTTGGCCACGAACTTCTCTGTGCGTGTTTGGTAGGCTTGCACATCTGCAATCTGCTCTACCAGGGCGGGAGTAAAAATAGGGTCTGAAATGATCTCTGAGTAGTGATCAATGGTGTCGTTTAATACTGACATTTGGAGTCCTTTAGGTTAAGTTAAGTTTTTTATGACCTGCTTTTTGCAGTTCATGTTAGTATTGTAACACAAACTGCTTTTGTGGTCAACCTTTTAGTGGCGGGCACCACGCATGCATGAGTCTGTAAAACCGGCTGTTTTGCCCAGTAACTCACTGCCCAATAACACCGTGAGCACCACTTTGCTAGACTGGGCTATGACCAAAACTACAGGAGTGCTGGCATCGCGACTGGCCCAAAATTCGCAGATCTGACCATTGTAAAACTCGGTCTTAGATTTAAAAAATGCTGATGAGATGTTCACATCGTCCTTTGTAGTAACAGAAATTTTTAAACGCTGTTGCATACGCTCTGCGGCGTGAAAGCTAAACAATACTTTTTGCATATAAGTGCCCTGTTAAGTTAAGTTAAGTTAAGTTCTTATGGGCTGTTTTTTGATCCCATACAAGTATTATAGCAAAAGGCGATTTTTAGGTCAACCTTTTTGTTGTTGTAAAAAAGCCACAAAAAAGCCCCGTTTTAAGGGGCTTTTGGCACTGCTAGTTTTAGGCAATGTCATAGTTCTGTCGTATGCTGTAGTCAGCATCATCCAAACCATTACGCATGTCCTTTGCCATGTCGCGGATGCTAGCTCGATCACTACACCAAATCTGACGACATGAGTAAGTGGGTCTGCCGTTCTTTGCAGTAAACTCCTCATCAATCTCGTGGAAATTGATCACATAAGCACGATCACCCTCCTTACCAAATAACTGGGTATGCTGATAGGTATTGGTTTGGACCAGATACTCAGCAATGTTATCAGATGGTGGGTTATGAAGCCAATCACGGGTGCAAATACGATGTAGCAAAACATCTTTGGGGTTCTTAGTTTTGCCCAAATCAGTAGTAAAATACACGAATTCTGGCTTACCAATGCGTGTATGACGAATAGCCAAAATGTCTACTTCTAGAGTAGGCATCGTCCGTGGACCTGCGGCTTTAAGTGCGTCGATCTCTGCTTTACGCTGTTTGGCCTGTCCCATATCAGATACCTCCTGAACGAGCCAGCAGGGCTACCAGCAAAGCACTGGGAGTGGCACCGGGCAATTGATCACGGGCTACGCCGCGGCTTTGAGCAATGCGACCGCTCATTGAGCGATAGTCGCGGCTGAGTTTCCATAGTTTTGACATATAATAGTCCCTTATGTTATGAACCAAATTGCGAAGTGCTTTTTTAAGTTCATAGTGTATTGTAGCAGATCACGAATATTAGGTCAACCTTTTGCTGTTGCGTTTTTACAACACTCTCACAGCCACAGGCTGATAGTTGCCACCATGAACATGGCCAATGTATTCATATGGGATCTGTTGCTCTTGCCAGGCTCTAAACTCATGTTGTGCCCAGTTGGGATAGTTCCAGTATTCATCAAACACAATGATGGTGCCTGATTGTATTCTTGTGCGTAGGTGCTCAAACACATCACAAGTGGCCTGATACAGATCACAGTCAATATGGATCAGGCTGGCCGAGCCAGGGTGTTGTTGGAGCCAGCCAGGCAAGGTCTGGTCAAAGCGTCCTATCACCAGTTCAACTGTGGCAGGCACTTGTGGTGGTGCCTGTGCAAAGGTGCCTGCTGGCATACCATTCCAGTCTTCATAGATGCCTTCAAAGCCATCAAAGCCTGCGATGTCGCGAGTGGGAAACATTTCAGCCCAGTGTCTAATGCTACGGCCTGTGGCCACACCAAACTCCAAGATCAAACCGCCCTGTGGCACTTGCTGGGCCACTGCTTGGTGTAGTCGCAAGTCGCTGGCATAACTGGGCACTCCGGCAAAATGCTGGTCATGGTAGGCCAAGGCATCTTGTGTGCGTTGCGGTCTGGGTGCGTTGCGATAACGCCAGGCTTGTTTGATGTCGTCTAACAGGTAGTTCATGTCACACTCCAGGTTGTTTGTTCCAAGCACCTAGATCACGGCACTCACGCACCAACCATGAGTCATCAAGTTCTAGGCTACGGCGTGCCAGTCGCAGGGCAGTGGCCTCGTCCATGGCCTCTACTTCTATGGGTTCTGTCATGGGCCACTTGAAATCAGCACCTGGTGCGGGCTTTTGGTGGAATCTAACGGTAAAAACATGAGCCATACGGGGCATAGTGATCTCCTACTGGGCTGTGTATTTTGCGAAGTGCTTTTTACATCCCATACAAGTATTATAGCAAATCGCGAATTATAGGTCAACCTGTTTTTTGTCGTATAAAAACAACAGATTTTG
>Ga0209353_10002029_pt1 | contig 11267 bp, 10 predicted proteins | sample LauGreSpBDMM15SD_2_FD_187561 | JGI IMG/M metagenome (GOLD analysis project Ga0209353, IMG submission 187561) | Freshwater lake microbial communities from Lake Michigan, USA - Sp13.BD.MM15.SD (SPAdes) (version 2) | ecosystem: Environmental > Aquatic > Freshwater > Lake | place: Lake Michigan...
ATACTTTTTAAAGTATCATAACTAAACTCTTGCATACTTCTTTTAGCGTGGAATATAACATCGGTTCTTTTAACAGAACCTATTAATTTTCCAGTACCAACATACGCAACCATGAAATTATTTACAATATCGTTTAAAGATATATAAGAATAACTACCATAATTTTCTTCAACAGTATCACCATAAGCGTAACTATTAGGATTTGATGGTATACCATAATTACCGCCGTCTAAAGTTTTTAATTGTACAACAACATAAGTACCTATTCCAAAATCTATAGGATTAACGTTATAAATTGTATTACCAACTACATCATATTTAGCAAATGGAAAAACACTTGACCCAAGAAATTCAGTAAAAGTACCAGGAAATCCAGTAGGACTTGTATATAGTTTAAAATTATTTAAAGCATAATCAATATCGTTTGGATCATCACTTCCAAATATTAAGTCTGTATTAAAGGTTGTTGTAAAACTATTTGTTGGTATCGCAGGACCTGGACCCGTATTTTCATTTACAACTATAAAGCCTTGAGCTCCTTCGTAATATTGTCTATTTGTTTCGGTTATTAAACCGTTATTTGGAATTGGCATGTGTTATTAGCTTTTTGAATTAACAGTTTCACTTTGTATTTGTTGAGCAGCTGCTTGTATAATCTGTGGATCTTTTATAATTACACCTGAATAAAGTAATATTTTAAGTATAATATTAGTTTGCTCTGTAGGATGTAAGTCAAAGTTTTGAGAACCAGTTGGTTGTCCTACTGGATCGTATTGCAGTGGATTATATACATATTGATAACTAGGTGCTGTGGTTGTAAAACCCCATCTTGGATCGTAAGGTCTTCTTAAATAAGTGCAAGATATTACACCTGCTCCAGTAATAGTAGTTGGGTACACTTTAATTTTAAAATTATTATAAGTGTATACTGGCCAATATGTAGAAGGTTTGGTGATTGGTGATAGATTAAGTTCTAGTAATTCATTTGGTTGAACATATTGAACTTCTTTTTCATCTTTATATATAACAGTACCTAATTTATATAATTCAGGTTGAGGTGTTAATACTGGTATAGCTACAGTAAAAACTCCACTCGCATAAGTGCACGGAGCAGATTCTTGGAATATAGCAATTCTTTGTTCTATGTTTTTTATACGATCACTGTATTCACTATCATTTCCAGGAACTCGTAACTGTTGATTTAAATCTTCAAAGTATTCATTAAAGATTTCAAGTTGAACTTGAGCAGCGGTTCTATTAAACTCGTCTGGAGTTAAGTAACCTCTTTGCTCTTTATTAAGAATTAATAAAACAGTTCTATAAACTGTATTCACATTTACTGCCATATCGTATATTTATTATAGTATTAAGGCGACAACTGAGAGCTATCGCCTATATTACTAATATTACATGTTATTTTAATTTTTTCTCTATCGATCTGAAGACTAAAATACCTTCATCTGTCTTAAAGAATGCTGCCATTGCCGAATACGGATTTTCATCAAACGGAACGGTCATTAATTTTCTATCATTTTCACCCCATAAGAATGTTCTTTGATCATGTGATAGTTTTATAATGTTTGCTTCAGTAGCTCTAATAGCTAAATTTCTAAGTTGAACATTATCGTCATTTGCTAATTCTAAGAACAAACTAGGATTTCTTCTAGCAAACAATAATAAATCTCTTTTTATTTCCTTAGAACTCATCTTATTAACTCTAGAACCAACTTCTACACGTACAATTGCCTCTGCATCATCTATATCCATTGAGAAAGCTAAATTCATTGCATCAACTTCTAATTCTAAATAATCTAAATCATCTTCCGCTTCAAAAGCAGGATCAAACTCTGTATATTTAGATCCTAAACCAGGGTGGTATAAGGATAATAGTTTTTGTAAGTTTTGTTTTTCTTTTGGAACATTTAAAACACCTTCTTCAAAGATAATATGTCCTAGTGTTACTTGTCCTTTTTGTTGACTAACTAAAGGTGAGTTTTGATTTGTTGCATATCTTAATTCTTCTTGTTGACCTGTTTCTTTGTCAAACCATATCAATGGGTATCTACCAGTGTGTTTACCTTGTAATGTATATGTTATAGGAAAATGACTGTCTGCTATTACATAGGTTCTGTCTTTTATTTCCCAAATAAGTTTAGAATCTTTTTTTGCATATTTTTTTTCATCAACTACTTGAGTAGGTTCGTTAACTTCTATTTCATTAACCATATCAACGTCTTGCGTAATAGTTTCTGATTTTGCACTTGGTTGTGCTATTGTTTTTTTTACTTGTGCCATAATATAATATAATTTAATAATTTATTTTAAAGGTAATAATTACCCCCGTAAATTCAACGAGGGTAATACTACCAGGTTTTTAGATTGAAGAAGTAAACAATACGAAATTGTTAGCCGCTTGTGTAACTAAACATCTTTCAGATAAGAAGTGTACTTGCATTGCATCAAGATCAGAAGTGTAAGCACCTCCAACAGATCCAGTGATCCAGTTTTTCATTCTTCTATCATCAGCTTGGTTAGCTCTATAACGAACGTGTAAGAAAGGTCTACGGATGTTAGTACCTAATTGTTGATCGTATACAGTAGATGTTCCAGCAGGGATAAGGATACCATCAATAGATGTATTAGCCATACCTCCACGAGTAGATGCATCATTTAAGTATTTCCAGTCAGTTTTGTAGAAATCGTAAGATCCACGACGGAAACCAGAGAAACCTAAGTTTAAAGCCATTTGCTCAGAGTTTTCAAACAAACCGTAAGCAACACCTCCAGCAGCGCCAGAAGATAAAGAAGCTAACATATCATCAAAGTCAAGAGAAGTAGCTCTGTTCAAGAAGAACATGTTTTCTTCAATAGCTCCTTGAGTATCTAAGTTTTTCAAGATTGAATCAAAATCAGATAAACCTGCAGCAGCAGTAAAGTTGTTTACAACATTACCTCTTTCTTTAACAGCAGAGAAAAGACCTTGAGTTCCTTTTAATCCATTAACACTAGTTAAAGTAGATCCACCACCTACTAATTCACCTTCAATTACAGACATTTCTAAGTAATCTTCAAAACGTAATCTTGTTTCAGATTCAGCTTTTAAGTACCATAAATATCCTCCAGTACCATCTTCAGTTGCAACTTCAACCCAACCGATTTGAGCAGTGTCAGAACCAGAAATTTGGTATCTTTCTTTAATGATAATAGGAGAATTACTATATTGAGTGAAAGAAGGAACTACAGAGTTTAATGTAGCATCATCTGTACCTTTTCTAAATTCAGAACCATATACAAAGATCTTAAGATCTGTTGCTCCAGCAAAGTTAACTACGTTACCAGCACCTGTAGTCAAATCTAATTGAGTGTAAGGTTTAACTGTAACAACAGCAGGGTTTGTAGCACCACCTTGAGGAGTAGTATTAGCATTTGCTGGAGTTGCAGTAGAAGCAGTAACATAAACTTTAAGTTCTTTTCCCGTAGAAGGACTCATAACTACTAAAGTTTGTCCTACAGAAATTACGTTGTTTACAAAAGCAGCACCAGTTCCACCAGTTACGAAAGTTAAAGTTGTTGCAGAAGCACATGTTACATCTTTGTAAGCAATGTGTAATCTATTTTGTTCAGACCAAACTACTTGGTCAGAAGACATAGGCATTTCAGCCCCTACCATACGTAAGAAACCAGATAAAGTTCTGTTTCCGTAACGCTCTACTTCAGCTTCGTAGATTTCAGGTAAATATTGTTGCGCGAAGTCATTACCACTTCCGTTTGTGAAGTTTAAGTAATTTGATTCTAACGCTTGTTGTTTTTGAGACGGTTTAATTGTCCCAAACTGTGGAATCACATTTGACATAATCGTTAATTTTAATTGTTAAATTTTTTTGTTTGTATTCTTAATTTAGAAGAATCAAAACCACTGATAGATTTAACTTTTAAACCATTTATAAAAACCTCTCCGTTTGTTTGACGTGGTTGGTTTAGACTTGGATTTTTAGAGTTGTTAATCACCTCTTTAACCGCATCAGCTTTTCCTTGTTCGTAAAAGTGTTGTGCGATCTTATCAGAGTTCATAGCAGTGTATAGAGCTTTATGATAATTTACAGAATCAGTAACGTTTCCATCTTTGTCAAGGAACTTCCCTACGAAATTGTTAATGTCTGATTGTTTTTCTGCAACTTGTTCATTGTTTTGCACATTATATCTAAATCTTTTCTCACCAACATTATATTCAAAACCTTTGAATTCGTTGTTAAATAAATTTTTAGTTTGTTGTTTAAACGTTTCATGTCGCGTTTTCTGCTCTTCTTCATTCTTCTTGTATCTGTTGAAAAAGTCAAAAGCGTCTTGTTGGTCTTTAGATACGCCCGGTCTCAACTTGATCTCGTCGTAGTATTGATTCTTAATTAACTCTAATTCGTTTTTAGCTTTTACAACTTCCTCTTTGAAAGCGAGTTTTCTTTTTCTAATATCTCGCTCTTCATCTATATCCTCATCATAAGCAAAATTATCTTCCATTAAAAATTGGATTTCTTCTGCGTCTAAATGAGGTTTAGTTCTTTTATAATATTCTTTTAATAATGTTTTTTCATCAACATTAGAATAATCTGTATTCAATCTAACATAATCTTCTACTGTTCCACCCGTTTCTTCCATAAAACTAACTAGTTTTTCTATGTTTTCAGGTAATGGTTTTCCAGTATTAATTTGTTCTTGAACATGTTTCTCTATTTCCTTCTCAATAACTACAACTTCTTCATTAGTTATTTCTTCAATAACGTTTTTAAGATCTTCTGTATTTACTTCTATAATCTCTTCTTTAGGTTCTTCTTCTAAATTAGGTATTACTACTTTTGTTACTTCTTCTACTACTTCTGGAGTAGAGAAATCTACCTTTGTAACTTTATCTTCTTTAGTTAAGCTTCTAGGTTTTCTTGGTTTTTGGATTTTAAAGTCTCCTTCTTGTTTTACAATTTCTGACATAATATAATATAATTAAATAGTTATTTTTTTTATAAACCTAAGTCTTGCATACCAGTAAATTGCGCTGATTCAAAACTTTGAGGTAATGCGTTTGTTTTTCTTTGCTGAACTAATTCAGACTGTTGACTTGCTTGTATTCTTGTTCTCTCATCTTTTCTGTCTTCTGCTAATTGTAGGTTTTGACTTTGAGTTTGAGATTTTAATTGTTCTAACTGCATGTTATATTGGAACTGTTGTTCTGCTAACTGTAGTTTTAATTGCATCTCAGTTTGTAGTTTTTGCATTTCAAATTGAGATTTTGCTCTTTCTACATTTATAGTTTCTTGCGTTAATGCTTGTTGTTTTTGAACTTCAAATAACGCTGCTTTTTCTGCTGTCTGTTGATTTGCTTGAGCTTGAGCTTGAATGTTTTGCATTTGAGCGGCTTGAGCAGCTTTTTGTTTTTTAGACTTTCTTAACTTAAGTAACTGATTAGCTAATTTTAAATTCTTAACTTGTCTAATATCTATAGCATCATCTAGATCTATTGTACCACTTTGTAATGATACTTGAATGTTTTGTTCTAGCATTGCTTTTTCTTCTTCATCTGGTTCTAATTCTAAATAGATACCAAAGTCATAGAGGTTTAATTCTTTAATCTCTCTTAAAGTAGTAACATTATAAGTAGTAATACTTTGTTCTAATGATTTTGCTGTTAATGGATAATCTAAACAATCTACAATTCTAAGAGCTATATTTTCACATGTTCTAAGCGTCAAATAAAGACTTGCTTGTAATATATGTTTTGTAGCAGTGTTTGATGCGTTAGCGGCCATTTTTTGTAAACCAACTAAAGTATCTTTGTCTACCATACTTCCATCTCTTGCCTCGTTTAATCCCGTGACATCTCTTATCATTTGTAAATAATACTGATAAGTTTGTATTAACGATGCAATTTTAGCTTGACCAGATGAACCATTTAATTCCTGAATAGGAACTTTACCAGCATTCATTCCACCATCTTGCGTTAATGACCTACCAACTATACTACCTGTTTGAAAGTACATATTTAATGCTTCTGCCGCATTATAATTAGTACCATTACCTAGATCAACTTCTGCTAAACCATCAATATCTATAAATACTCCGTCAGGTACCATTCTAGACAATACTTGTTGTAGTTTTAAATGTGTTAATTGAATAATGTCTGCAAATCCTGTAATTTTATTTACAGTAGAATCAATTCTACCTTTGTACATTCTAGGAGCACATATAACATAATTCATTTCAACTTTAGTAGTATCAGCAAAAGGTCTACTCATATTTTCAGACATCTTCCACTCTAACATAGTATTTGTACCAAGAATCTTAGCACCTGTATATAATACTTCTATTGTTCTTGAAACTCTTTCAAAGTTGTCGTTTTGTGGAGGATTAAATTCATCTGTTTTTTCAATAGCTTTTTCAAGTCCATTCTCACCATACTTTATTTTAAACACTTGATTCATATAAGTCTTATATTCAAAATATAATACTTGAACAGTATTTTCATCGTAATTTCCCCAACCAGTTATATATTGTCTGTTACCAGGCATCTGTTGTATTTTATACAATTCTTCTTCTGATAAATTAGGAAATTGCTTCTTTAATTCAGATATAGTAATTGCTTTAACTTCTCCAACATAATATATATCTTCAAAGTTTGGATCTTCTGTATATGAATAAACTAAATAAGCAGGATCTACATACTCAGTTCTAATTCCTTCGCTAGTATTAAACATTGTTTTAACACAAGCTATGCCTAATACTGTTAGATCATAGTTTAATCTTCTACGAGTTAGATCCCATTTATTAGCAGCTAAAACATTATTAATAGCTTCTTCTTCTGCTATTTCAATAGATTGTTTATAAGATAACTGCATGTGTAAATCTAGTTCTTCTTTAGTCTCAGGTAATTCATCTTGAGGTAAAGGAGAAGCAGCGAAGTCTTTTCCAGTAACTTGATTAGCTTTATTAAGTAAGTCTTGAGAATACATATCTCTAAGAATTGCTTGAGCATAAGAAGTTCTTGCTTTTAAAGATTCAGGATCTTGAGCGTAAGCTTTAATATCGTAAGTCTTTTGTGACATACCATTAACAACTATATCTACAAATTTAGATATAATAGGCACAGGTTTCCAGTCTATATTAAGATATGATAAATCACCATTAGTTGCTAATTCATCTTTATATTTCTGTACTGATTGTTCTCCTCTGGCATATAATCTTAATTGGTGAAAATTATTCCAATTAGTTAAATATCTATTACCAGTAGTTCTACCTTGATCAAACCACTCTTGTTCTATAGCGCGAGATACTTGCAGTCCGTATTCTTCGGAAGCTTTAACCGCATCAGGTACCACCTGACTAGGAAACGCACTATTTGTATTTGTGTATATATTCATTTACTTATGTATTTTTGATAAAGAACCTGTATTATCGTATTTTTTAATTCCTAAATTATGAATCTGTCTAAAGATTGGTGCTGATGGAGTATATCTATTTTTGTTGCAAGCCATTATAGCTAAACCAGAACTGATAGATGCATCATATTTAGTTCTATCATTTATATTAAATCTAGCCCAATCATTTAAAGTCCTATTAAAGTACATGTCTCCATATCCTTGTTCTGTCATTCCAACATACTCTTCTATATAAGATTCTATTGCAGCAGCATGTGCTTGCTTTATATCTTCGCTAGAGTTTGGTATTCCACCAATATCTCTTTCTGTTATAGATAATTTATTCCAAACTTTATCAGGTCTATTCATAGAGTAACCTCTATAACCTCTTCTTTTAAAATGAAATAATAATCTAGGTTTATTATTCTCAGCAAGTATAGGCATTCCGTAAAAAATACAAGCCATTAAAACTTCTTCAAAAAATATCTCAGCGGTTTGTGGTCTTGCAATATATTCTAAAAAGAATTGATTTGCAGGTACTTCTTCCATAGAGAATTTAGTAAGTCCGCTTAAAGCTCCGTTAGATCCTTTACCGTCTACTGTTCCTGATATATCATAAGGGTCACACCCAAAAGCGCCACAATGCTCGTTACCTGGATATTTAACACCGTTTTTAATTACAATGTGATTTTGTAAATGTAAAGGTGGAACCCATGAAACTAAAAATCTACCGTCTTTATTTGGATAGAATATAACTCTAGTATCTTGTATACCGTTTTCCCATTTAAAACTTCCACGTGTTATAATACTTGTATTTCTTAAATCTTCATTATAATCTATCTGTTCGTATATTCTAGTTAGATTAAATAAAGATTGTTTTGTTTCATCTCTAAAAGCATGTTGTTCTGTTCTTGGAAACTGACGATAGTATTCGTTTAAACTGTCTTGATCAGATTTTAAACCATCAACTTCGTTTTGCCAATGTTCTATAACTCCGTATTCAATCCAATTTCCATCTACACCTTTAACTGCTTCTTGTGGAGTATCAAATACAGGTAATCCATAAGTATCAATGAATCCCTCGTAAGACCATTCCATAGGTATAAATAAACTATATAATCCTGAACTAGTTTGTCCGTTACGGTTTCTTTTTGTAACGTCAGAATTATGATAAAGAGTTTTAAAGTTTTCTCCTCCTTTATCTAAAGCATTCGATGTTGAACCCATCATACACTTACCAATAATTCTACTACCTAATCTTAAAGTAGTTTTTGTAACACGCCAGTTATTTAATATATTATCAGGTCTTTCCCATTTTCCACTTTCATCATGTACTAATAGTTTTAACTTTTCACCATCATAACTGTTATCTCCAGTGTTCTTCCAGTCAATAGTTGTATCAAGACCTTCCATGTCTATAGCTAGATCGTTCATATCTAACTTTCTTCTAGTTAATTTAGAAGCTGGAACTCTATAAGCTAATTCTGTTTTAGGTCTATCCATACCATCTTGGATAGGTTTAAAAAAGAAAGGATAATTAATTGATATTGGTACTACTTTATCTGTAAACATCTTTTTAGCATCTGCTCCAGATTTAGATAATATACCAAATCTTGAATCGCTAGATATTGTTGCTAAGTTTACTAATTCAGCAGATGACATAAATGAAAATCCAGAACGTCTATTTTTTAAATAACACATTCCGTAGCATCTAGTATCTGCCTTACATGCTTCCCAGAAAATAAAGAACAATCTATTTGATTCTCTAAAATCAGGCGCTCCAACGTCAATCTTACTCCATTGAAGATACATGTAATGTGTACCTGTTATATAAGTTGGTTTACCATTGTTGTAAAAGAATAAACCTTCTTCTCTATATTTAAACTCGTTATCTATGTAATCATACCAACGATCTTTAAAGGCATCCGCTTGTTTATTCCAATCAAACGTACTTTTAATTTTACTTATTTCTTTTGGGAAATCCATTTGCTCCCAATATTGCTCTTCTTTAGTATTAGACCTTGAATAAGCATTTTCTACTAGTGGTAATGCTATTTTTAGGTTTTGGATTTCAAGTATTTCACCAATCTTTCCAGTCTTACTAATAACAACCACATCATGATCTTTATCATATCCATATTTCCATTTTTTAAGACGGTTGTTTTGTTTTATAACACTAGACTTTATATAATCTGGTACTATTTTGTATAGTGATTGTTCGTACATTACTTAGATCTCCCTTCTGCAAATCCTTTAAATACCTTGGTCTCTATCTCCTTATCACCTTCTTTTAGTAATTTTTCCTCTTCTTCTATTCTACTTAGAATTTCAAAAGCGTCAAATATGGCTAATTTTTTTGTTGCAGCAGCGTTTTTAAGTCTATCCGCGGATATATCATCACCACTGTCAACTATTTTTTCTTGAGCTACCTTGATTAATTCCTCAACTGCTTTTTGTCCAGCGTTTATGATATTTTTTTTTGTTTCTTTAATATCCATTATTTAATATAATATAATTTTTTTATAGTGCTTTTATGTACACCTAAAACTAACCCAGCTTGTCTTAAAGATAAATATTCAATACCTTCAATTACAACGGGCATCCTATTTTTTTGGTTAGTGCAGTTTTTTATTTTTGATATTAAAGATTGTTTCTTGCCCGTTAAGGTTCTTTTTATTCTGCGTCTTCGTAACCATTCTAAATCTTCATTTAGTTTTCCGGTACCTTCTCCTCCACAAGTCATATTGCATAATGATCCTGTTTTTAAATCAACTCTCCCGTAAAGTTCTATAAATTCTATTTCTTTTTCTGTTGCTTGTTCTTTTGTTAAATTATCAAAAAGAATTTCTACAATATATTCAGTTTTATTAATTATACTTTTCCAAAAAGTTGATCTGTCTTTTTTATTATATGGCCTATTAATATTTTTTCCAACCCCAATATAAAATGGAATATCTTTATCTAATCGTATATGCCTATAAACAATCCAATTATTTTGCCCATGCAGGTTGATATTCTGCTTCGTCTCCTTTATATTCATATTTAATTACAATATCATTAGATTTCATACAATAAAGTCTTTGTCCTTCAACAACAAAGTCAAATTCCCCGAATGGGGTATATCCAACAAGGTCTCCCTCGTGTATTTTAAGCGCTTCTAATGAACTATTTCCGTATTTTAATACACCAATAAGGTTTTGTTCTTTATCAAGCTTTAAACTGTCATTATTTTTAAGTGGTTTTATAAAGCATCTGTCACCAAATGCCTTCCACCTATCATCATTTTTATATAAATAAATTTGATCTATATCACAGAAATAAAGATTATCCATAAAGAATGATCTACTATCTTTTTGTTTACCTCTTATATCATAAAATCTTCTAAAAACATTATGATGTATAACTACTAAATCTCCAACTTTAATATTAGTAGAATAAGCTAGCGGGACCGAAACGATCTCCGCTAAGTTATTCACAGATTTAAAACTTTCTATTTTAGTATTTATTATAAGATCTTTACCGTCTATTTTTACTTTATTATTGTATCTTTCGCCTACTGGCTTTACAATAAAACTAAATACACTTGTCATTAGTATTCTAGATCATATTCTATAGAAATTGCCATGTTGGAATTAAATGTTTTCCAAGGCATTACTTCATCTCCTTTTTTTATATATATACTATATGAAGAATTTTTATCATCTAACTTTATATAAGTTATTTCATGACCTCCATATACTTGTTGTCCAATAGAATAATGCATTGCCTCATTCTTGTAATCAGATCCTATACTTATCTTTCTAATAACAGAGTCCATTATTCTACTACTTCTGCTTCTTCTACAATTTCAGTATAAGAACCATCAGC